>JAABUZ0100002517.1_pt1 | contig 30138 bp, 36 predicted proteins | sample 5562091 | NCBI WGS metagenome assembly JAABUZ01 (sample SAMN12813069, study PRJNA571459) | rock metagenome | isolation source: Antarctica rocks | place: Antarctica: Victoria Land, Linnaeus Terrace sud | collected 2015-12-21
CAAAACCGTAAGGTAAAGAACATCGGGAGCCAGATGCGGGGAAACTTGCACGTCTGGATCTAAATGGGAGCCGCGAGGCGTAATAGCCTCCTTCGACCCAACCAAAATTAGCGGCATCCTGTATTAGATTATTTGTCTGGGTGTCAGTCAACTGTGGTGTTGAGGATGCCGCTAATTTTTCAAGCTGGGCCTCCCTCCCCTCATCTGCATTGATATCTCGCCTCTCAACAAGGGGGGTGAATAAGTGTTGCCCTAGTTTTACCAGGTTTTCCCCAACCCTACCTTCTTTGGTATGAAAAAGATTGGGATTCCTAATTTCAGTAGACGTTTTAATTTTGTAAAGAGCCGTAATTTGTTTTTCGCTCTTTTCACATTGTTTGCTCTTATGGGAGCTTTCATGCTCCTGGCCACCCCCCTAAAGCTAAATATTGGTGGCAGCAAGAGTAATCAGATTGCCGCCAGGTACTACTTCGGTGCTGAACCGCTGCATAATTTTGCTCTTCCAATATTTTTAGGTATAATCTCCGGTGCATATTCATCGATTTTCATTGCTGCCCAAATATGGTTTTTATTCGAGAAGAAGTCATTCCCTACATTGGCGTAAAACTGGTCTGAATTGATTTTGTGTTCTCTAAGTAGCTCATGGTGATGATACTCCTCTCGACCAGCAGTCAACTGAAGTAAATGTTGGAGGTTCGGTTTTCCCTTTCTACGGAAAACTGGGGCCGACCGCGAGAGGAAATCGATTTTCTGATGAGTTTGTTTTAGCGAGTGTTGCGGCAATAACTGCGCGAGATGATACCAGAGTCTGAATCTTTAACTAAAACCAAATGAGTACTTCCTCTTTCCCGATTGAACACATTTCTGACACTGCTTATGGAGTGGCTATCTACCGCGCCATAGAAACCGAACGCTCAGATGCTCATTTTCACGACCGGTTCGCCCGAGTTTTGGCTGGAGAGCGAGGCCAACAGATTATGCGGATAAATGGAGGCGAAAAATCTGGCGGGTGGTCACTGGTGGTGCGTACCTGCGTCATTGATGAATTGATATTGCGAAACATTGAGAAAGAAGGGATTGATACCGTACTAAATCTGGGTGCTGGACTTGATACACGACCATACCGACTATCCCTGCCGTCATCACTTCACTGGATCGAGGTGGATTTTCCAGCCATCCTTGATTACAAAGAGCAGAAACTGAAGAGTGAACGTCCAGTATGTTCTCTTGAATCAGTTAAGTTGGATCTGACTGACGTCGCTTCCATAAACGCTCTATTCGCTTGGGTTAACACTGCCGCCAAACAGGTGCTTGTGATTAGCGAAGGACTTATTGTCTATCTGACCTCCGAACAGGTTGCCTTGCTTGCTGTTGCTCTACATGCACAGGCTAACTTTCGTAGGTGGATTTTCGATCTGCCGTCGCCGTTGGTGGTGAAATGGGCTCAGAAAAAGTACGTCAAAGAACTCACTGCTGCTAATGCCAGGCAGCAATTCGCTCCTGAGGCGGGAGCTGATTTTTTCCAACTTTATGGTTGGAAGGCCGTTGAATTTCGTTCAGTATTAGAAGAAGCGCATCGTCTTAACCGCGAACCCCCGTTAAACTGGATTTTCCGGCGATTGGCATCCTTTCAGAAGGAAGGTATTGTCTTACTTGAGCGAACTTGATGTTTCTCAGCTCTAGAATAAACCTGCTCATTTCACCCCAGGCCAAAATCGATTGGATAAAATCATGTACACACCCATCACCCAGGCCAAGGACGCAACCCATCCAGCCATAATATCTGAGGGGAAATGCACGCCTAGGTAAAGGCGAGACAGACCAACTGCAAGAACAAATAGGCTGCCAAAGATCAGAATAGGCCAGCGCCATCGCGTTGACCAGGTAAGTATAACAAGGGCAGTAATCACAGCCATTGATCCCATCGCGTGACCACTCGGAAAACCGTAATCGTGCTCAGAGACAGGTGATATCCACAGATGTGGGCGGGTACGACGGAAAAAAAGCTTTGCCAGGAAGTTTAGGACTGCTGCTCCCCCAACAGCCAGCGAGAAGAACAGTGCATGGCCCTGCCGTCTACGGAGCAGCAACATCAGGAAAATGGCTCCGGCAACTGGAACCATGACTTTGATGCCGCCAGCGTCTGTGATTAATACCATCAGGTTATCTCGGACTGGAGTTGCGAATCTATGAATGAAATGGAGAATGGGAATGTCCCAGTCGAATCCCTCATGCTCCCAGACCTCCTCAGCTAGTTTCCCAAAGACTAGCAATGGGATGAAAATGCCGAAAAAGAGTGGAACAAGCATTAACCGATGCTTGTGGAGAAAATGAGTAGAGGTCGAAAGGACGTTTTTTAGGGCCATAGGCGCTCCTTACAGAAATATCTGCTAAACCTTAATCATTATATTTACTTAGCTACAAGCAGCTCTACGCCGCTACCTTTGTGCGCCGAGGAATCAGTGGTTTGTGGTAGCGCTCCACCAACCCATCCCAGTTAACAACGATCGTGCTTCCCCTCTGGTTCTGTTGCTGCTCCCACATTGACAAAAAGTCGAGGCAAGAGTGGTCAATGTAAGTCAGCATTTCTAGGTGAAGATGAATTTCGTTTCCTGGAGGAATATTCTCAAGGACTTTGGCAAGCTGCGGCAGTCGAATAAATGTAGCCGCCCCCTGCAGATACACGTCAATCTGCTGGTTTTTTTCATCCCGCTCAAGGCGGATAGCGAGGTGGGAAACTTTGTAGATTAGTTTGATCGCTGACAGCACAAGGCCGAGCAGTACGCCAAATAATAGGTCATCAGCGATAATCCCGCCCAAAGTGGCAAAGTAGATAAACAGAGGAATGCGCCCGTATTGCCGCAACTTCTGGATGTCTTCTACTTTCACAAGCTTGTAACCTGTAACAACTAAAATCGCTGCGAGGCTGGAAGTGGGAATCAGCTTCAGCACGGAAGGCGTGACAGCAACAAGAGCCAATAGCCACACCCCATGAAGAATCGCCGATAGTCTAGTTTTGGCTCCAGCTTCCACGTTCACAGAGCTGCGGACAATCACACCCGTCATCGGCAACGCTCCAAATACGCCACAAACCATGTTGCCAAAGCCTTGTGCTGCTAATTCGCGATCAAAATTACTCCTTGTTCCCTGGTGCAGCCGGTCTACTGCTGCTGCCGAAAGTAGGCTTTCTGCACTAGCGATAAAGGCAATTGCAACTGCTTCAATCATCACTGGTAGCTGTAAGAGGCGCTGCAAGTTCTCCACACTAGGAAAATGAATCGTTTCCCCAAGATTTTCGGGTAGATTAACGTACTGAATAGGCAGCTGCATCACAGTTGCTAGAGCGGTTGCAACCACTACACCCATGAGGGCACCGGGCACCAACTTCAATCTTCTTGGCTTGAAGCTATCCCAGAAGATAAGTGTGATGATGGTGATGATGCCCATAAGGGCAGCAATGTGATGGCTGCTGCCTTCAGGGGGAAAGATGCCTTTGTAGATCGAGTTGGGAATAGAAATCAGATTCTCGAGTCCGTGAGCATGAGGCTTGATATCAAACATTACATGGAATTGGGAAGCGAAGATCAGTACGCCAATGCCTGCAAGCATCCCGTATATCACGGCAGGAGATATGGCACGGAAGACCTGACCCAGCTTGAACACTCCTGCAAGCAGCTGGATCAGGCCCGCAAGGAGAAGAACAGGTCCTAGCATTTCGATACCGTACTTCTGAACCAGTTCCCAGACTATGACAGCAAGCCCCGCTGCCGGTCCACTTACCTGCAGTGGGGAGCCGGCAATAGGGCCAATTATAATTCCGCCAACTATTCCGGTGACCAATCCCAGAGCCGGAGGAACACCCGAAGCGATCGCAATTCCCATGCACAGCGGCAGGGCCACGAGAAATACAACTAAGGACGCCACTACGTCGTTGGTGATAGACTGTTTGGCTTTGAGATTTCTGATTGTCATTTTCTGTCCTACTTACGAGGTACTCATTCGCCGCCCTTAACTCTCAACCTTATGACTGACAGCTACCTTTTATCCTGATTGGTAGGGTTACTTGTCATATTTGCAATTCTTCATGAACCTACCATGAGGCATTGATGAGAAAACTTTTATGTTCGGAGCCGATAGCCCATGCCTCTGACAGTCTCAATTAGGTTGTCGCCTAGCTTCTTGCGTAGATAACCCACATAAACATCAACAATATTGGAGCCAGGATTATAGTTGTAGCCCCAGACGTGACTTAGAAGCTGCTCTCGGCTCATTACTTGCCCTGGATGATGGAGAAAGCTCTCTGCAAGAGTGAACTCTCTGGCGGATAGCTCAACTTGGCGATCGTCTACCCAGACCCGGTGTGTAAGTAAGTCAAGGGCAACGTTACTCGCTCTGAGAACCATTTCTTGCTGCCGTCTGGGTCTGCGATTGTCGCGTAACCTTACCCGTACCCGCGCCAACAGTTCTTCAAAGCGGAAGGGCTTCGTCACGTAGTCGTCAGCTCCACCCTCCAGTCCAGCGACTTTGGCCCTCACGTCGTCACAAGCCGTGAGAATAATGATGGGCAACTGCTCGCCTTGGCCCCGCAACTCTTCTAGCACCATCCAACCATCTTTGCCAGGCAGACCTATAGCAAGGATTAACAGGTCAAAATCGCCATTTTGAGCCATGAGCAACCGTCGCAAATAGTCCGGTAAAACTAGGGCAACCCTTAAACAACCCCCTTGTTAGGAAGCGAGACATTAATGCAGATGAGGGTTGCCCTAGTTTTACCAGGTTTTCCCCAGCCCCTCATGACCGGATTTTGCTACGGCAGTAGTGAACCCCGCCGCCCGTAACCCTTTTTCCAGGAAGGCGGCAATGCGGGGCTCATCCTCGGCGATCAAAATCCGGTTAATCAGACACAACCTACCGGGGTGGGTCAAGCGGAATGACAATAGTGAATGTAGAGCCTTTACCCGGTCGGCTGAAGAGTTCTACCGGACCACCGTGGGCAACCGCAATCGCTTGGACGATAGACAATCCCAAACCGGCCCCTTCAGAACGGCGACGGCTACGGGAGCCACGGGCGAAGCGCTCGAAGAGCCGCTGCCGGTCGGCAAAGGCAATGCCCTCCCCAGTATCACGCACCCAGAAACAAGCATTACCGTTCGTTAGAGTGGAGCCGAGCGTAATGACATCCTGATCTGTCGTGTGCTGAGTAGCATTTTGGGCTAGGCTCATCATGGCCTGAGTGAGCCGGTGGCGGTCAGCCACAATGCGCCCTGCACCCTTGTTCTCTAAACGCCAGTCCCGATCAGCTAAGGCTCTGGCTTTGGCGTACAGTTCCTCAGTCAATAAGTCAATATCTACAGTTTCTAAGATTAAAAAATTGGGTGGCTCTGCCTTGGCTAGTAATAAGAGGTCATCGACAAAGCGACTCATGCGATCCAGCTCATCAGTGACTAATTCCACCGTCTCACGTCGCTCTTGGGGATCGTCACCCAGCAGTTCCAAATGGCCTCGGATGATCGTGATCGGTGTCCGCAGTTCATGACCAGCATCGTTAATAAAGTCGCGTTGACTAGCGAAGGCAGCCTGGAGACGGTCTAGCATCTCGTTGAATGTGATGGTAAGTTCAGAGATTTCGTCTATTCCTTGTACAGGGATGCGTCGAGTCAGATCAGACTCGCTAATCAAGTGGGCCGTTTCGGTGAGTAAGCGTAAGGGAGCTAGCACCCGTCCAGCTACTATCCAGGCGAATATCGAGGTCACTGACAAGACAGCTATCATGACCACGATAGCGACAGAAACCGCCTCATTCACTTCGTGATAATCACTACTATTGAAGTGGGTAACAACAAATACCCCATGAGTTTTCCCTTTTGTCACCGGTTCAGCCAAATAGTAGATACTATCAGTTAGGATGAATTTCTTGCCTTGCTCAGGTTGGGTGAGTTTCGCCCAGTGTTTTACAATAGCTGAATTCGAGCGTAGAGCGGCTGGAAGGGTTTCAGGACTGGATTGGTAGAATTGACCATTCAACAGCGCAATAAAAACCTCGTGGTCGCCGGGAATGTTACGGGAGAGAAATACCCTGAAGATGGCAGCAATATCATCCCCGAAGAGTTGAGCTGTGGTTGGATTCCGTCCCTTAATCAATCGTCGAAACTCCTCCACCTCCGGGATGAGAGACTTTTCGAGCCGCTCTTCTAGTCTAACCACGAGAACATGACGGATTGCCAGGATTGATACCAAAGTGGAGAAAGCCATTAGTACTACGTAACAAGTCAGGATGCGTGTTCGAACACCGAAGAAGATTCTTCGCCATTTACAAAGTCGGTTAGTTTTGGTCAATGGTTTACCTAGTTACAAAATTTGAGGTATGTCTAGTGTTCTACAGAAAGTTTATTAATAAGCTGAAGCATAAGCGCCCCCCTGGATTAGTAGTAATTGTCGTCTACAAACTTTTGCTTACTTCACTTCTTACTATCACGGCTATATTTCTATTTTTAGCTGGTAACAACACTCAAAATCTTTTATCGTTTTTAGATTCTTATATGTTTTCTGATTTTGTTAGTTGGGAAGAAAAAGTAGAAGTTTTTGAACAACTACTAAACAAAATCATCAGCAGGAATCCTAAAACTTTGCATGTTAGCGGTATTATTGCTGGAATGTATGCAGTCGCAACAGCCATTCAAGCTATTGGTCTGTGGTATGAAAAGGCTTGGGCAAGAATATTGGTGCTGGGGATAGTTGGCATTAGTCTTCCAGTAGAAGTATTTGAGTTAGTCCGAGGAGTAACACTAATCAAATTAGTGGTATTTTTGTTAAATATGTCTATATTTTGGTATCTACTGCGCCATTTTCCTAAACATAGTAGATAATTTTGCTCTCAGCTTTAGATCGAGGCACTCATTGGTAGACGCACGGTGAAATAACTGCCAACCCCTAGCTGACTTGTGACAGTAATCAAGCCACCATGGTTTTGGGCAATTTAAGCGAGAAGTTTCTAAAGCTGGACTTTTTCCCGACATGGCTTAGTTTTAGCAACGGAAAAATTTTGGTCGGTAGCGAACAATTGGAGCGAACTGTCCCATTTATGATGTTTGACCAATCAACGCTTAGAAGCCTGTAATGGCGGAAAAACCTTATTTGTAATTAGGACTGTCCCATTTATGGCTTAATTTGGGACAGTTGCGCGTTCAGTAGTGATCGTAGGACTAGAAAACAGTCAGCCTCTAGAAGCCTTAATTCGTAAGCCTTTGAGCCTTAACGACCAAAATTTTTCGTTGCTATAAATGGGCCATGATGGGTGCTGTGGGAACTGGGGGTGGGGGAGAAAATTTCCTGGTTACCCGATTAGCCACCGCCTTTGATTGCACTGTTCAGTACTCAATGTCCTTGTTTTGCCGGTTTCTGCGGAAAGATAAATATACACAACACAATTAACCCAAGAAGGGCCGCCGACGCTGAGTAGCGACTTAACTCCAAGCCGCCTTTGCTTATGGGTTTGTCTAGGAAGTCGCCGACAACCGCGCCAAGCGGTCGAGTAAGGATGAATGCCGCCCAAAATAGCGCGGTGCGGGATATGGTTGTTCGGTAGTACGCAGCTGCGATTGCTGCCAACATGGCACCAAACACTATTGCACCGCCACTATACCCAAGACCCGCGGTATCGGCTGTCCAATCGCCAAGCGCAGTACCCAAGGTTTGCGAAAACATGATTGTGACCCAATAGAACATTTCAGCTTTCGGCGTGCTCACAGTATCAACGGCGATCGAACCAAGAGTGCGATGCCAAAGGAATAGTGATGCCAAGAGTAAGGTAAGCAAGATAATCGTCCCGCCCGCATAGCCGATGCCAAGAGAACGATCCACGAAATCTGCTAAGGTCGTTCCCACTGTTGTTGTTGCAATAATTGTTGTCCAGTAAAGGATAGGATGGAATCTCTTCGCGAAAACCTGAGCTATTACCGCAATAATAAAGATGGCTGCAAAGATTCCAGTACTGACGAGATAGCCAAGATTCATTGACATGGACACGGCATCCCCGCCAGTCTCACCAAGGGTTGTAGCCAGGATCTTTATGATCCAGAAGATCAAGATTACTTCTGGCACCTTGCTGAGACTATCTTTCTGTTTCACTTTCATCTTTTCCTTACTCCTTTTTTTGCTTGGTTGATTGAGAGATTCACTTAATATGGATTTCAGGGTTCTGGAGCAGAGGCGGGGCTTAAGGGGCTATAATGCCGATTCGCTAAGACTTTAGACCCCCTTTTGACAGTGACAGAAACGAAGAAGAGTGAATCTTCAAACCTTGCTTGACGAGCCCAAGTGCTATGAAATTCTCCGTCAACAACGATTGCCTGAAGGTGTAAAATGCCCTGATTGTGAATCAAACCAAGTGGTGAAACGAGGGTTTGTTCAGACTGAATTCTGGCGGCAACGCTACCAGTGTAAAGCTTACTCTACTCGTTTTGATGACTTGAGTGATACAATTTTTGCCGGTCATCATCAACCTTTATGCACTTGGATAGGGCGTTTGTACTTGATGGGGTTGAATCTCTCCAACCAGCAGATTGGTCAAGAACTGGACCTGAATAAGGATGATGTCCAACAAATGACAGCGCAACTGCGTACGGGAATTGTGGTGAAAAAGCCGAAAGTCATTCTGACTGGAGAAGTCGAGTGTGACGAAATGTATCTGATTGCTGGGCATAAAGGTCAGCCGGAAGTGGTCAAATCCAAGGGACGAAAAGGACGTCGTCGCCGTCTGAAAGCAAAACAGGGACGAGGCACTCTGGTCAAAGAAAAGACGCCCATTTTGGGGATGATTCAGCGTGGAGGAGACGAGGGAAAAACCTCCCTAAAACGAGCGGCACCCTTAAACCAACCAACTGTTGGGAGGCGAGACATTAATATAGATGAGGGTGCCGCTCGTTTTAGGTAGATTCATTGTAGGAGGTTGTCCTCCAAATGCTGGCTAATGTCAAGCAAGCAACGATTGCACCGTTAGTTAAGTCAACAGTCACTCCTGGTATCCTAATATTCACTGATGAATACAAAATTTATGCACGGCTTATCACCTAGGGATATTAGCATAAAAGTGTGTGCCATGCTCAAGGTGAGTATGCTCGAGATGAGGATAGCGATGGGTTCCACGAAGTGCATGTCAACACGATGTCAGGTTTTTGGTCCCTACTTCGTTCCTGGCTACAGCAATATCGAGGAATTTCTCAAGCAAAACTGCCGCTGTATCTTGGCTTTTTTGAGTTCGTGCATAATGCTCGAAAGCGAGGAAAGGCTGTGCTTTCAGCCCTCCTTGAGTGTCTTCTCACCTAGATCCCTGGAATCCATATTGAGCGTTGAGGCATTAGCCTCGCGTTGTAAAAATCACACCCTCCAATTTGTTCAGTCACCCAGACGCATAGCTTAGAGCCAATGCGTCTGGAAAGAGATTATTTGTTCAGAGATACTGTCGCAACAGTCAAATGTCTTTTCATATTAGGCGCTACCGTAGACTGCAGGTATTTACGCGTCCGACGTGTCCGACGTTTCTTCGCCGCCATGCGATTCTGAGTAGAGACCTGTGCCACTTGTTGGTGGGTTGTAACAGGACTTGCTTGAACTGCAGGCGCAAAGATGGCTACAGGCGCAGCAACGACCAGAGCTAGAAGTAGGGCTTTAGCGAACTTATTCATGAGGAAATCCTTATTGAAGAACCGACAATGAAACTATGCAACAAACGACTGGTCATGCTAATTCACCAAGGAAAATAGTAGCGACAAAAGCTGCTGCTAGAACAATTTTTGTTGAATGTTTCATAGTGTGCAATCCCTTTAATTTAGGGAAAGAGATTCTACTATAGGCGGTGAATGTCAAGAACTCGGAAAGATTAACCTGGGTAGGCAAAATTCTCTGGTGCGAACCTTGCCGGTACACCACTTGGCAGTTCCTACTTGACAAAGAACGGGGTGTGGGGTGTGGGGAAGAACATGCATGCCACACCCCATAGGGTACAAGCCCCGCCCCGAGTGGGTTACAAGAAAGCTTGACATTATTGGGCAACCCTATGTTAGTTAGGTGTTGGGACTCAAGAACTAGGGTGTTGTAGAGGGTTGCCCAATAATGTCTAGTTATTCCCTCGGGGCGGAAAAAAATCAAGAATGTACCCTCGATGTACTCGGTTCAAAGCGTCTGGCTTCAAGCCCTATCCCCTTGTGGGTAGGGTATCCCGACACCCCTAAAAAAAACTCCGCGCATTTAGGTCAAGCCCTGAAACAACACCACTTTGGAGCAGCGAGACATTAACGCCAATGAGGGCTTGACCATAATGTCTGGGTTCGTTGTAACCCCACACCCCACCCCCTACACCCTTAAGCAGCGCTTTGACTGTGCTCGCCCTGCAATAAACGGGGCACATGGAGGTGCGTATCTATTTAATGACTTATGGATTAAGCAGAATCTTTCAGGTCTAGGCAAATCTTTCCGAGTTCTTGACTTTTGCTGTCTATGCTAAAGTTTAAGAATCTTATCCTACTGAACTGACTTTTCAAACACGCTTTAAGTGCTGTTGTCATTAGACTTAATGAATGAGAGTCCCAAAAGAATTATCTAGAGGAGAAGTGCCTTGAGTTTGCTCCACTCTCGCAGCTATCCCTTTACTGATACAGCACACTGGGTAGAAATGATTGTTGCTATTCTGACGAGAAGTTATGGCCTGAACTTAACCGTCATAGGAATTGGATTAGCAACAATTCCTGCTTGGCTGTGCTTAAGCAACTCAACCGCACTAGCTCAGATTTCCATAGCCTCTAAAACCTTTACCCAGGCGCTGCAGATAGCCCAGCCCAATAACGTGATTGTCCTTGCCCAAAGGACAACGCCGGTAGAACTTCCAGCCTTGCAACCAAAACAAGCACAAATGGCTCCGATAGACATTCCTGTGCCTCCACAAGAATCGACAGTTCAGGAGGTATGGCCAACATCTAGCAGTCTGCCACGGAGACAGAAGACTCGTAATCAAAAGAAGCTGCCAGTTTTAAGGTCTGCCCCAGCTGTGAAATCCATGCTTCTCGCCGTTCCTAACCCAAATATCCCAATTGGCAACAGGCGCAAACAGCCCAAAGTGGCAGCGTCCCAAAAGCGTGCTACTTCGATAGGTCTACGTTATCGGATAGTGGTTCAGGCTCACAGCGCCAGCCAACAGACAAAGGTGCGAGCGCTCGTCCCTGGTGCCTTTCGCACCGTCTCAAACGGTCGGGAGATCATGCAGGCAGGAGCTTTTAGCAATTACGCCAAGGCTAATACAGTATTACAACTGCTCAAAAGCAAGGGTTTGGGAGCTACATTGAAGCGGTACGGCGAATAGCCCAACGGATGAAGATATCAGTCGTGACTTATGTGATTACCGGAATAACCTTGTTGGCTGCCATCATCAACCTGAAGGCAAAACCGTAATATGGTCAAAGAGCCAATTCAATCAGTTATGAAAAAATCAATATCTGCTCGTCTAGAATATATTGATGGGCTTAAAGTAATAATGATTCTTTGTGTGCTGTTGTGCCACTTACCGGGTTATTCAGAAATAGAACCTAGTCACTTGTGGCCTGAGTTGGGTGGTGCGGGAGTTTCCGGCTTCATCATTTTGTCAGGTTTCGGCTTGACCTACGGTCTGCTGACCAAAAATGTAACTAATATCAGAGTTATCCCATTTTTGCGTCAGCGCTTTCTCAGGATACTCCCTCTCTATTACGCAGCTATATTTACATATTTGTTAATTCTCGATTTAATGCAACCTGCAAATTTTTTAGCCCATCTTTTGTTGGTGCATACGTTCTTTAAAGAACTTTCTCATAATCCTGGAAGCTTTTGGTTTGTCGGACTAATTGTCCAGTGTTACCTATTTTTTCCATTCGCCTATAAAATACTCTTAAAAAATAAAGGTTTATTTGTTTTAAATATTTCTGCTATATGCCTTTACATATTAGGAATATTACTTGCGGCTCTGGGCTTATATGTAGCTGATTCATTTCTGAGTTTTGTCATTGAGTTTGTTCTAAGTATAAATATAGCCGTGAACGCATATACGAAGAAAATGAATCAGTACATAGCTCTTCCTATCATTATATTTACTGCAATTGAATTAACTTGTTTTATCATATCTATGGAGACATCTTTCATTTATGATTTGTCGGACTACATGCGCCAATCTATTACGACATTTAGCCGCATATGCTTTTTCATGATTTTCTTAAATGTTTTCTTATTGCTTGAACAACATTGGGAAAACTATAAAAGATTAGTGACAGTTTTGTCAGCAATGGGCTTTGCTTCATATTCCGTCTACTTATTTCATCGTCCGCTCTTGACAATACTTATTAGAGGTTCTGTTTGGAATTGGTTTTTCCATCAGATATCTTCAAAAGATCTAAAATTTATTGCCTTAGCCGTAGTTAGTTTCCCGTTAATTTTTCTGATCATTTACTGGATTCAAACAGCCCATGACTCTTTACAAAAGAATTTCTTTTTCACTCAATTTAACTCATCAAGAAATAGAATTCAAGTTGGCCAAAATGATTGAAGTAAGTATTTGAACTGGAAACAACGGTATCTTCGCCACCTTTTCCCTTATTTATAAGAAGACCCGTCCAGAAACACGGATGGACAGGCACCAAAACTAGATATGTTTTTACAGTTCTCTTTATGATGAGAGTTCCTTTTGCATGTGATTTGAAAGGCTCCCAGCGACTACAGATTTGGTGCCTGTATACGAATGCGTGGTATCAAAATGAAGATTTGCAGAATTTATCAATATTAGAAACCCGCTTATACTGCCGTGGATGTGACAATGCTGCTGGATTTCCCTATTCCCCCTATGCTTCCGGGCAATTTGGTCAAGATTGGCTTAAAGCCTTACAGGAGCTGAATTATAAGCACTGAGTGTAATGTCAGCAATACAATTGGAGCGCTGACGATACAATAAAACTTATCTTTCTCACCTCATTCTCTTTAGATAAGCCTGGGTATCTGTTGGCGGAATTTCTTCAATGTTGGTAGAGCGGAAATGTTGTTTATATTTTATTTGATTGATTTTGAATCTTGGCTTATCCCTGGCTAATCCTGTGTTCTTACGTACGGTAATGCTCCAGATAATCAAGCCAAAATTTAATAAGAATGTCCAGTAGAGCAGGGGAATCATTACCTTCTGAATCAGTCCCCGGCTATCTTCACTGCTCTTCCCTTGACTTTGTTTGGGGTAGTACTAGGAGAGTGGAAAAAAACAGGGGAGATTTTGCTCAAACTGGCTGGGTCACAATGTTCCTGGACAAAACCGGACAGCCTTTATCTAAATAGTCTGTTGGCGCGAGAGATGTTGGTGTTGTTGAAGGCTGTCCGGTTTTGTCAAGGAGAAACCTCGGGGTTTAGTACGCTACGTTCCAGAGAGACGAGAATGACAACGGCACGTTTGCGACGCCCGCTCCCCCCAATTTTTTCCGGTCTCCATGATATCTGCATAGTGTTCACTTGAGTCGTCAGGCTTATCTGGCTCTAACTTGCTAGCGGTGAACCAGCGCCAAGACGAACTGTAACAACAGATGCCAACTCTCATCTGATTGGTGACAGCAATTAATCCCCTGTAATTTTTAGCAATGACTTGAACGATTGTATGAGCCCGATGGCCCTACTCATGTTGTTATTCAAAGTCCAACTTCTTTCCAAGTTCTTGACTTTTTATGTGTAGTGTAGAATAACTTACCTGAATCGAACAGGACTCAACACCATGAAGATTTCATCAAACATGATTCTGATAACTGTCTTTGTCAGCGCTTTAGGTCTTAGTGGGTTAACGCCGGCAACATATGCCAGCGAATTGCCTTACCGTCTTGTGATTACACCTCAGCCTCAGCGCAGTACCGAACTTAGGGAAGCTGATAGTCCTAATGATAGCGATAGTAGAGTTAAAGAAGATGGAGATAAAAAAGTGAAGGTGCTATCACACCAACCGGTGACGGTGCTCTCACTCAGTCAATCAGCTCTAGACCTAACAAACCTACCGGCAGAAGTACCGTCCCCTAGCCTAATGAGGTTTGGGTTGTAAGTAAATGTGATTTTGGGCAGTGTTTTAGATCTGTTGCTCTACTTCTATAACTCTTTAACCTGCTTGAGTCTAAACATCGTCAACCATAGAGCTGTAACACCACCTTCAAACTTCTTGCATAGATGCCAAAACAGGGGCCGGTGACAAACTCACTGGTTAACTGGACCGTACCACTGTCAAGCTTTTGTTCGATGTGCTGCTGGCAACACTCTTTGGTACAGACACGGCACTGGTTGTCGCCACCCATCAGCCATGAGCAGACAGTGGCAGAGCGCCTGGATAGTCTGTGATATATGCAACATGGAACTTTATTTGCTGATTGCTAATTGTTTATTGTTTCTCCTCTTTTACTATGAGCCGTGATTACAGTACTTTGGCTTAAAGGTTTGCTATCGCGTCGCCCCGTTCGCTTAGCGGGGGCAATAGTTGGTGTTGCCCTCGCGGAGGTACTCGTAGCCACGTTGGTTGCCTTTACAGTTAAGAGCGCAGCCTCAATGACCCAGTGGGTGATAGCCAGTGTCTCTGTAGATTGGCAAATTCAGCTATCACCAGGCACCAACTCCAAAATCATTATTGTAGCGGTTGGTCAGTCCACATCCTATACAGCACTACAGCAGGTGGACTATGCAGACAGCACTGGTTTTACCAGCGAAACCAATGGCACTGTCCAGACTACAGGACCAGGCAAGGTTTTGGGAATTAGCCCTCAATACCGCCAAGACTTTCCTACTCAGTTACGCCCTTTAATCGGAGCGCCCGATGGAGTACTTGTCGCACAGCAAACGGCAGCTAATTTGCACATCACTGTAGGCGATCCCGTCACTATCCACAGAGTCGGCTTGCCCCCTGTCACGACTAAAGTTGATGGTGTAGTTGATCTCCCCAAGGTCGATTCTCTTTTCCAAGCTGTAGGGGTGCCAGCAGGTGTAGCGCCGCAATCGCCGCCAGATAATGTGCTGTTGCTACCCAACAACCAGTGGCATCAGTTGTTTGACCAGCAAGCCGTAATTAGACCTAACTCCGTGCGAACGCAACTCCATGTCCACATTGGCGATAATTTACCGGATGGCCCATGGTCTGCGTATACCTATGTGCAGCAGTTGGCAAAAAACCTGGAAGCTAAAACTCACGCTTCTGACATAGTGGGCAACAATCTAGCGGCTTATTTGGATGGGGCGCCTGCCGATGCCCATCATGCACGAGTACTTTTCTTAGTCTTAGGATTGCCGGGGGTAATTCTGGCAGTGCTGCTTGCCCTTGCTGCTACTACCGTTGGGAAAGACCGTCGTCGTTAAGAACAGGCACTATTACGCACTCGTGGCGCAGATACCTTAATAACCCCCATGGGAGAAAATCTTCTTCAACCGCGGGAGCTTACTAACATCCTGGAAAAAGATGGACACGGTTTCGCGGTGCAAGTGGCTCACACTTTGAGCAACAAATTTCTGAAAGACAAACCAGATGACCTCAGAGCAACTATGTTCCAGATGATTGAGGGTAGATTCACCAACGGTCACATTATGATTAGCTGGAGTCCAAACGACTTTGATGTCGGAGTGAGTCCTAGCTCTGACCTTCAACACCATTTCAGGAACTTGCTGTCAGGAAAGTTAGCCCGGCAGATGCAAGAGTTAATCACTTGCGAAGGACTGGATTTCCTGCACTCAAAATCATCGCGTCCCCTAGTTGAAAATTGTTCACCCTAGCCACCTGCATTCTTCTAGATGCGATGGGAGACTGAGCAAGGCTGGGTTTAATAGGTGGGGATGGTACAAACTTGGTAGTGCGCTCGCCCCAAGGGAAAGGCGTCACCACAGGATTCTGGAACATTCCAGGGAACCGCCTGATTTTCTACCACTACGCATCCAGTCACGTTGTTCTATGGTTGGGAATGTTGCCTTGGGCGCGTCTGATGAGCAAACCTTAGTGACCACCACAAGCCTATCCCAGTGTCATGCTGGTTTTGTAAACCATTCATTAGGGACCCCTAAAAAGGCGGCGGTTCTTGGCACGGAATAATAGGGCTTTCAGGCTGAGTGTCGGGAAAGTTACAACACTTTTTGACACCCCCAGCATAGCCAAGGATGCGATCGCCCCAGTGACTTGCTCTGGCTGGACTTCCAGGTAGGCAGAAAGCTGGGTGGGCTGCTTCTCTTAAGCCAAAACTTTTGGACTGCTGTGCCGAAGATTAAGTAGAAAGCTACTTTTACTAGTGAACAACCTAACAAGTCAGCTTGTTAGGTTGTTGAGTTGTCAAAAAGGTGGCTTGCTGGCAAGCTAAAGATGAAACCTTCAAAAAATTATGATTACAGCGATCGCTAACCAAAAAGGGGGTGTGGCTAACAACTGGTTGCGGGTTTTGCTCCCTGGATGAATTTGTCTGGACGCTCAACCGGGATTCCAGGGATCTAAGGAAATTAGGTAGCAAATAGCTTACAATACTGACTCTGCAAAGGTTGTAGGTGTGTCAGAGTGAGCGAGAACCCTAGAATGTTGGTGAATATTCAGTCCCTTATTGATGCAGATAAATGCTATGAGGTCATCCGTACTATCAGGTGGCATGAGGGAGTGCATTGTACCAAATGCAATTCTCAACAGGTAATTAAGCAAGGGTTCGACGACACACAAACGGATCGACAACGATATCTGTGCAAGGCATGCGGTTGCCGCTTCGATGACTTGAGCGGCACCATTTTTGCTGGTCACCATCAACCTTTACGAACTTGGGTGTTGTGTCTATACATGATGGGATTGAACCTGTCGAACCAGCAAATCGCCCAAGAACTGGATTTAGACCCGGATGATGCACAAGAGATGACGGCTCAATTGCGGACAGGGATTGTGGTTAAAAAACCGCCTGTGCTGCTTTCGGGTGAGGTAGAGTGTGACGAGCTGTATGTTATAGCCGGACACAAAGGGCAGCCAGAGGTGGTGCGTTCCCAAGGTCGTAAAGGAAGGCGTCGCCGACTCAAAGTCAGGCCAGGACGGGGGACTAAAGCAAAAGAAAAACCGCCAATTTTTGGGATGATTCAACGCTCTGGAGAGGTAGTCATCCAGATGCTGGCTAATGTCAAACAGGCAACGATTGCACCTTTGATTAAATCAATCATTGTCCCTGGTACTTTGGTATTCACAGATGAATATCAAATCTATGCCAAGCTCATAGCTTGGGGTTATCAGCACAAAAGCGTGTGCCATGCTCGAGGCGAGTACGCGCGAGATGAGGATGGCGATGGATTTCACGAAGTGCATGTGAACACGATGGAAGGCTTCTGGTCCTTGCTACGCTCCTGGCTCAGACCTCACCGTGGCATTTCTCAAGCAAAACTCCCACTTTATTTGGGATTCTTTGAGTTCGTGCATAATGCTCGAAGACGAGGTAAGGCTTTGCTTTCAGCCCTCCTTGAGTGTCTTCTCAGTTAGATCCCTGGAATCCCGGTTGAGCGTTTTTTGTTAACCGAACCGTATTGGGGGAGATCCACCCGATAAGGGGAATGAGAGGCAGAGCGAGTTAGGGATGAAAGCTAGGGTAGAGTTGATGATTCGCGATGAAGAGGGAAAAATCTTGGGTCAACTGGACTCTTACTCAATGGAACTAGGAACCCAAAGTTTGTATGAGATAGAGGGAGCAGTAGAAGACTGGAGACAGAAAGTGCTGCCGGATGTGACAGCGAAGTTACTACACAGTGCTCAGACTCAATTCACCCAAGAGTCAAAAAAACAGTGAACTGAGTTGCAATGGCATAAATGAGGTCTGGATTAAAACAGTGCATGGTAAATTCCAATTCCGGTCACAGAAGTATCTAATCGGAAAGGGAAGAACAAATTATTTGGAGCTGACGGGGCAACTTGAAGCTGGTTACATTAGTCTTCGCTTACAAGAATTGTGCGGTTATTATAGCAATCGTCTGAGCTATGAGGAAGTTGCTCTCCTGATTGAAAGAGTGAGTGGTTCTAGGCTATTAAGCGACCAAAAGATTAGCCAAATAGTGAGTGATAAAGCCTTGCAACTCAGTTAAGAGATACATAAAGAAGCAACAGAGATTTTAGATAGAACAGATATTGAGCTAGTAGAAGTAAATCCGAAAGTAGATATTTACAACTCAGAAGCGCCAGAGATTTTGCTATTCGCTCAGGGCATCCAAGTTAAGGAGCAGAAAAGTCATCGGCAGCCGAAAGTCAAGCTGGGAGAGAAGTTTGATAGTAAAAGCGCTCATAAATCCCAGAATAAGAGCGTAATTACAGATATTGTAATGTTGCAGAAAGCCAATCGGAAATTTGAATATATTGCTGCTCCAATTGATGAGCATGGTCGAATGGCACTAAGTTAAGGAAAAGCATTAGCGGCGAGACACTCCTGACGTAAGACTTGACGCGGTTTTCGCATCAAGGAATAAGACTTAGGGCGACGCTTTCTAACTCTGGGTTCGCATCGTCCTGGACCTTCTGGCACCAGCTTGTGAGCAATTGTCTTGAGTAGAGTTTGATAAAGTCGAGCCCGTTTTTGAGTTGAAGCCGAGGCGAATTGTGGAATAAAATTGTCGAAAAGCTGGCGAGTTCCTTGAAGAGATAAGCGTAAGGGGTCAACCTTATGGGTCGTCCCCGCCGACCACATCACAGTCCGCAGCAAATTGTATGCCAGTAGATGGGCATAGATTTCTTTCCGGACAATTTCCGGAGTCTTGCCGCGTAAAGTGTCCATATCTAAAGTGGTTTTCAAATGTCGCAAATTGAGTTCTACCTGCCACCGCTGACCATATAAACGCATGATTTCAGTGGTAGGATAAACTTTTGGGTCCAACAAAGTTGTGTCTAAAATAACAGATTTAGTCCGAAAACCTGGGCTAGGAATATAGTACTTAATCACTCGGATGGTTAAAGCTTTAGGAAGGCTGGTGAACTCTTCTAGTGACAAACTTTTAGGGCGTGTTTTTGGTTTGTGCCAGACTTCAATTGATTCATAAGAGTTTAGCGGTTTACGTCTCCCGCGTTCGAGCTCATACTTGCGAGTTGGAGAGAGACAAAAAACAGCATCACAAAAGTGGTTTTGGATAAAAAACAGGTCGGCGTAGGAGCAAAACGCACAATCTCCTAATAGAACATCGCCAGGATTACTCCCTTCCCAGTGTAAGATTAGGGCAATAAAGCAGGAGAGCGATGAACCGAACGCAAGCTGTACAAGATAAGGCATTGGATGGCGACGAGTGGCAGAAACTGTACTATCGTCATCAGCAACAATACGTTCGTCATCGCTTAGAGGCAATCAAGCTACTGCATCAAGGGAACAACCGCACTCAAGTGTGTGAGCAGGTGGGTTATAGCTACGATACAGTCACAAGTTGGATGGCCAAATATATCAACGGTGGACTGAGCGAATTGGTGCGCCCGATCCGACATCAAAAGCAGAGTCGCCTTGGCGTTGAGCAACAACAGCAACTCAAAGCAATGGTTCTCACTCAACGTCCAACTGACTATGGAATTGAACGGCAGATGTGGACAGGGGCGATTCTTTTTGAAGTGATTGCTCAACGCTTTGCGGTGCAGTTAAAAGACTCGCGCATCTATGAACTGTTAAACGAGTTAGGGTTATCCTATCAACGCGGTCACCGGGACTACGCGAATGCAGACGCACAAGCGCAGAAGGAGTGGGTGGACACAGTAAAAAAAAACTGCAAGCTCTGCAAGTGCGTCAGCGCATCGTTTTCTTTGACGAGTTTGCCGTCTATGACCGTCCGAGTTTGTTCTATGGTTGGGCAGAACGCAATACTCGTCCTGAAGTCAAAAGTGATGAACGCACTCGCAACAAGCTGAATGGATTGTTGGGCGTCGATGCAGTGAGTGGCGAAGAGTTCTTTCGCCTCAGTCCTGGCTCGAAAACAGAAGACGTATCTGAATATCTAGCAGAGTTGTGTCTCGACTGTGTCGAGTTAGGCTACACCAAACTATGCATCATTCTGGACAATAATCCTACTCATAAACAGAAAATGCAAGCTCAGTTAGCGCTGCATCTAGAACAGATGGGGCTGGCATCTGCTATTACCGTTGAATGTCTCTATGTCCCGTGCTATTCGCCCAAGTTAAACTTAGTCGAGTATGTGATTCACCTATTGCGTTTGAGGTTCCTGCATCATCTGCCACTCGGCACAACGCTTGTACAGATTGAACAACAGTTAGCGCAATTTCTCGCGTCCAATCAGTTCCTCTCGGCGCAACAAGTGCAAAAAACGCTCAATTTCATCTTCTCACTAGTTGCTTGATCTTCTAGTGGGAAGGGAGTAGTCTGATTACGCGAATGGTGAGAAAAGAAAGTGATACATGCGTATGTTCACCACTACAGGCGCGAGGAGGGCAAGTTCAAGGGGAACGAATCGTCCAGACAGCATGAACAATCCGCCCCCCAACTCGAAGGCGCGCCCCTCCCCTTGTGACTAGATGGACATGCCGCCCGAGACCTCGATGCGCTGAGCGTTGATCCAGCGATTGTCCTCGGAAAGCAACGACGCGATCATGGGGCCGATGTCGTCAGGCAGACCGGCACGGCCGAGTGCCGTCATGTCCGCCACGCGCTTGTTCATGTCGGGATTGTCACGAACCATGCCGCCGCTGAAATCGGTAGCGATGGCACCCGGAGCGACGGCGTTCACGGCGATCCCGCGTGGACCTAGCTCCTTCGCCAAGTAGCGGGTGAGAACCTCGATTGCGCCCTTCATGGACGCATATGGGGCGCTCCCCGGCACGCTGATGCGGGTCAGGCCCGTTGAGATATTCACGATCCGGCCACCGTCGTTGATGAGCGGCAGGAGCTTCTGTGTGAGGAAGAACACGCCCTTGAAGTTGACGTTGTAGAGGCTGTCCAACTCCGCCTCGGTCGTCTTGTCGAATGCGGCGTGGTGTGAGATGCCAGCGTTGTTGACGAGATAATCGAAGCGTTCAGCTCCCAGCCCCCCAAGGGCTTTGCTCACATCCTTCACAAACGGATCGAAGGCGCTGACATTTCCAGCGTCCAGCTGCAATGCAATCGCCTTACTTCCAGCCTCGCTGACTGCGGCCACGACCTTGTCGGCTTCTGCACGATTAGAGTTGTAGGTGAAGATCGAACTAACACCCCGCTTGGCGAGATTGAGCACAGTGTTCCGGCCGAGCCCACGGCTCCCGCCGGTGACGATCGCAATTTTTCCCTCTAAGAATAAGGACTTTTCTATCAACATTGTCCACTCCTGGGTACGTTACTGTTGTTCAGAATACGTTCCACCCCCTCTGGGGTGAATGCCGAAACTCGCTCATTTCTTGCCTAATCCTGCTCAATAAGCTAGGCTTACTGGAGAGAAGGTGAACGGGGGACAAACCAAATATGCTGGACGGGTTAGTGGAAGCGGTCAGGCGTTACACAGATGCGCGCATTGGGCCTAGCCCGTTCGTAACAGCGATCCAAGGGCTTACCATCCTTCGCTCGGATCACGAGAAACGGCCAAACTACCTCATCTTCAAACCCGCTCTCTGCATCGTCGTTCAAGGTGCCAAGTGGGCCATTTTTGGGGACAAGCGGTTTGACTACGGGGCGGGGCAAGCGCTGGTGGTTAGCGTCGAAATGCCGGCATTTGGCACAGTGGCAGAGGCAAGTCCGACCGAACCGTATCTTGGCGTCATTATCGAGTTCGATCTTGGACTCATGCGCGAAGTTGTGGATAGTTTGAACACCCTGCCGAGGGTGAGCAGTGACGTGGGACGGGGTGTCTTCGTAACAAACTTCGACGGTCCTCTGGCTGACTGCGCGCTGCGTATGGTGCGACTCCTCGAAACTCCACAGGCGATTCCAATCCTTTATCCCGGGATCATGCGCGAGATTTGCTATTGGCTCTTAACCGGGCCCCATGGCGGTGAAGTAATAAAAATGACGATGGCGAAAAGCCACACACGACGTGTCATTAGCGTGATTCACTCCCTGCGTGATCGTTTCTCGGAGCCGATTCGCATTGAGGAATTGGCCTTGGCAGCACAAATGAGTCCATCTGCATTCCATCGTCAGTTCAAGTCAATTACGTCCATGACGCCGCTACAGTATCAGAAGCAGCTTCGCTTACTCGAAGCACGGCGGCTGATGGTTGCCGATGAGGCCAATGTGGAGACAGCCGCGTTCCAGGTCGGCTATGAGAGCCCATCGCAATTCAGTCGCGAATATTCGCGCATGTTTGGGATGTCTCCTCGTCGGGACGTTGCCTCGCTCAGAGACGCTGCGGCCTAGCTTCTGGCCGCAACTGTCCTGATGGGAGAACCTGGACCGCGATGTCATTCAAGCAAGGTCTGCTGTTGACGCTCTATGGCCTCGGTTCAAACGCCGGCATCAAGCCCGCTCTAGAATCGTAATGAGCGTTTGTTAATTGAAAATGCTGGCTAAGCTACCAGGAATAGCTGATAAACATCGCTTAAGCCCTCATTTCAGTCGCAAATCAAACTAGACGGTTCAGTTTGCACTCCATAACAGCTTCGCTATATCCACCCCTTGCTTGAAAAACTCGATGACTGAGCGACCCTGGCGACGACAAGTTTGCACTACACTCAATAAGTCTGCCGTTTGGGCAAACCGAGTTAGAGAGCGAGACCCGCCACTCACCTTGCGCTTGGTCACAGCGTTGGCGTTGCGAGCGCTCTGCTTGATTGTTGTCCGGCGGGACTTCTGGATGGTCAAGGAAATACCACCACTGTTCGGCTTTGTGACGTAGCGATCGCAGTAAAAGACCAGCGTCGTACCCAGCCTTGCCCAGCCACTGCTGGATACTCTCTTGCACGCTGGGTTTGAACCCCTCGACCCAAATGCGGTAGGCTGTCTCGTCTTTGGTTTCTCGCCACTGCCGATGTTGGGTAAAGGCTTCATCGATTAAGTCCAAGAACGCTTGCCCCAACGCTGGGTTATTACCGTGACCCAACTTGACAACTTTCTTAAAGTGCCGCCTTAGATGCGCCAGACATTTCTGTTGGGCCTTTACTGGGTAGCCGTTGTAAACGCTGTAGTCATCTGTGCTGATGACACCGTTGAACGCAGTCCCTAGCTGTTGCTCCAACTCTGCACGCGAACGGGTATCCCCAGCGTGAAATAGGCAGAACTCATCGTCTGCTGTCACCCATAGCCACTCTTTCACCCCCAGCACTGGCCAAGGAGTTTCATCCACATGCACATGGGATTGCTGTTGCACCCATTCCCGCAGTTTGCTGACACTGGGAAGGATTGCCTCATACACCCGTGCGTTGGTCGCTTGCAGGGTTCCTACCCCAATGTCAATGTCACCGAGTTCGCGCAGCAGTTCTTGCTGTTTCTCGTAAGGCAAATGACCATAGTTCCCCAACCATACCAGCAGGGCTTGCAGACTCACACAACCGTCTTGACCAGGTACGATCCTCTCTGGCCAAGGGGCGGTGTGGATTTGACCGCAATCGGCACACTGGCAGGTGTGTTGCTGATATTCGACTATTTCAATTGGACACTCAACCAACTGCGCTACTTGCTGTAATTGCACGGATACGGGTACTTCACCAAAGGCTTGACTCCCACAGTTTGGACATAGCTGCGGTCGCACAACTTGGTAGCGGTCTACTCGGCCAAAGCCTTTGCGGGTTTTCCCCGGATGACCTGGCTGCCCACCTGGCTTGCGCGAAGATGCTTCACCCTCACTTTTTGACGGCTCTTTTGCTTTTTCAGATTTCTTGAGTAGGTCTGTTGAAGGGGGTCTAGATGAGTTTTGACTATCCAGACCTTGACTTGCTCTGAGTCGGTTGAGTGTCTGGGTCAATTCCTCGATTGCTTTTTGCTGCTGCGAGGGTTCCCTGCTGCTGTTGCAGGATCAAGAGCACCAGGTGCTCAATCGGCAACTGTCTTAGAGTTTCTGGGTCAGGTAATTGCGGCTGTGCGGCAAGATTCATGTAGCTACCCTACTAGAAAAACTCCTTTTGTCAAGTCCCTGACCTGAATCCTTACGTTTTCACAGTGTAAAATTCTTTGAGTTCAAGTTTGTGACTTTACTTTAGGTAATAAAAGTCAAGAACTTGGAAAGATTGGTCTAGCTGTAGCGAACTGCCGAAGTTTCAAACCAACCGTTGTACGGTTTTGAGCACACCCACAGGGCAAAGGCCTCTGATTTTTGGAATGCAAGGCATCCAGAATTTAGAGGCGTTTGCCCTGAGATTGTCGTTGCCAGCGCCGGCGCTAACGTGCAAGCTCTGCTTAAGTCCAAACGGTGCAACTTTCTCCTACCTAGGTACCGAAAATCCCCTTTGAGAATTTTCATGAACCTGAAGGCTAATGAAGATTAAAAGGGACTTTAGAACCCTTTGATGACAAGGGATTCAATACTTAATGACCACCGAAATTAGTATGACGCCTCATGAGCCGCCGCTGACGTTGTCTTGGTGTCAGATGTCTGTTTGTAATACGTTTCTTATAATGGGAAGTTGTCGGCCGATTGATTGGCTGCGTTTGTGCCTCTTGGTTTCCAGCAAGATCTAGGGCAGGGACAATAGATTTTTGTCCTAGGGTCAGATTTAAGCGCTGTGCAGCATCCAAAGTGGAGTAGCTCAACTGACTGGATGCTTCAGCTCGAAGCGCTATCTGAATAGGAGATCCAGAAGTGCTTTTTAGGGTTGAGAGATTAAGTGCAGTGCCTAGCGCTTTCACGCCAGGCACTGCCATCACCGAAACCTGAGGTTGGGCTTGTGTTGCCTGCACAGCTTGCGCTAATCCACTCAATCCGAATGTGCCCGCATAAGCGGCTACCAGTATCATTCTCCTTGAAGTTTTCATGATATAAAATTCTTTGAGTTCAAGTTCGTGACTTTAGTTTAGGCAGTAAAAGTCAAGAACTTGGAAAGATTGACCGTTCTAGAATAGAACCCTATATCGTACTCAATCAATAACTGCTGTATAAAACAGCTCTTTAAGATTTTTTTTACTCTGGGTAAATCTTTTCAAGTCCTTGACATTTATTGTCTAGATTGAAATTAGAGAATCCAGTTCAAAGGGATTTTACATAATGAAGCTTTCAATAAAAGTTATTCTGACAGCGGTTTTTGTCGGGACTTTGGGAGTTGGTGGATTAGTCAGAACTGTGTATGCTAGTCAACCACAAACTCAGATGGCAATCATGCCCCAGCATCCTAGTAGTAGCCAAATCGCTCAAGGTTCAATGCTGCCTTCCCCAAGTAGCGAGAAACCTGTGGCACCTGAGAAAAACCCACCAGGGGATATTCCAGATACGCAGGTTTTCGTGACTTACAGTTCTACAGCCAGGGGCTATAAGCTTGAAGTGCCGGAAGGCTGGGCGCGTCGGACTAATGATCAGAATGTGAGCTTCAGCGAAAAACTTGATGGTGTGAAGGTGGAGATCTCTCCTGAAGCCACTGCACCTACCGCTGCTACAGTCAAAACTAAGCAAGTAGCCAAGTTAGAGAAGTCTGATAGAGCCGTAAAGGTCGTGGATGTAAAGGATGTCTTGCTCCCCGGTGGATCATCTGTACTTGTGCAGTATGCCTCAAACTCCGCTCCCGAGCCGGTCACGGGCAAGCAAGTACGACTGGAAAACAACAGCTACATATTTTTCAAGCATGGCAAATTGGCAACGCTCAGACTCTGGGCACCTCAAGGAGCAGACAATGTGGATCAGTGGCAACGAATATCGCGTAGCTTTAGGTGGCTATAAGCCATGCCAGTAATAGAAGCATTTGACCTGTATCGCTTCTACCATGCCAGGGAAGAAGAGACTTTAGCACTGCGCGGTGTGAGCATTCATGTCGAGAGGAGCGAAATTGTAGTAGTCATGGGGGCATCTGGAAGTGGCAAGTCTACGCTACTTGCCTGTCTGGCTGGACTTGACGAACCTGATGGTGGTTATGTGGAGTTGAGGGGAAAGCGCCTGACACGTCGCTCAGAAGTTGAACGCGCTCGGATGCGTGCTGCTGAAATTGGTATTTTGCTACAGTCGGGCAATTTATTTGAGTATCTCTCTATTGAAGATAATGTGCGACTGCAGATGTACTTGGCGCGTAAGGTAGATGAGCGTCGAGTTAGGGAGTTAATCGACTGGGTCGGTTTAGGCGAGCAGAGAAAAGCGCGTCCATCCCAGTTATCAGGAGGAGAGGCGGAGCGTGCTGGTTTGGCAGTGGCGTTAGCGGCTTCCCCAAGCTTGTTGCTAGCGGATGAACCGACGGGAGAGGTGGATGCCGAAACTGAGCTTCAGATTTTAAACCTCTTCAAAACCCACCGTCAACAAGGGGGCGCTATACTCATCGCCACCCATAGTAATTTACTAGCGGCTCATGCTGATCGCGTTGTGCTGCTAAGAGATGGGAGAGTAATAAATGGCTAAAATACTGGTCGAGGCTCAAAATGTCGGGCGTACCTATCAGCGTGGTGAGACTTCTGTGGTGGCTCTTGCTTGTGCTAACTGTACGGTGGCACCGGGTTCGCGCATTGCCCTGATGGGACACTCAGGCAGTGGTAAGTCCACATTACTATACCTAATGGGTGGTCTCGATCACCCCACATCTGGGATGATTACCTGGCCCGCTCTCGGTTCTCGTGAGACTCTGCGCCCTGCAAAGATTGCCTTCGTCTTTCAGATGCCTAGTCTTTTAGCTCCTCTGACTGTAGTGGAGAATATAGAACTGCCACTGCTGTTGGGGCAAAAGGCGGCTGATCTAGCGAGAAAAACGGCAATAGAGGTGCTGGAGCGGATTGGGCTAAGTGCGATCGCCGACAAACTGCCGCAAGAACTTTCCGGTGGACAGGTGCAGCGGGTGGCGGTAGCACGAGCTTTAGCATATCGTCCACATCTGATTCTGGCTGACGAACCCACAGGCCAACTGGATCATCCCACTGCCAAGCTTTTATTCGATGTGCTGCTGGCAACCCTCAAAGGTACAGACACAGCGCTGGTTGTAGCCACTCACGATCAAACAGTGGCAGAGCGACTGGACAGTCTGTGGTACATGAAACATGGAATACTAATGACCCCATCTGGTCAAAAGGCAATGCACAGTGGATAACGGACTGCTGGAGTCATGAACAAACAATGATTACAACACTTTGGCTTAAAGGTTTGCTCCAGCGTCGTCCTGGTCGCTTACTGGGAGCAATGGTTGGTGTTGCCCTTACAGTGGCATTGTTAGCCTCAATCGGTGCTTTTACAGTTTCTAGTGCGGCTTCGATGACTCAGCGAGCGATCGCCTCTGTCCCTGTAGATTGGCAAATCCAGCTTTCCCCAAGCACCAACACCCAAGCCGTCATTGCTGCTGTCGGTCAGTCCGCTTCATATACAGCACTACAGCCAGTGGGTTATGCAGACGTCGCTGGGTTCACGAGCGAAACCAATGGCACTGTTCAGACTACAGGAACAGGCAAGGTTTTAGGAATTAGCTCCCAATACCACCAAAACTTTCCTGCCCAGCTACGTTTGTTGATTGGAAAACTTGATGGGGTACTTGTGGCACAGCAGACGGCTGCCAACCTGCAAGTCACCATAGGCGATCTCGTTACCATCCAGCGAGTCGGCTTGCCTCCTGTCAAAGCTAAAGTTGATGGTGTGGTTGACCTCCCCAACGCCGATTCTCTCTTCCAGGCTGTCGGTGTTCCACCGGGTGTAACGCCGCAAGCGCCTCCAGATAACGTGCTATTGCTGCCCTTGGAGCAGTGGCACCAGTTTTTTGACCCGCAAGCTGCAGTTAGACCCAACTCAGTGCGAGCACAACTCCATACCCGCATCGCCCATAATCTGCCGGATGATCCAAGCACTGCCTACACCTATGTACAGCAGTTGGCAAAAAACCTAGAAGCGCGAATCGCTGGTAGCGGCATAGTGGGAAACAATTTAGCAGTTCGTCTAGATGGGGTGCGTGCCGATGCGCTCTACGCACGGGTACTCTTTTTGTTCTTAGGGCTACCGGGGGCGATCCTAGCAGTGTTGCTCACCCTCACTGTCACCGCTGCTGGGAAAGACCGTCGTCGTCAAGAACAGGCATTGTTACGCACGAGGGGCGCAGACATCTCACAGATTCTGCGACTAGAGAGTGTAGAAGCCCTGATTGTGGGAATTGGCGGCATGGTGCTAGGCATCGGACTAGCATATACAGCGGCTAGCATGATTGCCCCTATTGGTATCCTGACAAACACAACTACGCGACTCTGGACAGCTTGTGCAGCCCTCATCGGTTTGGTTCTGGCTGTAGTAGCAGTGCTGTATCCGGCTTGGAGACAAGCCCGTAGCTCCACAGTCATGTCGGCACGAGCGACTTTCGGACACAGACGGAAACCTTTATGGCAGCAAGCCTACCTTGATTTATTCTTCTTAACTGCCTCTGCTGTCACCTTCTGGCAAACGGCAAGCACCGGTTATCAAGTGGTATTAGCGCCTGAAGGATTACCTCAGTCATCAGTCTCATACGAGGCATTCATTGCACCCCTCTGTTTATGGCTCGGTGTGGGACTATTAACCATGCGTTTAGGGGAAACTGGGCTCAATCGGGGTCGCCATATATTAGGTAGTATCTTGCACCCTGTTTTGGGGTCGCTTTCTGGTGTCGTTGCGGCTTCCTTGGGTCGTCAGCGGGTGCTAGTGACTCGGGGTTTGGTGCTGGTAGCACTAGCATTTTCTTTTGCGGTTTCTACTGCAATCTTCAATACGACTTACAATGCCCAATCACGAGTTGACGCTGAACTCACCAATGGTTCTGATGTTCGCGTCACTAGACCACCAGGTTCAGGCGGGATTCCGACACCTCTACAAGAGCATCTGAGAGTTTTACCTGGTGTTGTCGGCTTTCAGCCGATGCTGCATCGGTTCGCTTACGTTGGCACAGATTTACAAGATCTCTATGGCATCGATCCTCAGCACCTGAGCGAAGCGACCAATATGGTAGGTGCGTATTTTGCGGGGGGCAACGCCCAAGCAACGTTGGCAGCGCTGGCGGCGCGAGAAGACGGCTTGCTAGTTTCCTTAGAAACGGTCAAAGATTACCAGTTAAAGCCGGGCGATCTGGTGAATCTTCGCCTGCAAAACGCCAAAGATAATCAGTACCGTGTAGTGCCCTTTCACTTTGTGGATATTGTCAAGGAGTTTCCCACAGCACCGAAAGACTCGTTCCTAGTGGCTAACGCCAGTTATATTGCACAGCAGACTAACAATAATGCAGCAGAAATAGTGCTGATGCGTAGCGATGGCAGTGCTGCTGATTTAGCTGCTCTGGCGCGTGGAGTGATCAATTCAATTGCTGGTGCCAAAGTAATAGACATTGGCTCAACGCAGCAGACTATCGATTCTAATTTAACTGCTGTGGATCTGCGCGGTCTTACCCGTTTGGAACTCAGTTTCGCCGTGCTGTTACTCGCTGGGACAACTGGTCTAATTATGGCACTCGGTATGGCTGAACGGCGACGCAACTTCGCCATTCTCGTGGCGTTGGGTGCTAAGGACAATCAGTTGGGGGCATTCCTTTGGAGTGAAGGGCTATTGATTCTGTTTGGGGGCGGTGCCATTGGTATAGTGATGGGCTTCGGCGTCGCGCAGATGTTGGTTAAGGTGCTGACTGGAGTCTTTGATCCGCCGCCGGAGTTTCTCTATGTGCCGTGGACTTACTTGGTGCTGTTGGCTGTAGCTGCTAGCGCTTCCACCGGGGTGGCTGTGTTTGTTACGCAGATGGCATCTCGCCGTGTCGGGGTAGAAGCGCTGCGTGACATTTAAACTGCTATCTCAATCTTTTCAAGTTCTTGACTTTTACTGACTAAACTAAGATCACAAACCTGAACTCAAAGAATTTTACATCATGAAGACTTCAAGGAAAATCATACTGGCAACCGCTTTTTTGAGCACATTCGGGCTGAGTGGATTAGCGCCAGCTGTGCAGGCAACACAAACCCAACATCAGGTTGTGGTGATGTCCCAGCCTCAACGTCATCCCCAAATTGCTAAAGTTACTCAATCTAGCGGCGGTGACGTTGAGACTAATGATGGTGCTAAAGAGCAAACAGAAGCTGCTAGCTTGCACTCCCTAGCCAAAATCACACCCCAGCAGGC
>JAABUZ0100002518.1_pt1 | contig 30132 bp, 32 predicted proteins | sample 5562091 | NCBI WGS metagenome assembly JAABUZ01 (sample SAMN12813069, study PRJNA571459) | rock metagenome | isolation source: Antarctica rocks | place: Antarctica: Victoria Land, Linnaeus Terrace sud | collected 2015-12-21
CTCCGCTGCCTGAGCAAGTCCCAGACCAGTTAGCGGACCTGCGTCGCTAGCTACAAAAAGTGTACGCAGCTCTGGTATCGAGAAACCTGTGAGCGATACACGGTAGTTTTCGTCCAGAGAAATGCCGCCATTTGTACCAGGTTGTGTATAGATAGGGATGCCTGCTGTGGATAGCGCTTCGACATCACGATAAATAGTGCGCTCCGAGACTTCGAGGCGTCTCGCTAACGTTTCGGCAGTTATCTGCCTCTCGGCCTGCAATGCTAACATCAATGCTACTAAGCGATCGGCTCGCATACTCTATTCCTCTTTTAAGACCTAAGATCAAAGCTGGCTTGATTCCTGACACAAGATGTCAGGGAGTAGTCAGTATACTGCAAAAGGACGATAGAAGTGATCAATAAATAGGTTACAACAAAGAGGTGAAAAAATGATACTAGTAACAACTCCAACTGGCAACACTGGCAAATTGATCGTAAAGCAGTTGGTTGAAATGGGTTATCCTGTGCGGATACTGGCCCGCGACCCTGAAAAGATTCCGAATGAGATCCGTGCACATATCGAGATACTGCAAGGGTCATTGCTGGATCTCGATATACTGACCAGAGCTTTGGAAGGATGCGAGACGGCCTACTATTGTATTCCACAAAGCACTAACCCCAGCAACCTCCTACAATATTATGACGATTTCGCACAGATCGCATCGCAGGCAATCAAGCATGCAGGTAGCAAACGCATTGTCTACCTGGGTGGAGCGGGCAAAGAATCTGGTATCAAAACGGCGGGTGCAGCTTCTGCCCTGTTTCATGCTGAAGACGTACTGGTTGCTAGCGGCGCGGCCGTACTAACTCTGCGTTGCCCGGTCTTCTTTGACAACCTGATCTGGCAAATCCCACCCATCCTCTATACTCATTCCTGGGGGCTACCCATACCCGGTGATTATAAGCTCGCGCAGGTTGCGGCGAAAGACATTGCCAGCGCCGCAGTGCATTGGCTCAGCGACGCAAGCTGGCACAATGTGCGAGGTGTTGGCGTATTGGGACCGGAAGATATCAGTCACGACCAGATTGCCGAAGCCGTCGCAGAGGCAATAGGCAAAACTGTCCGCTTCCGCCAGACGACGCGCGCTGAACATGTGAGCATATTGACAAAAGAGGGCCTATCCAGCGCGATAGCCGAGGGCGTAGCAGCCATTGCCGAAGGCTTATTCACAACCGAGCCCCGTACTCCCGAAACAACTACACCGACGACCATTCAGCAATGGCTGCGAGAGGACTTCCTGCCTGTGCTCCAGTCTTCACATGAGCGCTAGCTCTCTGAGAGAGGTGACCGATCATTCGATTTGTTCACTTCTCTCAGAAGCTTATTCCTAGTATATTTATACTGTGAATAACATCTTACTATGTTACAGTAGCGGATTCATCAAGAATGAGATAACGTTAACCTATGAATGGAAACTACGATTTGTTTTCTTCTTGAAAGAAGGTGAGCAATTGCTGGACCAGGTACTGAGGCTGCTCTTCGGGCACCCAATGTCCACATTGTTCGATTACGCCGCCGCGTACGTCCTGCGCAACTCGCTGCATAAATTGCATGACGAGTCCGCTCAGACTTGTCTCGCCACCAAAGGCCAGGACAGGCATGGTTAGTTTGCTTTTAGAACTCTCTTCGACATGCTGGTTATCCTCCGGTAGGGCGCGGTAATAAGAGAAGTAGCTGCGTAGGCCGCCAGGAGCTGTGTAGCAGCGCAGATATTCATCGATATCCGCCTCAGTAATGGCTGAAGGATTATATGCAAGGGCGTAGAATTGGGAAAGGTAGGCACGCTCTTTGCCTGTCACGAGCATTTCAGGAATATCGGGAGCCATGTGGAAGGGGACATGCCACAAACCAACGCTCCGCGAGAAGTCGAGCAGCATAGCATCGAAGTTGGGGCCTGATTCTAGCATGACGAGGCGACGTACGTCTTGAGGATGTGCGGCGGCATAGGCATACGCTACTGTCGCCCCTATATCATGCCCGACGAGAAAGATGCGCTCGAAGTTGAGGGCCTGCACAAGTTGATAGATATCTTCGGCGACAGTCTGTTTATCGTAGCCAGAGTCGGGTTTGGACGAGTCGCCCAGCCCTCTAAGATCAGGTGCAATTACCGTATAGTGTTCGGCCAGCGCTGGAATAATGTGACGCCACGCATAAGAGGTTTGTGGACAGCCATGTAGTAGGACAACAGGTTCACCCCTACCTGCTTTCAAATAATGTAGCTTGACGCCGTTAACAAGTATGCGATGATGCTCTATAGATGTGCTCATAATCATAAAAACACTTTCTCCTATGATTGATAATTATTCCACTGCAAAGGTGCTGAAAAGGTTACCGCGCCTCTCGCTCTTGAAGACTCTTTGCCCAGACAAGCTCGGCCTCCCATTGCTGAGCCTGGTGCCGCATCACTACCAAAACATTCTCAAGCTGAGCTGGTCTATCCTGCTTCTCTTGCCGCTGTAGATCGTCTATCTCTGCTCGGATATGCAGAACGTGTGTTTGGCAGTAATGCATATAGTGCTCAACCAGGAATAGGCGCTCTCCCGACGTGAGATGATCGAAGACGCAAAACTTCTGGAAAAAGACGAGACGGTAGTCTCCCAGGTGCGAGCGCGTATCCATCATCAAGTCATGGAATCGCTTACGACCAGATTCCGTGATCTGGTAACGGTGTCCAGACTGCGAACGCTTAGACTCCTCGCCCGCCGAATATGCCGCGATAAATCCCTGCTGCTCCAACTTCGCCAGCAAAGGATATAGACGACCAAAGCTGATCTTCGCATAGGGACCAATAATGTCGTTAATGATTTGCGCAATTAAATAGCCATGCGCCACCTTCTCCATAAGTGTAGCAAGAATACTCAGTTCGTACATCTCGGTCCCCTAAAAACAGTCTTCATAGTCGAAACTATCACTTTGCTATATCACTATGATACTCAGTGGAGTCTCGATCGTCAAGAGCTAGAGCGATTGAAAAGTCAGCGTACAAACCCGCGTAGCGACAATCCCTTGCTGCCGACGACAACCGCAAGGGATTGTCGCTACGCGGGTGACAGAGATCGGTTCAGAAACAACTTTTGAATCACTCTGACCAAAATCTGGCAAGGGTTGACAAAATTAGTAGTGTTACTTATTACATTATAAGTAACACTACTATTTAAGGAGGGACACGAACATGTGGACGAACGAGGCACAACGAATAATTGCCGCCCCTGCCGAGCAGATCTTTGCCATCTGGTGCGATTTTGCCGAGCGACCATCGTGGGATGATCATGACGAGTGGGTGCGCCTGGAAGGGCCGCTGGCGGTCGGAACGATGATTCATCTCAAGACGCGGGGCGCGCCTGCGGCTGCGGTGCGCATTACGGAGCTTGAGCCTGGACGGCGTATTGGTACAGAGGGCAGTGTTCCTTTTGGTAAGCTGCGCTTTGTATTTGACGTTCAGGATGTGGATGCGTCGCATGTGCGTGTAAGCTATCGTCAGGAGATCGAGGGTCCTCTGACTCCGCTGCTGGCGCGTTTGTTTGGACCTCGTATGGCGGCCGATGCGCCAGTGACGCTAGATCGCCTTGCACGGCGCGGAGAGCTTGCTCATGAATCCATCTGATCTGTGTTCCCCCGATGATGCCGCCTCGATACAGAGTACGGGGTATTTGCTCTGGCACGCGAGTCGTCGGTGGCGGCGAGAGTTGGCGGCGGCGCTGGCTCCTTTGGAACTTACCTATGCTGAATGGGGCTTGCTAGCTTCTCTACATTTCCTTGCGCCACCGAGTGCTGCCCGCAAGCCAGGACATGGGCCGACGCAAAAAGAGGTTGCCGACCATGCCGGGCTGGACCCGATGGTAACATCAGAGGCATTACGTGCACTTGAGCGGCGCGACCTTGTACAGCGCGTCCCCAGCTCGCGCGACCAGCGTGCACGCGCCCTCGTCATCACTCAGGAGGGAGCTCGACTCGCGCTCGCCGGCGTCGCCATCGTTCGCGAGATCGATCAACGCCTCTTTGCACATATCCCTGACCTGCGCGGTTTTGAGCGGGCACTAAATAGTGTGATCGAGGATTCGGATGAAAGTGCATCCTTCTAAAGATGTTCCTACGTATGTCGATGCATGATCATTTGTTACTTGCTTAAAAAGCAGGATCGGTTTCTAGCCCTTTAGGAAATTTATATAATGTTCCAGGGCCTGATAACCTGATACAAAGAGGACACGCTAGGAGAGGAGGGCCGAGTTCCCTCTTTGCATCAATTCCTCTTCATTGGCTTCTGCCGCTCTTGCCTGTATCGCGTCCGTACTGCTTTGTCAAACGTCATAGCATCTTTTTTGTCCCTTGACCTTTAGCGCAAGAGGGCGTACGGACCAGATTGCAAAGCCCTCGCCGACACGCTCCCCTGCTTGCTCTATCGCGTCCGTAGACCTCACCCGCCTCCCATGCTCGCCCCGAAATCCACCCAACTTCACTCCCTTCCTTTCCCTTAAAGGTGGGTACTGCAATACTAATCCGTCAAACTTTATCGAAGGCTGAAAGTGAGGATGAGGAGCGCTTCGGTGGATACTGGTCGGCGATTCTCCGGCTGAAGCCGGTCTGCGCGCAATGAATTGGCGCCTCTGTGAGCCGAGGGTCTCGCTATCGGCAGCTCAAGGAAGAGGGACGCGAATTGCAGTAAAGCGCCTTACAGCTTGCTTGACGGTCTCAAGATCTGGCTCGCCGGAAGGAAGCATCTTGACCCCATAGGCCCGCGCGCCGCCGGGACGCTGCTTGACGAAATAAATCATCTCCTGCTCGACGACAGCTTTATCATCGGCAATGACCTCAGCACTTCCGGTATAGGTTTTGCCCTGAATGCGCAGCGAGACTTGAGGATTGGCCAGCAAACTCTTGTACCACGCATGGTCGGTGAGCAATACAATAGTGTTCCCTTGCCGCGCATAGCCTAGCGGCACCGTCACCTGTCTGCCACTCTTACGCCCTGTATACATGAGCAGAAGGAGCTGATTGCTTATAAGTCTATGCAGAGGAGAACGGAGCAAGAAGGTCACAAGGTCATTTGCAGCCTTCGGAGGCTTCATAGGAGCCTTGCGTACAGTATCTGTTGTCGCCATTGATAGATTCCCTCGTAAAAATAGAGTCTAGCAAGGAGATAGTTGTCTGTTTCTCTCCTCTATAAGGATCACGTATCGTTACAAACTTTTGTAACTACTCAATATGACTTAATGGAGGAAATTATAGCATAGCAAGCATCGATCTCAGTAAAAGTTCAGGCTTGCATATGGATTTGTATGCAAGCCTGAACTTTTACTGAGATCGTACTCCTAATAGATGAAGGCTAAGCCTTCTCGACGGGGAATTGGACTTCGGTGACGAATTTGGATTGGTCGCCGCCGCGCTCGTATTCGAGGTTCACTTCGCGGGTGGGGCCATTGATGCGGTAGCCGTTGGCCTCGATCCATCTGAGGATAGCATTGTAAGCCTGGCTGATTGTGCTGAAGCTGCCGTGATGGAGAACTGAGGCCATTGTCTCAACGGCGGGCAGCTCGATTACTTTGACTTGCTCGCTCTCGCCGAGCGATCCCTGGATGGGCATGCAGGCACCGACGTTGACATCATGTTCACGAAACTCGGGGTCGTAGTAGACGGTGATGGCCGGACCCCCGATGGTTGCGCCATGCTGGCTGATATAGCTGAATGTCTGGTCGAAGAGGGAGTCGAGGGTTGGTCCGATCTGCTCCATGCTGGGGGCGGTGCCGCGCGTCTGGGCTACTCGGACTGATTCAACTTTTTTGAGAATAACATCGTATGCTGGCATTGTGACCTCCTGTTCAAATGCTTGTAGCCATGCTTCTATTCTTGTCAGCCGCGCCTGCCCATCGACCAACTGCTGGTGCAACTCGATCTGCTTGAGCCGGAGCATGCCGCGTATCTGGTCCGGGGACGGCTCCTGATCGAGTAGGAGCGCGATCTGCTCCAGGGAGAGGCCCATGTCTTTCAGCGCGAGAATGCGGTTCAGGCGCAGAAGCTGGCTGGTTGAATAGTAGCGATAGCTTGTCTCTTCATCGACCCGTGCCGGCCGAAGCAGTCCACGCTCATCGTAGTAGCGCAGGGCTTTGACCGAGACCATGCTTAGCCGGGAAAAGTCGCCAATCTTAAACATGACTGCATCTCCTGCACGGGTTGATTCTTTATCTATAACACTCTTTATCGTTTGTCAGAAGGCCCTCTGTCTATACATAGCGTACTCTATCCTCTAACGGGAGAGTCAAGTGTTTTCCATCACATTTGATGGATGTATTACTTCAATCAACCTGCCTCTCGTAGCGACAATCCTCTCTTTTCCCACCAGCAGCACTATGATCGGATTGTGCTTGAAGTCGCCGTGGTGATATTCGATGATGGCGTGCGTGGAAGATGCCTCGATATGGCTAGAAAGCTGGTTGACCTCCTTGAGCTGCTCCTGCGTCAGAGGTCGGTCAACCGTCATAAATTCGTAGCGCTGATATTCGCTCATGAAAGTTGTCCTCCATGTTGTTGGTGTTGTCGATGATACAATTATGATGAACCTTGCACAGCAGAATCACTGGGTTGTGCGCTACGATCATTGTTTTCAGCGCATCATCCTCGACACTCTCTTCGGAGCCTGCTGGTACGACAAAGTAAAGCAGCGTCCCGCGTACAAACAGCTCTCCAGCGAGCAATTGCAGCAAGCTCTGCGCATCGCCAGGGATATCGAGCGGGACGGAGACGAATATCTGCGTCAATTAAATGTCCAGAGCCTGCAATGGAGAAACAAACTGTGAGCACCTCATCCAGCACCATACCTACGTTCACCCAGATTGCCGCCTATCTTGACCGGGCGCTGGGCAGTGAGCGTTTCCCTCATGATCAGGAAAGCATCTATCATCCCTCATCTTCTCCCGTCGCACGCATCGGCCTCGCGCTAGAGCCGTGGCCCGGCATAGAACTCTGGATTGAGCAGCAGCGCCTGGACGCCCTCTTCCTCCACCGCCCCTGGAAGCTCGACAAAAAGAAGCTGCCGGAGCACATCGGCGTCCTTGCCTCCCACCTTCCCTTTGATGCCACCCTCACCTTTGGCCTCAATCCCCGGCTCGCTCAGGCCCTCTCCATCACCCGGCCTGCTCCCTTCGCCCCCAAAGACTCCATCCCACAAGGCATGCACGGAACCATCAAGCCAACTCCCGTAGAGGACGTGCTAGCCATGTTAACCGAAATCTTCGGCAAAGCCCCAATCGTGCAGGAGATCTTTAGCGAGACGGTAGAGCACATCGCCGTCGTCGGTGCGATGAACGACGCCCTGATTCGGGAGGCGTCCGCAAAGGGGGTGAACCTGTATATTACCGGCCAGTTTCGCCCCTCAGCGGCGGCCGCGATGCGCGAAACAGAGATGACGGTGGCGGAGATCGGGCACGCGGAGGGCGAGCGCTGGGGCCTCCGCGCCCTCGCCAGCCTCCTCCGCGAACGCTGGGCACACCTGGATGTTGTGCTGGTACAACGCCCCTCATCCGAGTAGCCCAAAAGGGTCTATAAGTACATTCAAGCTCTGTTCGCGGAATCCTTGCTAGTCTCACTGCACAGAGTATTCCACATTTCTTGCTTGAATGTACTTACTACTTTGTCAAGTGTGATGGTATCTTGAAAGTGCGGGACGTTGGGTGGATTTCGGGGCGAGCAGAGGAGGCGGGCGAGGTCTACGGACGCGATAGCGCAAGGGAAGGGAGCGTGTCAACGAGAGCTTTCCAATCTGGTCCGTATACCCTCTTGCGCTAAAGGGCAGGCACAAAAGGAAGACGCTATGAGGTTTGACAAAGAGTACTACCTTATCAAACGTCATGAAAACCTTCTGCGAAGCAGAGGCACCAATTCATTGCGCGTGAACTCTCTGCCTAACGCTATGCCGCCTCTCTGGCGAAGGTTGATCCCGCTGCCGACCGGTATCTATCCGGTGAGGCGTGGTTCTATTCGGACAGAACACAAGACGATTCCCCGGCAAGTACCAGGAAACCGTCCTGTGTCACATTTTGTGGTTACACCGCTGAAATACTTGTAAGTTCCTCGCTCATGCTCCACAATTTTCTTCCCGTATCTTCATCATACTGAAAAGGCACTATCTGCATTTTCTCGTTGAAGAAAACGCCGTTTGCTTTTTCAAATTCTCTTGCAGCAGCCAGATAGACCCCAATTTTGCAGTCATCTTTCGCCAATGCCTGCATAAAAGGTGCCGTCACCTTTAAAAGCCAGGGCAGGTTCGGAGTCGTTCTAAGTAGATTCGATTTGACCAATCCAGGATGAAATGCAACTGACGTTACTCCTGTCCCTTCCAGTCGTTTCGCCAATTCGAACGTAAAAAGAGTTCTGGCGAGCATAGTCTGGCTCGCCGCGCGCAAACCACTGAAATCTTTTTCAAGCTGTATGTCCTCAACATTGAGTTTTGCATTCTTGAGAAATCTGGGAGCTCCTGCAACTGTTAGAACCCTTGATGGACGACTCTCTTTCAGCATATCCAGCAATTGGTTTGTCAGTAAAAAACGGCTGAGATAATTTACTGCAAACATTCTCTCTCTACCTTCCTGGGTGATCTGCTTTTCAAAGTAAACCGCTTCTCCTAGATTGGCCAGGACATGCAAGTTATCATACTTCCGCTTGAACTCTTCACTGACGTTCCTGATCGATGATTGCAGCGAAAGGTCAGCGACCAAAAAGTCGCCCATATTATTTCCGGTAGCTTCTGCAATAGAATCCAACGCATTCTGTCCGCTCTCACTACTTCTGCTTATTATTACTATTTTTGCACCAAGCTTGGCCAAACCCAACGCTACAGCTTTCCCGACACCGGAGGTCCCTCCTGTTATCATGAACACCCTGTTTTTTATATCCATACTCGTTTCATTCATATCCTCTACCTCACAAAATTATTGTTCCTGGCACAATCGAAGCTAAAGTCGTACATATACGTAAAAATTATAGGTACGACTTTAGCTTCAACCGGGGTACATCAGAGACCGAAAGAGCTGATGGCCGTTCAACCGTTGAAGTAGTGGCCTTGTTCGATGTCCGCGATCAGTCCGGGGTGCACGGGCTGCCACCCCAGCAACTTGCGGGTCAGAGCGCTCGACGTCGGATTGTCGAGCGAGGCGGCGACGGAGAGGAAGCCGAAGTGGGCACCCGCTTCCTCGGCGGAGATGCTGGCAACCGGCAACTTCAACTGCTGGCCGATAGCCTCGGCGATTTCCCGGAACGGCACGCCCTCGTCCGCAGCCCCGTGCAGCACTGAGCCTGCCGGTGCCTTCTCGACTGCCAGGCAGAACAGGTGCGCGGCATCGAGCCGGTGCACGGCAGGCCAGCGGTTGGACCCATCACCGATGTAGCCGGAGACGCCCTTCGCGCGGGCGATGCTGATCAGGGTCGGGAGGAAGCCATGCGCGTCGCCCTCGCCATGCACGGTCGGTGCGAGACGGACGACCGATGACCGCACTCCACGCCTGGCCAGCGCGATCGCCGCGTTCTCCGATACGATCCGGGGTGCGACCGACTCGGCCTCGGCCACGTCCTCCTCCGTTCCCATACGCTTCGGCAGACCCAGGAATGTGAGCATCAATGTTCCCGAGGTGATCACCAACGGCTTGCCGGAGCCCTCAAGCGCCGCCCCGATCGTCTGGACGGCGCGCAGATCCGTTTGCGCGGCACCCTGGTAGTCCGAGAAGTCGTGGATAAACGCGAGGTGGATGACGCCGTCCGCTGCGGTCACTGCGCTGCGCAGGCTGTCAAGATCGTCGAGGGAGCCGCGGTGCACCTCCGCGCCAGCAGAGGTGAGTGAAGCAGCGGCTGCATCTGAGCGAGCCAGGCCGAGGACCTGGTGCCCAGTAGCTAAAAGCTCGCGGACGACGAGAGAGCCGATGTTTCCGGTCGCGCCGGTAACGAAAACTTTCATAGGAAATTCCTCCATTAATGAGACGTAGGGTTGGGATGCGCGCTTGTGTAGTTACACCACGCATGCGTCGGTCCGGGAAGCCTCGTGCCCAGCATCTCTCCCAACAACAAGCGTTCCGTGGCCCCGAATACGCATCGAGACAATGTCCTTGTCTTCTAACATTGTTTTCGACATATCGAAAGTGTATACTGAAAGGGATACTAGAACAAGATGAGTGTTTATCATAGGAGTGAGACTCCTACGTTCCCGCGACGAAAGGCGGACAAAGAAGGGGTAGGGTGAACGATGGCACGTGAGCAGGGAGACCATCGCTTGCAAGAGCTCGGAGATTTTCTCCGCACCAGGAGGGCCCGGCTTGCTCCTGAAGATGTGGGACTGCCACGAGGAAGCCGGCGGCGAGCGCCCGGACTCAGACGGGCAGAAGTGGCCCAATTGGCAGGCGTGAGTGTGGACTGGTACACCTGGTTGGAGCAGGAACGCCCGATTACCGTTTCGACTCAGGTCTTAGAAAGCCTTGTTCAGGCCTTAAACTTGAATGCTAATGAGCGAGAACATCTCTTCTTCTTAGCTCATCAACAACCTCCTCCAAAGAGGGCAATGGAGCTTGAGACCGTGAGTCCGACGTTACAGCACTTCCTTGACCATCAGGGTCTCAGTCCCGCCTTTGTCTTAGGACGACGCTGGGATGTGGTGGCCTGGAACGAAGCTGCCCGCATCGTCTTTGGCGATTATGGCCAGATGACCACCTTCGAACGCAATTCCGTCTGGCGAATGTTCACCTCACCAACCCATAGGCAAGGGCTGGTCAATTGGGAAGGACATGCGCGACGGGTCTTAGCTCAATTCCGTGCTAGTTGTGGTCGCTATCCTGGTGATCCTCGCTTGACCGAGTTGATCCATGATCTGATGCTGCGCAGTCCTGAATTTCGGGCCTGGTGGCCCGATCATGAGGTGCTCGGTGCGCTAGAAGGTCACAAAACGTTCAATCATCCACAAGTAGGCTATCTCATGTTTGAGCATCTCACGTTTCAGGTGGTTGACGCGCCAGATCTCAACGTGAATGTGTACACTCCCTTAGACGAAGCAGAGACGCCAGCCAAACTCGCCCAACTCCTCTCTGAGAGGTTGAGCGTCTCAAGTGGGTTCTGAGCACCTTCACCGGGGTGCGTTTTGTCAAAGCGCTTGGGGAAGTGGGCACGCGGATTGTTTTCTTTTCAAGAAACGTGCTTCGTTCAGCACTTGATCTCAGCCCCAAAGGAGGCGTATACTACGTCCGCAACGTCTCATAGTGCATGCTGAGGAGCGAGAAGTGACAGAGATAACGCTATTCTTTTCCTACGCCCAGGAAGATGAGCCTATGCTTGCGGAACTCAAGAAGCATTTGCAGCCACTCAAGCACCAGGGCCTGCTCACCAACTGGTATGACCACAACATCGCTGCCGGTCTCGAATGGATGCGGGAACGGGCAGAGCAGCTCAACGCCGCCACCCTCATCGCCCTGCTCATCAGCCCCGACTACCTCAACTCCGAATACATCTACAGCACTGAAATGAGCAAGGCCATGCAGCGACACGAGGCTGGTACCGCCCGCATCCTCCCCATCTTCCTCCACCCCGTCTACTGGGAAGGCGCTCCCTTCGCCAAACTCACCGCCCTCCCCAGCGATGCCCGCCCTCTCACCGCCTGGGACGATCGCGACAAAGCCTTCGTAAACATAACCACCGGCATTAGCCTCGTCATCAAAGAGATCCAGGCGCAATCCGCACTCTCCCCGGAGCAGCCCACGTCCGCTCCATCATCCCAACCCGCCCTGCCACATCTCTTCACCGTTCCCTTCCTCCGCGACCCCTTCTTCACCGGCCGCGAAGAAATCCTCGCTCGCCTGCACTCCATGCTCGCCACCGACCAGCCCACCGCGCTCACCCAGCCCCCTGCCATCAGCGGCCTCGGCGGCATCGGCAAGACCCAGACCGCCATCGAATACGCCCACCAGCACCGCAACGACTACTCCCACATCCTCTGGATACGCTCCGCGACCCAACAAGAGATCATCTCCGACTTCCTTCAACTCGCCGCCACGCTCAACCTGCCAGAGAAGAACGCCCCTGACCAGAATCTCGTCGTCAACGCCGTCAAACGCTGGCTCGAAACTACTCCAGGCTGGCTCCTCATCTTCGACAACGCCGACGACCTCGAACTCGCCGCCCAATACTTACCCGCCCAATCTCGATCTCATCCAGAACATCCAGGCCGCATCCTGCTCACTACCCGTGCTCAGAATCCAGGTGGCATCGCCCAAAAGATCGACCTCAAAACTCTGGCGAGCGAAGAAGGCGCGCTCCTCCTGCTCCGCCGCGCCAACCTCCTCGCCCCCAGCACTCCAATCGAGCAAGCCTCATCCAGCGATCTTGATACCGCTCGCCAGATCGCCTCCGAACTCGACGGCCTCCCCCTCGCCCTCAACCAAGCTGGTGCGTACATCGAAGAGAAACAATGTGGTCTTGCAAAATATCTAGAATTATACCGAACGCATGGCGTTGAGCTTTTGAAAAGGCGCGGCAAGCAAGCCAACCTTTTTGGCCACCCCGACCCCGTCGCCACCACCTGGCAACTCTCCTTCCGAAACATAGAAGCTGCCAATCCCGCCTCCGCCGAACTTCTCCGTCTCTGCGCCTTCCTCTCCCCCGACGCCATCCCCGAAGAAATCTTCTCCGATGGGGCTTACGACCTCGGTCCCATCCTCGAACCCATCGCCGCCGATCCTCTTATCCTCAACGACGCCATCAGCGAACTGCTCAAATACTCCCTCGTCCGCCGTGATCCCATAGAGCAAACTCTCACCATCCACCGCCTGGTCCAGGTTGTGCTCGTAGACGAGATGGATGAAAAAACCAAACGTTTGTGGGCCGAACGCTGCATTAAGGCAGTGAGTAACGCTCTCCCCTATCTAGAATTTGAAGCCTGGTCAGAGTATGAACGCTTGCTTCCACAGGCCCAAACATGTACCGCACTTATTGAACAATGGGATTTTAGCTTTGAAGAGGCAGCTCTGCTTCTAAGCAACGTTGGAGTGTATTTGAGTGAACGACACGGGCAGTTGCGAGAAGTGGAAGCTTTGTATCGGAGAGCATCTGAAACGTACGAGCGGGTGTTGGGAGCGGAGCATCCCGACACGTTGACGACGCTGAACAATCTGGCTGGGCTCTATCAGGATCAAGGGAAGTATGAGAAGGCGCAAGAGCTCTATGAGCGGGTGCGCGAGGCGAGGGAGCGGGTGTTGGGAGCGGAGCATCCCGACACGTTGATCACGCTGAACAATCTGGCGGGGCTCTATCAGGATCAAGGGGAGTATGAGGAGGCGCAAGAGCTCTATGAGCGGGTGCGCGAGGCGAAGGAGCGGGTGTTGGGAGTGGAGCATCCAAGCACGTTGGCGACGCTGAACAATCTGGCGTTGCTCTATCAGGATCAAGGGAAGTATGAGGAGGTGCAAGAGCTCTATGAGCGGGTGCGCGAGGCGAGGGAGCGGGTGTTGGGAGCGGAGCATCGTTATACGGCAGTGACGCTTTATGGTCTGGCAGTGGTCTATGAGAAGCAAGGGAAGTATGTAGAGGCTGAGAAGCTATATCTGCGAGTGTTGGCTATTGACGAGAGGGTGTATGGGCTGTATCATCGGGAGATTATTACTGATTTGAGGGGCCTGGTTGGTCTGTATCAGGAGCTGGGGAGGAATGAGGAGGTGCGGGCTCTTGTTGAGCGGATTGCGGATGTTGAGGGGCATCTCTGATATGTTTTCTATGGAAGAAGATGAGTTTGGGGATCGAGTAGTAGTCATGCGAAAAGCTAAGCTAGGGCTAAATATGAGGAGCGAGAAGTGACAGAGAGAAATTTGTTCTTTTCCTACGTCGGGATGGCCAGGGCAAATCCAGCCTCTGCTGAAATTTTGTGCCTCTGTGCCTTTCTCTCTCCCGATGCTATTCCTGAAGAGATCTTCTCGGCTGGTGCAGCTCATCTTGGGCCGGTGCTTGAATCCATCGCGGTTGACCCTCCTGCACTCGATGATGCGCTCAATGAACTCCTCAAATACTCCCTCGCCCAGCGTGATCTCAAAGAACAAACTCTCACTCTTCCTCGCCCCGTCCAGATGATGGTCATAGACGAAATGGACGAGGAGACACAACGTCTGTGGGCCGAGCGTTGCGTTAACGCTGTCAGTAAGACTCTTCCAACGCTAGATTTTACGCTCTGGCCCGTGTACGAGCGTTTGCTCCCCCAGGCTCAAGCATGTATCGCGCTCATTGAACGATGGAATTTTAGCTCTAAAGAGGCATCATTTCTTCTCAATGAGATTGGGCTTTACTTGAAAGAACGACATGGACAACTGGAAGTGGCAGAAGCTTTGTATCAACGATCATATGAGATAGATGTGCATGAGTCAGGTCCCGAACATTTAGATGCGATGATCTCGCTGGATAATTTGGCAGGACTTTATGAGACGCAGGGCAAGTATGCGGAGGCGGAGGAACTCCTCAAGCGGGTGCGAGAGGTAAAAGAGCGCAGATTAGGTCCTGAACATGTAGACACATTGATCACACTGAAAAACCTGGCGGTGATGTATGAGAGGCAAGAGCGATATACGGAGGCGGAAGAGCTCTATACACAAGTACGAGAGGTAAGAGAGCGAGTGTTGGGGGTCGAGCATCCACGCACGCTAAAGACGTTGAACAATCTGGCAATGGTCTATGAGGAGTTGGGAAGGTATGCGGAGGCGGAGGCACTCTATGAGCAGGTGCGCGAGGCGAACGAGCGAGTGTTGGGAACGGAGCATCCAGACACATTGACGACCTTAAACAATTTGGCCGCGCTTTATAAAGAGCAGGGAAGGTATGAGGAAGCGGAGGCACTCTATGAACGAGTGCGAGAGGTACAAGAGCGAGTGTTGGGAGCGGAGCATCCAAGCACGCTAACGACGTTGCCCAACCTGGCCGTGCTCTATAACGCGCAAGGCAGATATGCAGAGGCGCAAGAGCTGTATGAGTGGTTGCGGGAGGTGACTGAGCGGGTGCTAGGTATTGAACATTCCAACACACTAGTCACGTTTTATAACCTGGCAGTGCTCTACGAGGAACAAGGTAAGTACGCGGAAGCGGAAGAGCTCTACCTGCAGGTGCTAGCGGTTGACGAGAAGAGACATGGACCGTATCACCAGAAGATAGTTAATGATCTAACGGCCCTGGTCGAACTTTATCAGGAACAAGGGAAAAATGAGCAGGCTCAACCCCTTCTGGAACGGATTGCAGATATTGAGAAGCATCTCTAATATGTTTTCTATGGAAGAAGATGAGTTTGTTGTGGTGATCTCGATTCTTGCGCGTTTGGTTTGCTGCTCACTTTCCTTCGCGGGGTCGCCTGATTATCCTTCTTCATACACAATAGGCATCAATCGAGGAATGATAGAAATTTATGAAGAAGGGATCGTCAACGCAAGAAAGATCACGTAGGATATTTATGCGCGTTCAAGCATGCGATCTCCGCCGTAGATGTTGCGTGTCTTAAAAGCGGCGGGCGTCATCACTAATTGCCACGCCCGCAGACGCCATCCGTCATAGATAAACCAGGGCTCCTCCAAAACATAGCTCTCTTGCCCCGTCCACTCAGGAAACGGTAAATCATCTTGCCAGCAAAGCCACTCGACCATTGAGGCGCAAAACGCCGCCCAGCGTAGCATCTCAAGTGTAGGAGCAGCAGCTACCGGCTCCTCCACCAACTCATATCTATCCTTAACTGCCGAGCGCCGCCAATCATCCAAAAAATCACCAATCGCTACCCAGGGCGTCGTCCCATTCAGAATTCTCTCAAATGTCTCTTTGGCTGTTTGCCTGTGCCATCTATAAGAAGATTGAGTCATCTATCGAATCTTTCCGTCAACTATACGTCAAACAACTCTTCAACAATGTATTGTACTCTCGCCTCTAATTTCTGTTGTCTCGTATATTTAGCAATGAGAGAAAAAACTTCTTGTGGCAACCCTTCACGATTTGCGACGGCTATTGCAGCTTCACGAATTTCAGAGGAATACTTTGGCTCGAAGTAAGCATCAATATCCTTCGTCACCTCACGATTCCCAACTTCGAGCAGCATTACAGCTCCGCCAACAAGGAGAATTTCACCAATTGCTTGCTTCTTTTGCAATTCTTCTCCCAGCATTCGCAGATATTTTGCAATATCCTCTTTATTCACCCACTATACTCCTTGTTAATTGTTTAAAAGTTAGGCTTTCTTTCTATGCATGTTTGTATTACCTCCTAAGTATAGCTTATAGTGATATTCTGGTAAATAGTATGATGATAAAAGAAATGATTTCAAATGAAGTGATGTGCTGCTATTATGAAAAACAAGGGAAAAGGATATGGAGCACGGTGCCATTGTGAGAGTCTACAGATCAGAGGATCAAGATAGCGTGAAACGATGCATTGTTGAGTTGCAGAATTTTGAACGTGCTCTGGAATCGGATCGTGTTGAGGGGGAGCGGGTGGTGGAGCGCAACTTTCAAGAGCTTCAGGAGGCACATTCTGAGAATATAGGTAGGCTGCTTGTGGCGGAAGTAGAGGGGGATGTGGTTGGCTTTATCAACGTTCGCTTTGAGCACGAGAGCCAGACATACCTTTCTTCCCTCGTGGACTATGCCTATATTTCTGATATTGTTGTCCTTGCGGAGTATAGAGGTCGAGGTATTGGGACTCTGCTCTTACAGCAGGCAGAAGCTTTTGCCAGGCAACAGGGCGCAAATACTCTAAAAATCGGAGTTCTGGCAAAGAACAAGCAAGCCGCCGATGTTTATCAGCACGTTGGTTTCAGGCCCCACCAGATCGTTATGCTAAAGAATCTTGTTTGATACTTGCAATTATAACTATTTAGGTGTCTAAAAGGAATAACTGAGGTAATTGGTGTGCTCGTCAAGCCACCCATCTCGCCAGGTAAAACCGTCCGTTCGCCCATCGTCCAGTATCCCGTCCACAGAAGCAATTCTATTGCTGGGTGGCCCCGGTAGGGGCCGGATGTCAATCACGCGCGTGAAGCTCGCCAACCACCCATCTCGCCGGGCAACCCTTCCCGTTCGCCTATCGTGAAGCTCGCCAACCACCCATCTCGCCAGGCAATCCACCCCGTTCGCCTATCAGAAGTGACCTGATTTCAATTGCGACCCGAAAGCAGGGATGAGGAGTGCTTCGGGGCGGGCTGGTCGGCGATTCTCCGGCTGAAGCCGGTCTGCGCGCGATGAAGTCGGCGCCTCTGCTTCGCAGATCTTTTTAAGTATTTATTTTCGAAGGTCGCTTTGAGTATTTATTTTTTATCGACTTAGCTGAGCCTCCATCGGCTCCAACAGTTGGGTCAACTTTCTCGCCGTCTCAGCTTCCGCCGTCGTAAAAATGAGCATGCGTAGATCGGGTGCATCGACGACCTGGAATGTGGTTGTTTGCAGAACTAAGAGCCCAACAAGAGGGTGGTTCAATTCTTTTAGTCCTGCATACGCCGACTGGATATCGTGTTGCGGCCACCACTCTCGGAATTCTTGGCTTGTCTGCTGAAGCTCGGCTACGAGGTCTTTGAACCAGGGCTCCTGGATGTATCGATCGGTGCTGGCACGGAAGAGGGCTAGTATTCCTCGTGCCTCTTTTTCCCAGTTGCAGAGTTGAGTGCGCTGTAAAGGATTGGTGAACATTGAGCGGAGAATATTTCGCTCATAGGTAGAGACCATATCCGGGTTTGAGAAGACGTGATACATGGCTTGACTCCAGCCTATAATATCCCAGCGTGGATTTATGATATAGGCGGGGTTGCCGATGGTATCGAGAGTAGATTGAAGTTGAGGCGTGATCGTGCTTGTTAAGGGGTATGGGTCGGCGGGCACCTGTTCTCGCGCCAGAATAAAGAGGTGGTCGCGCTCGGCTGCGTTCAGGTCGAATACTCTTGCCAGGCTCTCTAGAACTTGCGGCGAGACGAGAATATCTTGCCCCTGCTCCAAGCGAGTATACCACGTCACGCCCATCCCCGCGAGCAGTGATAGTTCCTCTCTCCGTAATCCTGGTGTGCGACGGCGCGAACCGGTCGCTAGTCCAGCCGCCTCCGGTGAGAGCCGTTCTCGCCGCGTCCGTAAGAATTGCGCCAGTTCTTGCCGTCGTTTTTTATCGTTCATCGCCTGTTTCTTTCCGTGCTTTCGATACGTCAGCCTGACACTTTTTATACCAGGATAATCTAAGGTCTGGCTCTAGATCAAAGGGTACTGCATAATTCTATCACACGCGATAATCGGCAGAGCCTCCCGCGTCGCGACAATCCCTTGCGGTTGTCGTGATATCTTTCCCCCGACAGAAAAGGAGGTGAAACTGAGAGCCCGCTGCTTTAGCAGGCGAACGCGCGCTTTAGCACGCCGTTCAGTTCGTGCCAAAGAATCGCACCTTTTCCATGTAGACATGCGCCTTCTCCTCTCAAAAGAGCCGTAGACTCAGAAAGGGCACGGAGTGAGAAAGATGAGCGAATGCGTGCTAAAGCGCGCGTTCGCCTGCTAAAGCAGCGGGCTCTCAGATTTGAACCCCTTTGGCGTCGGGGGAGAGAGGTGAACGCATGATAACTATCAGGGATTGTCGCGACGCGGGGACTCTGTCGATCTAGAAGCATGTTTATGAAAAGCATGAAAGTAAAAGGAGATATCCATGAAGCATCGCACACTCGGCCAGCAGGGCCTCGACGTCTCAGCTCTCGGCCTGGGAACGATGGGCATGACGATGGCCTACGGCCCCAGCGATAACGACGAGAGCATGGCCACGATCTGCCGCGCCTACGAGCTTGGCATCACCTTTTTCGACACCGCCGAACTCTACGGTGGGGGAACTGGTTCTAACGAGCAACTGCTCGGCCAGGCGGTCAAGGACTTCCGTGACAAGGTGGTGTTGGCTACCAAGTTTGGCTATGATATGTCCAGTAACCAGATTCCAAATGAGGCATTGGACAGCCGACCCGAACACATCCGCGAGGTCGTCGAGAACAGCCTGCGCTACTTGCAGACCGACCACATCGACGTGCTCTACCAGCACCGCGTTGATCCGAATGTGCCGATCGAGGACGTTGCCGGTACGGTCAAAGATCTTATCAATGCCGGGAAGGTTCGATTCTTTGGACTCAGCGAGGCCGGGCCAGACATCATTCGCCGTGCCCACGCCATCCAACCTGTGTCGGTGCTGCAAAGCGAGTATTCTATCTTCGAACGCGACGTCGAGACCTCTGTTCTACCGGCGATCCGTGAACTGGGTATCGGCTTCGTCGCCTACTCGCCATTGGGGCGTGGCTTCCTCACGTCCACCGTCAAGCCGGGCAGCGAGTATCCCGAAGGAGACATGCGCACCTTTGACGAGCGCTGGCAGGGCGAGAACTACGAGGCGAACGTCAAGGCCATCGGACAGCTAACCGAGCTCGCGAAGTCGAAGGGCATTACCGTGACCCAATTAGCGCTCGCGTGGCTGCTCGCTCAGGGCTCAGATATCGTACCGATTCCCGGCACGCGAAATCCGGACCGGCTGGCAGAAAATATTGCTGCTGCCGATGTAACCCTCAGTCCCGCCGACCTGGATCAAGTACACCAGATCCTGCCGAACGGAGCATTCGGAAGTCGCTATCCTGTTGGGCACATGCCTAAGTGGGTAACCGCTTGATTGTTTCTATGATTATTCGTTGTGGAGGAGATGGTCGCATCACAACCATCTTCTCCACTTACCTTCCTTAGATTTTCCAGGAACACGTCGTGTTGAAGCGCGGGTTCGCGCGCTGAAGCGGCGGGCTCTCGATTTGAACCTGTTTTAAGGATGCTCTAGCCCGATGAGATAGTTCACTTCCTGTGCCACAATTGCTAGCTGCTGCGCCTTCGTGAGCCCATGAAAGCCGTGTCCAGCGTTGTAGCTTATATACTGGGCTGGTACGCGATTTTTCTCTAATGCTTGCTGCAATTCTATTGATTGCGCAGGTGGCACAAGACCATCTTGCGTCCCTTGAATAATCAACGTTGGAGCACTCTGACTATTGATAGAGAAGATGGGTGATGCATCGCGGTACGCGGCCGGATCTTGTTGGTAGCTGGCACCGAAGAGGATCAAGAAGGAACTATTGAGGGCGGCGTCTTTGTTGGCGGTGAGGTCGACAGGTCCAAATTCATCGACGATCCAGGAGACGGCGGGCGCTTCGTTGGCGAGGAGTTGTGCCTGGTCGCCGGGGCGGATGGTCTTGAGGCTGCCGAGGAAGATGGCGAGATGTCCACCAGCCGAAGAGCCCCAGGCTCCAATGCGCTGCGGATCAAGATTCAGCTTGGGAGCCTGGAAGCGCAGCCAGCGCACCGCCAGTTGCACATCCACCAGTTGCGTAGGCCATCGTGTGCTCGCCACCGATTTTGTCGCTAGCCGGTAATTGACGGTTGCCGCGACAAAGCCTTGCTGCGCCAATAGACGGCAGGGTCCGCTGAGTGTAGTCTTGTCGCCGCCAGTCCAGGCCCCTCCGTGCACCAGGATAACGCCGGGCCGCGCCCCCGCCGCTTTCTCTGGCAGGCACAGATCCAACTTCTCAGCCGGTAGCGGACCGTAGGCCACATCGTGTTGTATTGCGATAGCATAGCGTGGATGTGGCAATATCGTTGAGGGCATCTGGAGGCTTGTTGCCGGTGCTACCTTCGTCGCAGGAGCACTCTCTCCACATGCGCCGAGGAACAGTGTGAGCAGCAAAAGTGTGTAAAGAGCTCTCCCTATTCTTCTAAATTGAGCATTTCTCTTCTCAACTTTGGAGAATACTCTGTTCTCTTCTTCCCGCCCATTCAACATGCACCGGCATAAGCTTTGACGTAGAAAAGGTTTCATCTGGTGGACCCTCTTGTATCTTACCTTCAGGAATAGAGCCAACTTGCCACAAGAAAAATTGCTTCCTTGCTATCTTAGACGCTTATCCTTTTGGAAAGTTCAACGAAACAGTGCAGCTTCTCTCTTGCTTCCTATTATAATCATCAGATGAAATGCGTACAAAGGCAAGACTTGGAGACGTGGGCGGATGGAACAATGGACGAGATAAAGGCGGTCGTGCATCGGTGTAAGTACAAAAGAAGTTTTCGAAAGAGACGGGAAGATTGGGAAGATGGGGGAAAAAGGGTCTGGTGTGTGTAAACAGGAGAGGCGGCGTCCGTTGCCCTCCTCGCCTCTTTTGCTTATGCTCTCTTCCGCTCCCTATGACTCTTGTTCGGGGGCGAGCACGACTTCGTATCCTTGCTTGCTTACTATGCCTGTGAGATAGTGAAGGAAACCTGCTGGCACTTTGCCGGAGGTGCGTAAGAGATGGTAGTGCTGATGACTTTGCTGCTTGCTGTCCTCTTCTAATGATGAGTGAACTGGAAAATCATTTTCTTGCTTGGCGTCTTCTATACAGAATGTGTCAGGGCGTGTGGTAAACATGGGAACTCCTCATCTTGCTGGTTCGGTTGTCGCTGGATCTTCTACAGTATACAAGTGTTTTCTGTGTGCGAGGGGCGTATCGAGCTCAAGTACAGTACTTATTCGCTATCCATGTCTTTAAATTTGGAGCAGTTCCCCTTCCTTATAGTGTATATCGACAAGAGAAACATATTGGAAAGAGAAACCTTTGAGCTTATCCTTTTCTCTTGCCTATGACTATGATACAGCAAGCAGTGGACGCAGTCATGGCTCTTTAGGTGCAATTATTTCTAGCACTTCATTGTTACCAAAGTAGGATGTATATTGAGCGTTGTAATTATATACTCTTACCAATGCTCGCTTTAGAGTACGACTTATGACCTCGCGTAGCGACAATGGAGAGGGAAAGCATAGCATGGATCTGTTTATTCGTATTCTGGTGATCTTGCTCAGCATCTTCAGCATTATTAGAATTTTGCAAGATGCATTCGAGTCGATCGTTCTGCCACGTAAGGTTGCTCTACGCTTCAGGCTGTCGCGCATGTTCTATATAGGTCTGTGGAGAATCTGGTCGTGGGTTGCAGTGAAGATTGTGCGGGCTGGGAATCGGCGCGAGTATTTTTTGAGCTACTTTGGTCCGATCTCGCTTATCTTTCTACTTATTCTGTGGGGGGTTGGCATTATCTTTTCTTTCGCCGTGCTGTCCTGGGCCCTTTCTATCCCATTAACCGCGCCGGAGAAGATGATAACCTTCGAGACGTATCTCTATTCAAGCGGAACAATGTTTATTACGCTTGGCCTGGGTGATGTTGTCCCCGGTAGCGCATTGGCTCGTTTTCTGGCTATCGCCGAAGCGGGCAGCGGTTCTGCCCTCATTGCGTTAATCATCGGCTATGTGCCCGTAATCTACCAGGTATTCTCACGGCGTGAAACGAGCATCGCGCTGCTGGACGCACGTGCAGGCTCACCTCCCACCGCCGTCGAGTTTCTGCGTCGCCACGCTCAGGAGCAGGAGCGTCCAGAGATCACGCTCTTCTTGCGCGATTGGGAGCGCTGGTCTACAGAAATACTGGAGAGCCACCTCTCGTATCCCGTCTTGAACTACTATCGTTCACAGCACGAGCATCAATCCTGGCTCGCCGCCCTCACCACGATCCTGAATGTAAGTGCTCTCCTTATGGTTGGAATCGATGAACTGCCCTCCACAAATGCTCGCTTCACCTTCGCCATTGCCCGCCACGCCGCCGTAGATCTAACTCAGAGCCTCAAAACCGCCACGCCCGTCCCCGACCCCAGCCATTCCCGTCTCTCACACGACGATTTCAAGCGTATGTGTACAATGCTCGCCGAGGCGGGCCTCTACATCCGTGATGATCAAGAAACGGAGCAGCGCCTCTGTGATCTGCGCATGATCTACGAACCCTTCCTAAGAGTGCTCGCCGACTATCTGCTCATTACCCTGCCGCCGTGGCTGCCTGAGCCGAAGAGCGTTGACGATTGGCAGACTAGCGCGTGGGATCACTTCACCGAGTGGTCGCCTGCTAAGCTCGCAGAAATAACGGATACGATCATTGAGAAGAAGCGACCTGTGAACTATCCTATCAAAAGTCATAATACAAATCATAAGGCTCGTTTGTAATATGCTTAAATAAATTTCTTGCACTTTTTCCATTTTCATAATTTTTATGCCTGGCATAAAAATTATGAAAATGGAAAAAGTGCAAGAAATTTATTTAAGCGGAGAAGCTGAAGCTACATGCTTAGATTGCGCACGAATCGTCGTCGCAAGCGCCTGCATCTTGTGTGCCACTGCTGACTTTGATCAGCGGATGCTCTTCGCCCCAGACCTTCTCAAGCACTTCGCTGAAGACTTCGGTCGGCTGCGCGCCTGAGATGCCGTATTTCTCGTCGATGGCGAAGAAGGGGACGCCGTTGACGCCGAACATCCGAGCCCGACGCTCGTCTGACCTCACCTCATCCGCGTACTCGTCACTGTCGAGGACGGCGCGGGCCTCGTCGGGATCGATGCCAACCTCTGAGATGAGTTTGATAAGAGTGTCGTGGTCACCAATAGCAACGCCCTCGCTGAAGTACGCCTTCAAGAAGCGCTCTTTGGCCGCGTCCTGAAGATCGTGGTGGGTGGCGAGGTGGAGAAGTCGATGGGCATCGAATGTATTGCCATATTGAGCCTTCTCGAAATGATAATCGATCCCCATCTCGGTCCCCAGTTCGCTGATCTGACTGGTAGTTGCTTTCACCTGCTCTACGCTCATTCCATGTTTCTTTGCTAGCACCTGGTTGACGGTCGCATCGGAGGTCTGCGGTGCGCTCGGATCAAGCTGATAGCTGCGCCACGTCACCTCCACCTGGTCGCGATGCTCAAATTGTGCCAGCGCAGATTCAAAGCGTCGCTTGCCTAAATAGCACCAGGGGCAGGCCACATCCGACCATATCTCTACTTTCATTCTCTTCTCGCCTTTCTTCGTATAGTAATAAGTCCATTATTTTTATTCTCTCTGAATTCAAACAGGAGGAGCAGAGTCTTAATTCCCTTTGAACGCTTGAGAGCGTGAATTTGTGGTTTCCCATGTGCCTGTGCTTTTTGATATAATGTTTCTGGTAGCACAAATAATAGATGCCATTTAATACAACTTGTTTTACCGACAAGTTGGGAAATTGTATAGAGATGAAAGAGTAGAGAAGAGAGGCTTATGAGTACGCGGGATACGACTATTAATTCTACAGAAGAGATCTGGCCTGCGCTCCCCTATGAGGAGTGGCATGAGACGCTGGCCACGCTGCATATGTGGACGCAGGTCGTTGGCAAGGTGCGCATGACGTTGACGCCGCCCATTAACCATTGGTGGCATGTGACGCTGTATGTTACGTCGCGCGGCCTGACAACCTCGCCCATTCCTTACGCCGATGGCACATTTGAAGTCACCTTTGATCTCGTTGAGCATAATTTATATGTTCTTACCACTACAGGCGCGCGCAAGGTAATGCCTTTATTTTCGCGCACGGTGGCCGACTTCTATCGCGAGTTTATGGCGATGCTGAACTCTCTTGGCATCAACGTGACCATCAACACGCTGCCCAGTGAGGTGAGTAATCCGATTCACTGCGACGTGGACGAGGTGCATGCATCGTATGATCCGGTCTACGCCAATCGTTTCTGGCGTGTGCTGGTGCAGACGACGAAGGTGCTGATGCAGGTGCGCACCGGCTTCATCGGAAAGAGCAGTCCCATCCACTTCTTCTGGGGCAGCTTCGACCTGGCCCTGACCTTCTTCTCCGGCCGTCGCGCCCCCGAACGCAAGGAGACCGACCATTTGACGCGCGAGGCCTATTCGCACGAAGTCATCAGCTTCGGCTTCTGGCCCGGCAACGACCAATCGCCCGCGCCTGCTTTTTACGCCTACTCCGCGCCCGTGCCCGCCGAGATGGGTCAAGCTATTGTACAGCCATCCAAAGCCTTTTACAGCTCCGAGATGGGCGAGTTCTTCCTGAAATACGATGATATTCGCACCAGCCCAACGCCCGATCAGGATCTGCTAACCTTTTACAAGAGCGCCTACGAGGCTGCCGCGACCCTGGGCCAATGGGATCGCGCTGCCCTGGAGCGTCCACGCCCATAACGCACAGCAACCACGAGGGTTTGCACAAACTCTCGTGGTTGCTGTGCGTTATAATAGATTTCATCAAAGCGTCGCAACGTGCGACGCTTTGCACACTTCTATAGACGAACAATAGCCTGTTTTGAAACTATTAAGAATACAGTTGAGAACGTCTACAATGCGTGCTCGTTGTTGGATGTAGCTTCGGAAGTTAGGTAATTGAAATCCTCTTGACAACTCTCGATTGAGCGTATATACTCTTATTATGAAAGCAACAAGTCCATGCATATGCATAAGCACGCGCCACGCTGCGCAGGCCCTAACAGAATTTTATGATCGCATGCTTGCACCCAGCGGCTTGAAGGTCACCCAGTTTTCTCTCCTGCGGGAGTTAGAGCTGCAGAGTCCGCTCAGCATCTCTGAACTCGCGCATCGGCTGGACCTGGACCGCACGACTATGGGTAGAAATTTGCATGTACTGGCCCAGGACGACTTTGTCTCGTTCTCGCCCGGCCAGGACCGCCGCGAGCACGTCGTGCAGATGACCAGCAAGGGCAAGCAGGCACTCGCAACCGCCTTCCCCCTCTGGGAAAAGGCTCAGCACACACTCACAACCACGCTTGGCCAGGAGCAGATCAACGCCTTTACAAAGCTACTTTCAACGCTGGAAACGGCCACGATCTAACCTGCTCTCAATAGTAGGGGCGATTATGGCCTTTAGGCATTGATGCAGTTGTCGTGGAACCCGGCACGTATCCAACGAATCTTTCAGCCAACAGGTTGGAGCCTGCGGATACTGAGCGGGCCGCGCCCTATAGTGCGGCAATAACCGATTCATCCCTCGCTTCATGACCAAGATTATGAGTAGTATTCCGCTAAGACTCCTGCAAGCGGCGAGAAAGTATATTCATCTTTTCTTTTGCTTCAGTACAGTACGATCAAGTGCGTATTGTAGATGGAAAAGTATAGGACATATTGGTGGTTACGACTTTAAATGTTGCAAATTGGCAGAAGCTATAGATATTATACTAGAGTAGCTGTTACTTGAAGAGAAGGCACAAGCGAGAAGACATGACACAAGGCCAGGGCTTTTTACAACAACTAGGCAATTATAAGCTTGTACGTGTGATTGGGCAAGGTGGTTTTGCAACTGTCTATTTGGGAAGACATGTTCATCTGAAAAGTTACGCGGCTGTCAAGGTGCTCCAAGTAAGCACCCAGGTGGATCTGTTCAGGAGAGAAGCTCAGACGATCATGGATCTTACACATCCCAATATCGTGGGTGTACTCGACTTTGGCGTGCAGAATGATATAGCCTTTATTGTGATGGACTACGCCCCTTATGGCTCATTGCAGATGCAGTATCGACTCGGCACAGTAGTCCCGCTCGACGCTGTCCTGTCCTATGTGAAACAAGCCGCATCTGCTCTTCAATACGCCCACAACCATAGAATTATTCATAGGGATGTCAAGCCTCCTAACTTGCTCGTGGGCAAGCAGTACGCCATTCTCCTCACCGATTTTGGGATAGCCTTGCTTGCAGAAAGTTCTCGAAACACTCGTACATGGGATGCTGCGGGAACGATTGCCTATATTGCACCTGAACAGATAAGAGGCAAGCCACAACCAGCAAGCGATCAATATGCCCTCGCTGTCACTGTGTATGAATGGTTATGTGGAACAAGACCCTTTAGAGGCACACTCGCAGAGATAGCTGCACAACATCTCTCATCACCGCCGCCCTCACTTCGTTCTCACAATCCACTTATTTCACTAAACGTTGAAAATGTCGTCCTTCAAGCACTTGCAAAAGATCCGCTAGGGCGCTTTCCAAGTATCCAGGAGTTTGCAGACGCACTAGAGAACGCGGCAGGCATACTCCCGCGTCGAGCTTCTCAAGAGAGCTTCGTGGCGCAGAATATGGTCAATACAACTTCTAATATGGTTATTCAGCCGCATGTGCTAGCGGGTCAGGGAAGACGACGATCACCTCATCTATCGCGTCGGACCGTCTTGCTTGTTCTAGGAGTTGCTGGCGTAAGTGGTGCAGCAAGCCTTGCATTTATCTCGCTTCATTCCTCGTCATCGTCGCAAGCGCTCATTCAAACTCATCCCATAGCCACAGAACAAACTTCGAAACCAACTATAGCACCCACAACTACCTCAACGTCACAGCCAACTCCGACACAGCAGCAGATACAAACAGGAACAATATTTACAACATACCAGGGACATACCGGTATTGTATATAGTGTCGCATGGTCACCAGATGGAACGCGTCTTGTTTCTGGTGCAGACGACAATACTGTGCAAGTGTGGAACTCTGCAGGAAGCAAACTTGCAGTCTACTCTGGTCACACAAGTGCCGTTGTCTATGTCTCGTGGTCACCTGACGGAAAGCAGGTAGCATCGGCGAGCAATGATAATACGGTGAAAGTTTGGGATGTAGCAACAGGCAATCTTCTTTTTACCTGTAGTGGACATACTAATAATGTGCATAGTGCTGTATGGTCACCAGATGGAACGCGCCTTGCTTCCGGAAGTGGGGATAGTACAGTACGGCTCTGGAATGCCAGAACTGGAAATCCACTTACAACTTACCGAGATCATACCTCTCCTGTCTGGGATATTGCTTGGTCACCAGATGGAACAAAGATAGCATCAGCCAGTGGAAATGACAAAGCTGGAGGTTCCGATAACACAGTTAAAATCTGGAATGTAAATACAGGAGCTACTACCCTTACTTATACTGGTCACACTAACAGCCCTGTATATGTGGCATGGTCATCTGATGGCAAGCGTATTGCATCAGGAAGCTTTGACACTACGGTCCAAATCTGGAACGCAGTAACCGGAAACACGCAGCTTATCTATCGTGGTCACAACAATAGGGTATATGGTGTAAGCTGGTCACCAGGCGATAGATATATAGCATCGGGTAGCGTTGATACTACTGTTCAATTATGGGAAGCAAATACAGGAAACAACTATTACACGTTTAGAGGCCATTCTTCAATTGTTTTCGGCGTAGTGTGGTCTCCACGCAACACGCTCATTGCTTCAGCAAGTAGCGATAAGACAGTGCAAGTGTGGCAAGCATAACATCTATCTCTCACTGCCTCTATAACGTGCTAGGTCCTATGTACTTTCCTAATTTGTGAATAATACTACTGTTATTTGAAATTAGAATACGACCAATTCTAATCCTAAATTATAGATATAAACTGAGGCGGAAGTTTCCTTTCATGCGTATTACTAAAACCTATCCTTTAAGGATGGTTTGTGGTGACAATGTTTAGTAATTTACACAAGGGAGGATACTACTATGAGCCAGACCGTTATGCAAGATCCGTCGTATTTATCTCAGCAGGAGGCCCAGAAGCAGCAGAAGAAACAGGTGAAGCGTGAGGCTAAGTTGAGGTTGAAGGTAGAGCGGGCGCGGTGGGATGCGCGCAAGGCAGAGATGAGGGTGGCGCAGGCGCGCCTGGAGCATGAGATTGCGAATACTCGTTTGCGTGCCTTTGAGGAAGAGCTTACGAAGATGAGCGAGGGCAATCAGGATAACAATCGGTAATTAGAACTCCAACGGAAGCGATTTTAGGCCGCGCATAGCGATGCTCGGGCGCCACTCTACAGTGTTGCTGGCGAGGCGGAGATTGGGTAGACGCTTCACCAGTTCGGTCAGGGCGATCTGGCTCTCCAGGCGGGCAAGTGGCGCTCCGAGACAGAAGTGAATGCCGTATCCGAAGCTCAGAGTGCGCTCTGGTTTGCGGGTGATATCGAAGCGATCGGCACTGGCAAAATGTTCTGGATCGCGTCCACTTGCCGCCAGGCCAATCAGGATGCGCTGGCCCTTCTGCAGCGCCTTTCCCCCGAATTCCACATCCTCTGTAAGGAAACGGGCAACCATTTGTACTGGCGGGTCGTAGCGCAGCATCTCCTCTACTGCCTGGGGCACAAGCGAGAGGTCGGATTTGAGCAGGGCGAACTGGTCGGGATGGCGCAGTAAGGCAAGGACGCCATTGCCGATCAGGTTCGTCGTCGTTTCGTGGCCCGCGAAGAGAAGCATCGTGATCAGGATAATAAGCTCCTGTTCACTCAGTTGCTCCCCATTCTCCTCCGCCTGTACCATGAGACTGAGCAGGTCATTTTTTGGATGTTCACGTCGCTCCGCAATGATAGGCCGCAGCAGGTCCGCAACCCGGTGCAGTGATCCCGCCATGTGCTGCAACTGCTCGGAAGTCGGCGGCACCATCCCAACAAAGGACGCGATTGTCTCAGAGCTACTCTTGATTGGCTCGCGCAGATCGAGCGGAATGCCCAGCAATTCAAAGATAATCGTTGACGGCAATGGATAGGCAAGGTCTGCAATCAGGTCAAAATGACCCTTCTTCTGCACTTCGTCCAGATATTCATTCACGAGAGCCTGCGCGCGTTCGCGCATTCGCTCGATCATACGAGACGTGAATGTCTTGTGAATAAACTGCCGCTGGCGCGTGTGTAGTGGCGGGTCCATCCCTTGCATGAACATACTGAGATAGAGGCCAACTGCTTGCATATCTTTCACATCGTCCAGGGAGGAGTCTGCTAGCCTCATGTCGGAAGAATCAAGGGTAGAGGAGAAACGACGGTCCTGGATAATTGCCATTATATCGTCATAACGGGTCGCTATCCAAATGAGAGATAAAGAGTTCCAGTGAACAGGATCATGCTCTCGAAGCGCCTGAAATGTCGGATAAGGATTTTCTAAAAATTCTGGAGTGAGCCAGTTGTCCATCTCAACCGATGCGTGTTGGGTCATGAAAGCTCCCTTCAGTGCTTATCGACAAACGGAATATGTATGCACAAATTACAAGGAAGTATCTATTAACCTGTTAATCTTCATATATTCTAATATGTAGCATATGTTTGGTCTCCATGTCAATTAATTTTCTGTAAAAAATGCCTGAGAGGAACGATCGCGCACGTCGCTGTGAGCCTGTATGGGTACTGGTCCGACCCACTGCATTGGCCCCCAACCGCGTAGCGACAATCCCTTGCGGTTGTCGTCCTTCACCCGCTTGAGAGGCTCATC
>JAABUZ0100002519.1_pt1 | contig 30111 bp, 29 predicted proteins | sample 5562091 | NCBI WGS metagenome assembly JAABUZ01 (sample SAMN12813069, study PRJNA571459) | rock metagenome | isolation source: Antarctica rocks | place: Antarctica: Victoria Land, Linnaeus Terrace sud | collected 2015-12-21
CTCTCAATAATACTGAGAATAATCGCAATAAAGCTAAGAATCAAACTTCATTATTGGGATTAGCATTGCCTATATATCATATTTTGGGCATTTTTTTCTTGCGCTTACCCTGGGGAGGGGGAGATGGGGTGACATTACTTTACTTTCCTGTTGTTGATGGGATTGTCCAGTCTGAGGGGTTGGTAATCATAGACACCAACTTGCCCAAAATTTGGTTGTAGGTTTGATATAGTTCTCGACCCACATCAGGGTCTAGATAATTGCAATTAACAGCAAACTCTAACCAGGTTTGAGTTTCAGCTGCTTCAGCTTCAGAGTCGCTCAACTTAGCCACGAACGCCCCTTCATAACGGCGCTTGCGCCATGCCTCAGTCAGATTGGCGCACACAGAGCGCGACGAACGACGAATCTGGTCAGTCAGCGAATACTTTTCTTCCACAGGAAACTTCTTACTTAACTCAAAAATCCGCATAGCCACTTCAAACGCCAACTTGTATACTTCCAAATCTCGATGACTCTGAATTCGTTTAGGTCTCATCTCCCCCTCTCCCCCTCTCCCCCTCTCCCCCTCTCTTCTCAAAAACAACTCGCCTTAAAATCAACCTTCCCCCCACTTCCTACTCTGGTGGCACAGCGCAACTTCAGAATGTAGGGGTCGTCTACAGGTAATTCCTTGTAAAATTCGCTACGCGTGCTGCTGGGAACCGTAAAACGCCGCGAAATTGGTGCTGGGGGTTGATATTGCAGTCCCACGTCGTAACCCCAGTGACGGTTGGGTGCGTAGTAAAAATACGTATAGGAATTGCCACTGTCGGCTGACGCAGTTGGCTCCCAGGAATCCTGGTCAAAGGGACCAGTCGCAGAAGTACTGAAATTCAACTGCAGAAAAGCTCCAGAAATGTAGAGTTCCTTATCCTGCCAATTTTCAAGCAACCGAGGGAAGTTTTGGAATCCGCCGTAAGACTGCCCCGCCCGTGAAGGCACAATGCCGCTGATCAGAATGGCATTGACTTGAGTTGGTGAGTACGCCTGTACGAGGTCATTAGTTCTGTTGCCATCTGAGAATAAACGGTACTGCTCAGTGGATGGGCTCTTGTCATAAGCTTGCACGTTACTCGCTGGGCAAGGAATGGTATTACTTGTGCAATAGAGTGGGTAACCATTGTTGTTGACTTTAATCGGATCACCATTAGTAGTAGGTGTCGTCGGTTTAGAGGGATCTTCCCGAATCCAATAGTTCACAGGGTTGGGACTGCTGGGCTTAGGACGGTTTTGGTTTTGATAGGAAGTGTTGGTAGTGTTAGGTCCAGTTTCCAGTGGTTGGGTAAAGCCGGACTCGACACTGCCGTCAGTGAAATTACTCGAAAGGATCGTGATGGCATCGGCAAGAATCTCAGTCGGTCGCCAAGTATCAATCGTAGGATCAGCAAAATTTGAATTTATGTTTTTGCGACCAGTGTAGAAATTAGGACTAGTACTCCAATCAGCGGGGAGTTTTTCCTTAAACTCCTCAACTAAATTGCTGTTTGTTCCATCAGTACTATGGAGGTTGAAATCTCCTTGGATATAGACGGAATTATCAGAAATAAACGACAAACCGGAGATATTGTTAGAATCTACGATACCTGTAGCATCACGTTTCAGAACAGCCCCGTTCCTTAAGCGGAAACCGTAAGGTCGCCGATCTGGGTCAGGATAGTAATCAACAGGTTTGGTGGTGATGCCATTACCAGTAGAACCAATTGTTGGGTCTGTAGGCGTGTTGGCATTCATGGAACTACCAGCAGGTCTGGCGATCGCATCTTCCCGCACTGCATCTTCACGAAAAGCGTAGACAATCCCATCACTAAAGGGTATCCATGTGTCAGTTGTTACCTTATTTTTGCGCAGTAGATCTAGGTCAAGATTGAGAACCCTCACATTCATCATTTCCCGACCATCGAAAAGAGCTGTGTCCTTAAAAGCAATTTGATAGCATGTTGGGCTTGAAACCCCAATTTGGATGATGTTTTCTTTACTACCACTAGGTCCAACCGTAGGGCAGGTGACTGCTGTACTGATTGGTACTTTCCAATTGCTCAAATTACTTTTGGGATTGAGGGCAATGCTGGCAGTAATGTCTGAATCCAAAATATTCTTGTAGACATTACTTGAATTCATTGTCTGGATATAATTATTCGGATCGGCGTAACTAGGTCGATCTTCACTATGGCTAGTGAAGATTGAGCCTACCGGCGACTTAGGAAAAATGTAATGAAGAGCAGGGAATTTGGGTTGGTTGATACACAGCTTTGCTAAACCCTTTCCTTTGTCAGGGTTGCCACCAGGGAGTAGATATTTGGCGGGATCGCAGTACAGCGGCTCTCCCCGAGCATCGGTAGGATTTCCTGTAGGAGCGGGATTGTTGTTAAAACCGTAGATCCGGTCTCGTTCTATTTGTTCCCTCCCTAGAATTAGCCTAGCTAGTTGAACCTTCGGCTCATCTGGATTATTGCCCAGTTGGCTGATTAGCGCTGTGATGTAAGCCTCAGGCGGTGAACCAACAGTCACCTCGCCATTAGAAATATTGCCATCAGAAAGTTGCCGGATATGGACATCCAACGCGTTCAAATTAGGGGTATTTTGGGTATAGTCGTAAGCTAAGCCATACTGTATTTGGTACGCCAGCATCCCCAGCGAACAAGCAGCAGTATGAAGATACGACTTATCTGCAACGCTGAGATTGTCGTAAGTGATACTATTGTCTAGATACTTCTCGAAAACTCGTCGTAGGTTGGAAAAGTCCCCCCACATAGTCAAGTAAGGGTAGGGATGAGTAACAGTTGATGACGATTCTTGTTTAGGTGGAAAGGCACCATCCTTATCTCCAGCAAAATAGGCTAAGTTCCTCAAAGCTGTTATCAGCGGGGTGGTAGTGGTGCTAAACGCAGACTTAGGTGGAGCAACGAATTCCCACCCATTGGTTCCCTTGCCATGTAAGAAGTCAATAAGAAAAGGGAAATTAGTCGAGTTTACACCTGCTTCATTCAGCTTTACATCCTCGAACGTTGCACTCTGGTTAAGAGTTGTAGTAGTTCCTGGGTGAACAGTGGTGGCTAAACAAGCAAGGGGGAAGTCCCCGTTTTCATATTCATGTGGATAAACAGCGATCGCTTGGACTGCCGCTAAGTTATCCCGCAGCGATCGCCGCTGCCGATCTTCGTGGGTAATCGTCGGCACACTAGGGGGATTAAGTGGATCATTGCTGCCATCCCAGCCATAAGCATTGCCTAACTCTAGCCGTTGTCCTACAATCAGCCGCAGCCCTTTTGCACTGGCTCGCCGCTCCCAGTAACCATCTAAACCAAAAGTGTCTGGGGTAATTGCAGCCGGACTAATGAGTTGATTGTCAGTGATTTGGTCGCCGACTTGAGTCCCACTAGGTATTCCTTTCTGCTTACTATAGGTTGGTTTGGGTCCGTAACGATTATCAGCCCGATAAGTATCGTCAAGATCGGGTTGAGGCGATGTAGCATTGAAAATACGACGCTGCTTGACGAAATTTCTATTTTTCCATCCGCCATCTCTTGACCATCCACTAGAGTTTCGGTGTTGAGATATATTCTGAGTGAAAAGCGATACTGGATCGAGGGAAATGGCTTCAACTAGGTTACCCGAGTCTGGTGTTACAGAGTCTGTTTCTGGCTTTAGCTGGGTATTACCACTTTGAATTGGTGTTACTTCCAGACCGTTAAATAGGTGAAAGTTTGATTCACCTGCAAAAGCGTTATCGGTTATATTCCCGGAAACAACTTGCCCTTGAAAACCATCCCTATCAGCAACAGTAACTTCAGAAGCATCCTGAGCGTAGAGACAAGAATTCTGGGAACTAATCATGTAATTAGTGAGTTTATTACCCCCGACGATCAGGTTGCCTTCGGTATGGATAGCCCCATTCCAGTTAAAGTTAGCCTCTGGATAGAGTTCCAAGTCATTACGAAACCAAGCTCCCCACTTGTTACCTCGATCAACCTTTCAATGCTGCTGCAACTCTAATGTGGCAGCAGATTTATTCAGCGCATTACTGTTAAGGACAACGGCATTTATCTGAAAATTCTTGTGCAACGAGGTGCTGCTATTGTCTCCAAACCAACCTTGTTCTACGGGCAAAACACTCGGGTTATTCTGTTTACAAGCTGAACTCAACTGTGCTGTGCTAATCGGTCCATTACGGACAACCATTGCAGCGGCTTTATTCTGAGCGGTAGCGGTGATACCGATGTTATTACCGTTTACTTGCCTTTGGGTGTTCATCAGAATCGAATAGGCAATGGTGTTACCAGTGGCAGTATCCTGGTAAACCCAAGCATTGTCCGCTGTGCCATCTCCGTTTAAGTCCAGACGTGTTTCATCCGGCAAGTTGTAACGGTTATCGGGCAACATGGTGTTAGCCAAGTAACCTTCTGGTGGTACTCCCGCACTGGGGTATAGCTCATCCTTGGAAAAGAGGTACTCCAGCTTGGACTTCGCCCGGTCAATCGCTGGTGTTGCTGCATTGTAGATAATCTGCTGCTGACGTTCCCCAATGACTTGATTAGTTCGACTGAAAGACCTAAAAATTAAAGCTGTAACCACCAAGCTCACGATCAACAGAAGCAAGACTGTCGTCGGTAACACAAAGCCGGATCTTGAAATATAGGCTCGTCTACCCATAACAAGCAAGCTACGCAAAAGCCACTTCATTAGCCGCTTGAGCATGTCGCTAGATAGCTGACAAATCGGTTTGTGTAAACAATTATTCGCCTTGACTCGCTTACGGGTTGACATGACTGCTTTCTTGCCACTGGAAATGTGGAAGGGGAGTGTAGCCTTCCAAAAAGGAATTACCTAAATATGTTTTGTGCTAATTTTAACTAAGCTTTTATGTAGTTAATACGTAGAAAATAATACGTACTGCAAAGTCATTATGAAGAAATGACGGGACGTTACTGTGGCACGAAGTCATCGACTGCACTATCGTATATTCACTCAAGTAATTTAGCAGCCAAGCGTAGAGCCAGCGAAATTCTCAGTAAAATCACGCTTGGACACACAGCAGAGTGGCGATAAGTTTGTTTTGTAGATTTGAATTTAACCAAGGGGTCACTTCCCTTAGCCCCTGACTCTTTTTATTTAAATACTTCCGGATGAACAAACAGCTTTGTCAAACCAGCCTAGCACTGGCTACCTATGCCGTATTGGGACTTGCAATGTCCCAACCCGTCACTGCAGCACCTCTCTATTCCGTTACTGAAATTGTTGGTGACTTTAACTCCAACGACTTCACCGACGTCAACGCGATCAATAACAAAGGCGAAATCGTTTTTGATTCGGGAATTGCTACTGGGGATAATGCGGCTTTTCAAGCCTACCTCTACAGTGATGGTAAGCTGCAAGATATCGGCTCCCTCGGCAACCCCATCAATGTGCCCAGCGACATCAACGACAAAGGCCAAGTGGCTGGCTTTTCGTCCTATTACAATTGGACGAATTATAGTTTTTCTAGTCGAGCCTACCTCTACAGTCTTGGCAAGATGCTAGACATTGGTTCGCTCGGTGGCGACTACAATGTAGCCAACGGTATCAACAACAAAGGCCAAGTGGTTGGCTTTTCGGGAACTCGTACTGTTGCTAATGGGGATTCTGGTCGAGCCTTCCTCTACAGTCGTGGCAAGCTGCAAGACCTCGGCTCCCTCGGCGGCCCCAACAATGTGGCCACCGCCATCAACAACAACAGCCAAGTGGTTGGCTATTCTGGAACTTCTAATCTGAGTTCTAGTCGAGCCTTTCTCTACAGTGATGGCAAGCTGCAAGACCTCGGCTCCCTCGGCGGCTCTGTAAATGTGGCCCGCGGCATCAACGACAAAGGCCAAGTGGTTGGTTATTCGGGAAGCCGAGCCTTTCTCTACAGTGATGGCAAGCTGAAAGACCTCGGCTCTTTCGGTGGCATAAGTGATGCCCTTGGGATCAACAACAAAGGCCAAGTCGTTGGTTATTCGTACACTTCTAGTGGAGAATATTCGGCTCATGCCTTCCTCTACAGTAATAACAAGCTGCAAGACCTCAATAGTCTAATTCCTCCTAAATCTAAAGTGACGCTGCAATCCGCAGTTGGTATCAATGATAACGGCCAGATTGCCGCTACTGGCTCTATCAACAACGACTCTGCGACTCATGTCTTCCTTCTGACGCCCAAGCCCTGACCATGTCAGTAACCTGCATTCCAAAAACTCTATCTGAAACTAACAATTAACCTGGGCGTCTAAGCTAATGCGCATTCAAGTTGCATAAAAGATAGTCGTTTTAGGAGAGAGGCGCTACTTCGTCAGAAGTCAGCAATGTTGAGCGCGTTAATTCGCTCCCAGCAAGGGTTTTGTTAATTTTTACCCTCGAAGTAGCGCCTCTCTCCTGACGACTGACGTCTTTCTTCACAGATATGCAAGCTTATATGACTATTAGCTTAGTAGGGCGAGTTTTGGTTAAAGATTTTCAAAGAAAGAAATCTTCAGAAATTGCGTCAGCAAGAGAGAAAGGTGGGAGTTCTGGAAAAGCGTCTTTTGGTAGTCCCGTTTCCACTACGGCTTGTCGTCGCGCTTGTGCATATGTTTGCTCAAACACTTCCTCTAGGTAAGCCTTAAGGCTAGGGCTATCCGATAGCTCGTCTTCTATCCGTTGTCGATGTTCTGTTATGGTTGCAAGCCAACTTCTAGAGCGTTTTTCTGTCTGGTATTTGTACTTGAGCAGATGCATTAAAACTACTCGCAAATTGCTTTTGAGAGCATTCTTTTCTGCTCTACCCATCGATTCAACTTCCTCAATTAAATTTGCCCAGTCCACTTCCCCCCAACGCTGAGACTTTAGTAGTTGGGCTGTAGATTGTGTCCAAGCGTAAAAGTCTTGGTTGTACAGTTGAGATTCAGTGAATTGAGACAGCATATTTTTTGGCAGCAATGACCTCTTTTTATTATCTCAAATCCTGGCGCCAGTCGTACGCCAGTTCGACAGGAGTCGCTACAACAGGGGAACCCCTCCTCTTGTTGATCACCGCATCTGCGATCTACTCACTTGCTGCGATATCTGCCAACGGCTGCTCGCGCTGATTGGTTAGTGCGAGTGGCTATGATTGCTATGCCCATGACTGCTCATGTCTGGCATGAGTTGCATTACCTCGGCAGGCATAACAACGTAGGGACGCATCATCTCATGGTCCTCGTGTTCTAGTACATGACAGTGATACACGTAACGGCCAGTGTAGCCATCAAATTTGGCTGCGATCGTTACCATCTCATTAGGATTGACGCGTACTGTATCCTTCCAGCCCTTTTCGTTAGCATCAATAGGTGGTTGTTTTGTGGGGTCGAAGGTAACTAAGGCTGTATGATTACTCTGAAAAGCATCAGTATTGTACCCCTCTCGACCCAGTAGTTGAAACTGGACAAGATGCACGTGGAATGGGTGGGTGTCCTGCGTTAGGTTAATGATCTTCCATGCTTCGTACGAGTTGTACTCCACAATCCAGTTCACCGTGTCTCTAAACTTCTTAGCTAAGACTTGATACTTAGTAGCAACGTGGGGCTCTTTACCTGGGGGAGCCTCGATGTCATACTCGATCTCGATATACGGTCCTGATGAAGACGTTGTGGAGTCCACTTTTTCGAGTTCTTGCAAGGTGAGCAAGTTTGGCATTCCTTCTATTGTCTCCTCTACGAGCGCAACCAATCGGTGCATATGATTGGTGCCAAGATCTTCATGGGTAAGAGGCTTGAATGTGGAGAGTGGAGTTGGAAGGTTGAGGGGATTGCCAGGTTCTCCTACGACCCGGAATTCCATGACTTGGGGGAAGGGTAATCGATTTTCATAGTCTGCATCTCCTGGCTTTTTGGGAGGAGATTGATCCTGAGATAAATCGACGATAGACTGACCATTAAAAGGAGCAGCCGCGATATTAACCCAGCGGAGATTGGTTCCTTTGGGAAACTGGCTAAAGTCCACGATTAAATCTGCCCGCTCCGCTGGTGCCAGTATGATCCCTTTTTCATCCAGTGGAACTGCTTGTGCAAGTAGTCCGCCATCAGTGCCGATTTGCTGAATGATTTTAGAATTGGTTGAAGACACGACCTGGTTATCTTGCATCAACACCAATTGATAAGTCCTTGCATTCGACCCATTCACTACGCGTAAGCGATAAGGTCGTGGTTTGACATTCACATGTGGCCAAATAGTTCCATTGACTAGAGTATATGGTCCGAAAAATTCCATCGGTCCTGGCTCGTAAGCCTTGTTAGGCACAGCCCTATCCTCGACCTTGTGGAGTAACTGACCGCTCAGGGAACCATCAGGAGCAGTATCCAAATTCCGGTCTTGAATCAATAGCGGGATCTCGATTGGGGTTTCGTGCGAGAGAGCCAGATATCTGCCAACGGCTGCTCGCTTCCAGCCATGTGCCATCTGTAGTGCCTGCATAATTGCATCATCGTCTTCATCACGGATGATCCACATCCCGGCAAGCCCGGCGAAAACGTTGAAACGGGTAACACCCATTGCATGGTCGTGATACCACAACAACGTCGAGCGCTGATCGTTCTCGTAGGTGTACAATGCCGATTGCCCAAGCAGAAAGGCGTTCTCAGTCCAGCCGTCGTTATCCGCTCTGCTTTTTTCCCCATGCAGGTGTACGACTGTCCATGCTGGTAAATCGGCCACTTTTTCATCTGGCGTTTCCCCGCTGAGCCCTGGCTCGTTCTGCGGTATCGGTTCAGATGAGGCGTTGGACGGGGGGGTAAGGGCGTGGACTGATTTTACTGGTATTGCACCCGTCAAACTATTTATCCATTCAACTTGTACTTTCTGATGCTGACGAACAACAATAGTCGGTCCCGGAAATGAGCCCTTGTAGGTCCAGACATGAGTTGGCGGGAGCTTAGAGTGTAATTTCACTGTTGCCAAACACATCTCAACTGCAAGCTTGGTGCAACCGCTGTGATTGAATTCATCAAGCTGTATAGTCGGTGGGATTTTTAGGCAGTCTGTGAAAGGAACGAGCGTAATATTGCCGTTACCGTCAGACATTTTATTTTCCTCGGATATCATATTTACTTCTCAGTGCCTGCCTGAGTGTTTACGCAAGTTGTTACAAAACTTTGGATTTGCTCCACAAACAACCTTTTCTCATAGTTCCCTGCCTAAGTAAAAGACCACGAACCAGGCAGGAGTGATTCACTCCAAGAGTTAGACAGGTATCTTTTAATCTCCTAAATCACAAATGCTCTCTGAGAGCTTTGTTTAATAGCGTTACAATCTGCGAAATTTGTTAATAAATATTGCAGCTGCTTGACGCGGTTGCTATGGTGTGTTTACGAGTCTGTTTCTGTTTGATGCTCTGATCTAGGAGACGTACCATCCATGCTCTACATCAATCCTGGCTCTACACACTTGTAAACCCTTACGTACTGCCAGTCCAACTCATACCCCAATTACAACTTACTTTTCGTCTCACTGCGAGACATGCCAATGCAACAGTCTGTGCAAATCTTTCAGTTTGGCATTGGCGGGAGCAGCGCATTGAGACTTCAAATCTGGAGGTTCTAGTTTATGAATATTCGAGGACAGACAGCTCTGGTTACCGGAGCTTCCCGTGGCATTGGGCGAGCGATCGCTCTGGAACTAGCGCAACAAGGAGTGAAACGCCTGTTATTGCTGGCACGCGACGCTGCTCGGTTAGATGAAGTCGCCACTGAAATCTCGGCGCTGGGCGTGGAAGCCGTGATCCTGCCTTTGGATCTGACTCAGTTGGTAGAGGTGAATATTGCGCTGGCGCAAGCTTGGCGAGATCACGGACCAATTCATCTGCTTGTCAACTGTGCTGGAGTGGCGCACCAAGCTCCCTTTTTGCAGTCTCAACTGCCGAAGGTCCAAGAAGAGATCGCGATTAATTTAGTCGGAATGTACACCATTACCCGTCTAGTTGCCCGACGCATGGCAGCGCAAAGGGAAGGGAGAATCGTTAACGTTTCTAGCTTGATGGGCAAGGTGGCAGCTCCGACGATGGCTACCTATTCAGCCACCAAGTTTGCGATTTTGGGGTTTACCCAAGCCTTGCGCGGCGAACTAGCAGCATACAACATTCGGGTGAGCGCTTTGCTGCCATCCCTGACAGATACTGACATGGTGCGAGGATTACATTGGTTTCGCTGGGTGGTGCCGACAACTCCCCAGACAGTGGCTCAGGCACTCGTCGCCGGACTAGATAACGAATCACCTGAAATCTTGGTGGGATGGCAAAGTCATTTAGCGGTGTGGTGCAACCGCATTGCTCCAAGGCTTGTGGAGAAGTTTTTACTGATGGCTGCTCCCCTGTCCGAGAATGTACAAACGCGCTACCAAAGACTCAGACCTGCTAGGACAACCTGACATTAGAACCGGGAGAAAAGGGGTTCTGACCCCTTTTCCTTAATTCTTGATGATTATACTTCTTTTCTTGATGATTACTTAATAATTATTCGAGCCGCTTCTATTAAAGTAAGACTATAGGATTTACCACTAAAACATGCTGGTATCCGATAAATTATTTGCACTCTTAAGGGAAAAATTAGATGCTAAAAGCAGCAGCGCCTATTAATGAAGCTCAAAATCTCAATGATGAACCACTTTGTCCTCGTTGTGGAAGCAAGCGGATTAGCCAATATGGAAGATATAAAGGAACAATAGACTACAAATGTCCAGACTGTCACCATTCTTTTTTAGCATATCCCAGATCTATATTTGCCAGAAAATTTCCCCCTAAGAACCTTAGGCCAGAGGAAATGTTCGAATGTGACGTCTGGGATATTCGAGTTTTTGGATTAAAGCCAAGCCGCGATGAAAGCTACATTTTGAATTTTTCCAGTATCACACCACTCTGGTTAAAGGATGCAGCAAAGCAATGGCTAAAATATCGCATAAATACTGATATTGATGCACCAAGCACTATTGTTTCTAGGCTGATTTTTATTTTGCATTTTTCTAAATTTATTAAATCTCATTCTCCTGAGATAAAACCTCAATCCATCAATCGCAACCTACTTACAGATTTTTACACTTACTTACTTCAATATCATACTGTTAATGAAAAAATGAATGAGGCTTTAGGGAATCTGAGGCACTTTATAGAATGTTGTGTCAAGTTTGCTTGGATAGAAGTGCCTCAAGAGTGTCTGATATTTTTAGAGTATGTTACTAAAGAAAGTAAGACTATAGATAGAACAATTTCTGATGATATCACCAAACAAATTGAGGATAATCTTGAAGCTCTGCCAGAAACTGTAGCTCGTATGGTCAAAGTTATTCAAGAAACAGGAATGACTTCGAAAGAGCTGTGTAGCCTTAAATTTGATTGCCTCAGCCGAGATACTATAGGAAGATGGTGGATTGAAGTTGACAAAATCAACAGGAGAAAAATAAGTACTTCCATCACTATTTCTAAAGAGCTAGTATCTGCTATTCAAAATCAACAACAATACATTAGGGATAACCTGGGATCAGACTTTCCTTATTTGTTTTGCGAAACTAAGAAATATACCTGGTTTAGTAAATACACTTATCAGAAACCACCACAAGACATTACCCGTACAGAGCTTAAGTATTTTGTGCCAAAAACACAGCAGTTGCATCTGGAAACCCTTAGAGGTTATCTTAACCAATTAGCCCATGAAAAGAAAATTGTAGATACTTTAGGGAGAACCTTCCCATTTGGAATATTTTACGAACTTCGCAACTCAGATAAATTCGAGTTTATGCGTACCAGGTTTCGTCAATACACAGTTCAGAACCACCCAAGTCATAATCCTTCTGTCACCCCCGTGGATACTCATATCGATGACGAAACCATGAAGCGGGATTTGGAAAAATTCTGGAATGGGAAGGTGGTCAACATCAAAGGCGAGGAAATCGAATCACTAAACCCAAAACTGAATACTTTTGAGATGCAATGGTTCAAGAAAAATATGAAATCCCAACGTATTCATATTGGGTGGTGTCGTTTGCCACTAAATCTGCTCTGTCTTCTTCAGGGTGACCATTGCAGTAATTGCCAGCACCTTGCGACGAGCAAAGAATTCTTGCTTGTCCTCAAAGAAAAGTTAAAGAATACTGAGAAACTGATTAAACAAGCCGAGATTAATGGTTGTCAGCGGCAACTTGAAACTAATAAGGTTATAGCGGAGAATCTAAGGAAAATCATTAGTTCCTTAGAAGGAACAGAACATTAACTTGCTGAATCTTTTGTTTCAGTTAAAGCGGCGCTGTAGCTCAGCTCGAATTTTAGGTTAAGCGAGAAACCGGGAAGATAGCCTCCGTGATAGCGCACTTCTTCTAGTCTGCTAAACGAGCCCTTAATCTCTGTGATCGGTGACAGCAAGTGTGGGTTGTGCTGGCTCCATTGGACTAAGACGGCATCCAACTTCTCTTGCAGTTCAAGTGCAAGTACCGTTGCATCGTCTGAACTAGGTTGACCATGCAGAATAATCACAAACGTCAGAGAGAGCGACAGGGTGGTTTGTAACTCTGGCAAGCCATCCTCTTTCCGAAAATGAGTCCTTGACGACTCTACGTGAAAACTGAATTCGGCTCCGAACTTGGAAAACTCCTGGGATTTGAGTTGGTGACCAAGATACGGCAGTAATCCCACTTCTGAATCCGTCAGAATTTGACTAATGGTTGAGATTTTTGTCATGAATTCCTTTTCCACAATTTGTACTCTTAAGACTTTAATGTTAAAACTATTACAAAATAGTCGGAGCGTCACTAGCTCGCTCTATGGCGATAAGGTTGAAATTCAGCCTCCAAACCAGGTATTTGCACCGGCTCACGAGATAAGGCTTCTAGCTCATCGGCGAATTCTCGTAGCTGCTGAATGTTCACTAGCAGCCGCGCTTTTATGCCCTCACTGCCTGATTCTAGGCATGCGGGGCAAATGTCGCCATATGCTATACCCTGCTGGCTATACACAGAAGCTCTCGCTGTCCTGAGGTGATAAATACTACAACAGATAACGCATTTATTTTGGCGTCCTCTTATGGGTTCTTGGTGAAACCGGATTTTCATGCTGCAACCTCTAGACTAGTTTGGTTGGCTTATGCAGCTTTTAGCGGTGATGGCGCTGATTGTCTCTAGTTCTTAGCCATTTCTTTAGATTTTCGGTCTTAAGCGGGGCGAGGGAATCCCCATACTTAAAAGCAGGGGATTTAACAATGCCTTAATAGCGACTTAGGTTAATCCCAGCTTCTTTCGCCATCGCTTCCAAGCCTTTGTGTTCTAAGGTCTTAATTGCCTTGGTAGAAAGTCGCAGTCTAACCCAGCGATCGCCTTGAGACCACCAAACCCGCTTCCACTGCAAATTTACTTCTTGCAGCTTTTTGGTACGGCGGTGAGAGTGAGAAATGGCATAGGCATTATTTGCCTTTTTGCCTGTTAACTGACATTTTCGAGACATAGGAGTTTCCCAGATTTCAAGTCTTTGAAATTGCGTTCAATCTACTATTGTATCGGCAGGGCTTTAAAAGATTGCGATCTGGCTTTAGCCAGATATCTGCCTTCGGCAGATCGCCCACCTGATGCCTAATATCCATACCCTTAAAGAATGGGGGTCGGTGAGTTCCCCACTCCCTAAAAGCCTTGAAATCTGGACATCGAAAGTTATCTTCGTGCCATTCAACTCTAGGCGCTACCTGTAAAGGCCACTTCGGGAAATTTCGTCTGAGCTTCAGACATCGGGCGGCGTCTACCTTCCTCTTGCCAGTAGTTGATGACTTCTGTGGCTTGATTGAGGATCCCAACGCGATCCGGTTCCGCAATCCAGTGCTTAGCTTCCAGCTCGTTCTTTAGCTCTTCCCAGGCATCATTCCTAGGCCAGAAAAAGTAACGAGTCAACGGGCTAGTTCCCTTGCCCACCACTTGATCAACCGCAATGGCTACGTTTTCGTCCAGCCAGAGAACCTTTAAAATAAACTTTGACAATCACACCTCCGAGGCAATACCAGGCAAGATTTAACAACTCTGCGATCCCTTATTTTAACGCAATGCTTAGCCAGTGACTCACCAACCCAACCAACCATTAACCCCAGCCATCGTGGTTTTCGATATTGACGGCGTCGTGCGCGATGTCGGAGGGTCGTATCGTCGAGCGCTGGCTGATACGGTGGAGCATTTCACCGCTGGAGCCTATCGCCCTTCTCAGTTGGAGATCGATCAGCTGAAGTCGGAAGGCGTCTGGAATAACGATTGGGAAGCCTCCCAGGAGTTAATTTACCGATATTTTGAGGCTCAAAAACAGCCGCGTTCCCAGATTCAGCTGGACTACCAAACCCTAGTCGCCTTTTTTCAATCCCGATATCGGGGGCCTGATCCCCAGCATTGGACGGGTTATATCTGCAACGAACCGTTGCTTTTACAGCCCAGCTATCTACAGCAGCTGACTTCATCTGGGATTCCCTGGGGCTTTTTCAGCGGTGCTACTCGCCAATCAGCTACCTATGTTTTGGAAACACGCCTCGGTCTTCAGTCACCCGTACTAATTGCAATGGAAGACGCTCCAGGAAAGCCAGATCCCACTGGGCTGTTGGCAACGGTTATACAGTTGGAGCAATTTGACGCCTCGACGCCAATTCTCTATGTGGGAGATACAGTAGCTGATATGTACACTGTACAAAAAGCGCGATCGCTCTTCCCCTCCCGTATTTGGATTGGTGTAGGCATTCTGCCCCCCCATGTGCAGGAAACACCAACCAGAGCGCGTGCTTATGCTGCTTCACTTAGGGCAGCTGGGGCAGAGTTGGTTTTCAATAACGTCCAGGAGTTAACACCAGTCCAGATTCAGCAACTGGTACATCTAGGCAGAAGTTGAGCAATATAGGTGTAGTGATGCAGCTGAATAGAGAGTTATAGTTATGCCGTTGAACAAAACACGTCGTCCACGCCGACATGTGCGTCTGGTGAGCCGCCTTGGACTCATTAACATCGTTCGCAAAGGCACATCCTATTCTCACTGGAGCGACCCGTATCATTTGCTGCTCACCATTCCCTGGCCTGCGTTCATAGCGCTGTTCTTTGGGTTATATCTAACTGCCAACGCCTTGTTTGCTCTGGTGTACATGGCAGGAGGGAATTGCGTCAATAACGCTCACCCAGGCTCGTTCCCGGATCTCTTCTTCTTCAGCGTCCAGACTATGGCCTCCATCGGTTACGGTGACATGTATCCGCGCACATTCTACGCGAATGGAGTAGTCACAATTGAAGCGATAATCGGTCTGTTGGGAGTTGCCATGATCACTGGGCTGGCATTCGCCAGGTTCTCCATGCCAACAGCGAAAGTGCTTTTCAGCCATGTGGCGGTTATTGCTCCTTTTAATGGCATCCCAACCCTGATGTTTCGCACGGCCAACGAGCGCAACAACCTGATCTTAGAAGCGCAGATCAAAGTAACTTTAGTGCGCAACGAAGTTTCCCTAGAGGGACAATTCATGCGCCGGGAATACGATCTCCAACTGGTTCGCAACCAAACCTCGATTTTTGCTCTAGCTTGGATGGTAATGCATCAGATTGACGAACGTAGTCAACTTTACGGACTCACGGCAGAAGACCTGGCTGAGGTGGAAGCAGAACTCGTGGTGACGCTGACCGGTCTGGACGAAACCGTTGCACAGACCATCCACGCCCGTCACTCCTTTGTCACTAAAGAGATTCTGTGGAATATGTGGTTTGTGGATATCTTGTCCAAAACGCCGGAAGGGACGCGTGCCATTGACTACACCCGCTTCCACGACGTAACAGCGGTTACTTGAGCAAAAATGTTATTAATCGTTTCCACTCAGCCATATCGCCGTTTTTAGCTGCGAGGATTTCATTCAGGTCATCAAAATCCCGATGAACGCTATCTTTAAGCCCCTTGGCTTTCTCCTCATAAGCTTTTACCTTTTCAGCATCCGACTTGCCGTTGACTAAATACCGTTCGAAGTAATCAAACAAATCAACAAGCACTTGGAATGGAAGCGGTGACTGTTCGTAGCCCATGGTTTGGAAATACTCATCATATTCGTCTGTCATACCCCTGATGATGAGATATTCCAGATAGTTGAGTTTTATAAAAGGGTTTTTTGGGAATTTGTCAAGTGCATCCCGCATCAGTTTCATCGACTGTTCAGGTTCATTTTCCTTAAGCAAGAAAAGCGCATACCGCTTCACTGCCCAGGTGTAGGCCGGATTTAGCGTCAGAACCTGTTCGTAAGCAATCTTTGCCTCTTCTTTTTTATTGTACTTTTCCAGGAAATAGGCGTAATGAGAAAGAGTCCAGAGATCGTTGTCATACCCGCTCTCTAAAGCCTTCTGATACCACTCATAAGCCTGATCCATCAGGAGTTTTCTTTCCAGAATATAGGCGTAGTAATTAGCCCCTTCGGTTCTATTCTCACTGGGAGCAAAAGCCTTCTGTAGATGGAAAAGGGATTTGTCGTAATCGTAGTTCTTTCCGTAGCACTGACCAATGCCATAATGGAAGTCCGCTGCTTCATTCTGTTCCAGTAGATACTGATACAGCGCCATGGATACGTTATAGATATCCTCATTTCGTAAAAAGTCCGCTACCTCAGCAACGGACTCTATCGGGTGTTGTTGATACACATCAAGAATTTTTTCATACTCTTTAGATTGAGCCAGCTCCATCAGTGCATTGTTTTCCATATTCAATAGTTCCTTCTTGAAGGGGGAGTAGGGAGTTTTCAATCTAATTCAGTCTCTAGAACAGATGTAATCGCCAGCTTTGCATTTGTGCGAAATTCTGCCACATCTATCCGGTTAAGTAACCACACCGCTAACACCATTCCTAGTGCTTCTATACCAAACACTAATCCATAGGCAACCTCTGGAGTAGTAAACAGACTTTGACCGAGATCTAAGACGCTACCGCCTGTCGCTACCGCGATGCCCCTGGCCATAGCCTGCCCTAATCCCCAGGCACCAATGTATGTACCTGCGGTTTCAGCAGCAGTTAAATCCAGTACCAAGCTGATTGAGCCTGTAGTTGTGACACCTGAGGCTAGACCGAACAAGAATAACGCTACCTTGAGCAACGCTGGATTACTAGAGAATCCTGATAGACTTAGCAATCCAACACAGATTGCAACCAATATACAGCCAAGTTTAGCAGTTCTTAGCTTACCCAAGCGAGGCACAATTAAAAAGCCCGTCGTGATTAAGCTAATCAGCGAACCTATTCCCGAAAAGGCATTTAGTTTAGTGCTTTCAGAAAGCGGCATCCCAAAGACATTTGCGGCATAGGGTTCCATAATTGGATCTTGCATAAACAAGCTGATTGTCATCACCACTAAAAAGCTGAAAAACAGCTTATTCTGACGACTAGAAGTCAATATTCGCAATGCCCTGCCAAAGGTAATATTGTCTTCCCGCTCAACCAGTGTTGAACGGGAGGAATATTGGGAGTACTTTTTCTCAACGCCAACCGTCGCCAGCACCGCCAGCCCAAATACAATTGTCGGGATGATGATAAACAGCCTGTTGATTGCTGCATGCAATATTTCTATCGGTGCGTCTGTAGCTAATTCTTCTAGCAACTTACCACTGACGATCGCCCCCACAATAATTCCCACCATCAGTATCGCCCAGACAATACCGACCAGTTTTGAACGGTTGTCTTCTTCGGACACATCTACCAAAAGAGCGGTAAATGTAGTAGAGCTAGCACTGCTTGCTATACCGTATAGAGCGAAAATTAAAGCCAGAAGCCCAGTCCAGGCGAAGGTTTGAATTGTCCAGCTCCAACCGCCAGCAGCTTGCACCACATTGCCCAACTGCCATATCACTTGCAAGGCTATAAACGAGGCGATCGTATATACAGCTGTTCCAACCCAGATATAACCAGTGCGGTGGTAGCCGAAGAGCGGCTTGGCATCCGACATTTGACCGAACCACACCCGTGCAGGGGAAACAAACAACGGCATTGCCAGCGTTACCGCAACAACCGTAGCCGGAATTGCCAGCTCCTGAATCATGACTCTGTTGAGCACCCCCAGCGTCAAGATGAACATCATCCCCTGCCCCAGTTGAAACAAGCCCAACCGCAACATCGTGAGCAGGTTAACGCTGGGAATTGGCTCGGACGAAGCTACCTGGGCAGAGCTTGAACTTGATAAATTATCGATAACCATAGCTACTTTTTACTGTAATTTCAAGAACTTATCCAGAGCTGCCACCATAACCGGCGGCCAACGGCGGACATTTGCCACCCAATCTAAGTCTTTGTAGCGTCGGTCAAGTCCAACTGCTGCAACCCAGTTACTTTCCGCTTCACCACGTTTTCCCTCAGCCCAGTAGGCGGCGGTGAGGGCAGCACGCATATCGGCAAAGTTGGGGTATTTGCGGACTATATTTCGCATATTGCGAATCGCCTCCTCTGTTTTACCAGTTTGATAGAGAGCAATGGCGTAGTTGGCACGGGCAAAGGCAAAGTTAGGAGCTGTATCAGCTGCTTTGCGGTAGTCTAGGATCGCACTTTCCCACTGTCCCAATCCCGCTTCAGCATTTCCTCGGTTGTTGTAGGCCATTGCATCTTTGGGATCGAGTTCCAGTAAATGGTTATAATCAGCAATCGCGTCCTTCCACTTGCCTAGTCCCTCTAAGGCAGCGCCACGATTCAGGTAGGGGTCAGTGGCACTGGGAGCAAGTTCTACCGCTTTGTTATAGTCTCGGATCGCATCTTCTAACTTGTTCTGACTCACTCTGGCATTACCCCGGTTACTCAAGGCAGCAGGGTTATCGGGAAATTGCTCAATTATCTGAGTCCAGTAAGACTCAGCCGTAATAAAATCCCCAGCATTCGTAGCAGTATAAGCTTTCTGGGCTAGCTCATCTAGCTCTCTTACGAAGTTCCGAGCGGAGGAAACCACATCTCGTCCTTCGCGCTGTTGCAACTGTTCTGCTGTGAGCTTGGGTGGCCCAGATTCTGCCATTGCAGGCGTTGCTTGACCAAATATGAACAGGCAACTCAGAAAAATCAGAATCAGACGAATCATAGTCGTAAAGAAAGCTGTTCGTTTGGAGGAGTGAAGCCTAAGTGCTTGTAGGCAGCTGGGGTAGCAACGCGACCACGGGGAGTCCGGTGCAGGTAGCTAATCTGCATTAAGTAAGGCTCATAGACTTCTTCAATCGTTTGGGTGTCTTCACCCGTAGCGGCTGCCATTGTCTCTAATCCCACTGGACCACCATTGAACTGTTCAATCATTACACTCAGCATCCGCCGGTCTGTCCAATCCAAACCGCATGGATCTACCTGAAACAGTTCCAACGCTTCTGCTGCTACGCTCTGGGTAATCGATCCAGATGTTTTGACTTGCGCGTAGTCCCGTACCCGTTTCAGCAGGCGGTTGGCAATTCGAGGCGTTCCACGAGAGCGACGGGCAATTTCCTCAGCACCATCTTCAGTAATGGTAGTTTGAAGCAGCTGAGCCGTCCGCAACACAATTTGGCTCAGTTCATTTGGCTCATAGAACCGTAGTCGTTGGATCAGACCAAAGCGATCGCGTAGCGGTGAAGTCAGCGCCCCCATACGGGTTGTTGCTCCCACTAGGGTAAACCGTGGCAGTTGCAGACTGCGAGTCCGAGCGCTCGAACCCTTGCCAACCGTGATATCTAACCGATAATCCTCCATTGCAGGATAGAGGATTTCCTCTGTCATCCGGGATAGGCGATGGACTTCATCTATAAACAGGATTTCCCCCGGTTTCAGATTCACCAGTAGCCCTACAATGTCGCGTGGACGCTCCAACGCTGGCGCACTGGTAATTTTGCACTCCACACCCATTTCAGCTGCCAGAATCAGCGACATGGTGGTTTTCCCCAAGCCAGGAGGACCATATAGCAGCAGGTGATCCAGCGTTTCACCTCTAACCTTGGCTGCTTTGATCGCAATATCAAGCACGTCTTTCAGGTCTTTTTGCCCGATGTAGTCGGCAAATCGCTGAGGTCGAATGCTCTCTTCTTGCTTTCCTTGCTCATCGAGAGCGGCTTGGGGTTGCAAAAGCTCTTGAGCAGAAGGATCTTGCGGGGATTTGTGAGTACCAACTGGACGCCCTAGCCCCTGGGGTTGCCCAACGGGATCTTGAGGCTGTTTTTTGGAGGAGATAATTGCCATACCAAGCTATTCAGGAATCATACAGACAGAGCTTGTAGTTAGGATATAATCTGATCTTTTGCAACAGTTTCCTCGGCAGGATAAGTAGAGATTGTCATGCTAGCTAAAAGAATCTTACCTTGCTTAGATGTGAAAGCTGGGCGGGTGGTAAAAGGCGTTAACTTTGTTAACCTCCGGGATGCGGGTGATCCGGTAGAACTGGCAAAGGTCTACAACCAGGCAGGCGCTGATGAGTTGGTGTTTCTAGATATCACGGCTACTCACGAAGAACGCAATATTATCATCGATGTCGTGTACCGTACCGCTGAGCAGGTATTCATCCCCTTGACTGTGGGTGGTGGCATTCAAAGCTTAAGCATGATTAAAGATTTGTTACGGGCTGGAGCAGATAAAGTCAGTCTTAACTCAGCAGCAGTGCGGGAACCAAACTTGATTAATCGAGCAAGCGATCGCTTTGGCAACCAGTGTATAGTCGTTGCCATTGATGCACGGCGGCGGCAAAACTCCAATCCTGGATGGGATGTATATGTGCGGGGTGGACGGGAAAACACCGGCTTAGACGCTTTACTCTGGGCGCAAGAAGTCGAGCGACGCGGTGCTGGGGAACTGCTGGTAACTAGTATGGATGCAGACGGGACTCAAGCGGGGTATGACTTGGAATTGACCCGAGAGATCGCCCAAGCCGTGCAAATCCCAGTCATTGCCTCTGGCGGAGCAGGCAGTTGCGAACACATTCATGCTGCATTAACTGAAGGCAAAGCAGAAGCCGCCCTGCTAGCCTCGTTGTTACATTACGGGCAATTAAGCGTGGCCCAAATCAAAACTTATCTGGACGCTCATTTAGTGCCAGTACGGATAATTTAAAGCATTTATCTGCTCCCTTGAGCAACTAAGTTGGTCAGAGTTAAGGAGAGTTGTCTGAAAATATGTTAAGATACATAAAAAAAATAAGAATTTTTCAAAATGTTGATAGGAATTTTAATTTTTGACGTGGCTCTGGTAGCCTGGTCACTCCACCTAATGGAAGAAGCGTATGAGCATCGGGAATTTTCTTTAATGCTGGCTGGCACCTTGGTAGCCCTTGCTGCCGCTGCGATGTTGGTTGTTTATTTCCTCATGGGCAACTGTATGAGCTATCTTGTTGGGGGAGTGTGAGAGAACAGAGCAGGGGGTATAGCCAATCTACTTGACAAATGGCCTACCATTAAGGCATGATAGAAAACGCTGCAAGGGGTTATAGCTCAGTTGGTAGAGCACCTCAATGGCATTGAGGGGGTCTGCGGTTCGAATCCGCATAGCTCCATTCCCTAGAAACTATATCGCAGCAGATGCTGTTCGCCCTAACGGAAAAACAATACAACAGAACACGTAAAACCCGGTAAGAGAGGAGAACTAATTTCATCCCCTGGGAGTAGGGTTGCAACCAGCTTCAGGATTGCGGTTTGCCGTCGATAAACTTGAACTTGCTGCAAGCGGCGATCCGCAATCCAATACTCCTGTACTCCCTGTGAGGCATAGAGCTTCAGCTTGACTTCCCGGTCGCGCCGTTCGTTCTCTGCACCAGGAGAAAGCACTTCTACAATTAATTCTGGTGCCCCAGTCAGATGTTCTGCCTCATTTAGCAGAATACTAAGCCGTTCGTTACTCACCCAGACGACATCTGGAATCACATTATCAGCCTGTGAGAAAATGATTCCCGGCGACGTTGTGGCTTCCCCCAGCTTCGTTTCATCAGACCAGCGATTTAGTACCGCACAAATATTGTCAGCCACTTTTTGATGACTCCAGTGCGGTGCTGTGGTCATAAATAGCTCACCATCAATGATTTCGTAGCGGGTGCCGTTGTCAGGTAACAGATCCAGGTCTGCTACGATCCAGCGAACCCGTTCGGCAGCTGACTGACTCATGCCAACGCTGTTTGAATGGAATATCAATATTCTATGTGATGAGCATCTTGAGTGCGAGCAGCAATTGGCAGATATAGCAGCAGATGCTGTGATCACCCTCCCCAGTATAAATCTAGATTGTGCAAAATAGTATTAGTAATCCCTGCAATCCTGTTAAAGGCATGACTGAGACACTAGCTAAAATTGCTCTGCCGCCGCTCTTTCCAGACCATACTCAACTGCCAGAGTCTGATGGTACCTTCGTGAAAAATTTTCAGGAGCATCCCCAAAGCTTGATTCTGACTGACTCGATTGGCTCAGTCTTGCAGCAGTTGCACCCAAACGGACAGTATTGCATCGGGCAGGATTGCGGCATCTACTGGCGAGAGACTGAGCCACCTGAGAAAGGCGCAGAAGCACCTGACTGGTTCTATGTCCCCGATGTCCCTCCGAGGTTAGATGACAAAATTCGCCGCTCCTACGTGCTGTGGCGGGAGTATATCACTCCGACGATTGCTCTAGAGTTTGCCTCTGGGGACGGGAGTGAAGAGCGCTCCATCACGCCTTTATTACGCTCTGCCGAGGGAGAAGTCACTAAACCTGGAAAGTTTTGGGTCTATGAGCGGGTGATGCGGATTCCATTCTATGGCATCTACCAGGTCAACAATGGCACCCTGGAAGTCTACCACCTGATTGAGGGAGTTTATCAGCGAATGACTCCGAATCAGCGGGGACACTACCCCATTGCCCCAATGCAGGTGGAGCTAGGACTTTGGCGGGGAATCTATCTGAATAACCCAGAGCAACTCTGGCTACGCTGGTGGGATTTGGATGGAAATCTGTTGCTGATTGGTAAAGAAGAAGCACAGATAGAGCGTCAGAAGCGGCAACAGTTAACACAGAAGCTGCGATCGCTCAGTTCAGAGCAACTCAGGGAGTTGGGGATTAACCCAGAAATGCTGGACTAGGCAACTGGTATGATGAAGCGATGGAAATGGTTGGACGCCTGGTTGGGTCTTTTTCACATTCCTTGGATGGAGTTCAAGTGATCCCCACCTGAAACCCGAAAAATAGTTAACAAGAGGCTAGATGACAGAGGAGCAACAGGTAAAAGTAGCTAAACGGGAATATGAGATAGCTCTGTATAACTCTGCTACAAAAGCCGCCATTTTGATTGGAGAGAGCATTTCTAATGGTTACAACAACCAAGCAGCGACTAAAGTTGAATTGGCACTAAACTTATTAGCGATTGTTGAAGGCTCTACCTCACCATCCGATAATCCAGAGTAATATGCCCCTGGAGCCCATCTTCACATATGCCCATCTGTGTCACTAGCTGTAGGCACAGGATCATAGCCGCCAGGATGCCAAGGATGGCAGCGCAGCACCCGCCGAATCGCCAGAACACTGCCCCTCAATCCTCCAAATCGCTCTACTGCATCTATTGCGTACTGAGAGCAGGTAGGCTGAAAGCGGCAGTTCGGGGGAAACAGCGGCGAAATCAAAACCCGGTAGCCTCGAATTAGCAAAATTATTAATCTTTTCATTATTCTAAGCGAATCTAGATATAGAGTGTTTAAAGAGGTTTTACTTTCAGCTTAAATTGAGTCCTTGCTTAACTCTGTACCCTGGTTAGAATTAGACTCCGCGCTCTGGCTCAAAGTTGCGATCGTTGCAACTTGGGTAGGTACACTTTTACTAGTGTCAGCAACCCTAAAGCGCTACATCGAGACTGACCCGGAAATCGTCCGGAAGGTGGTTCACATTGGCACCGGCAATGTAATTTTGCTTGCCTGGTGGCTACACATACCCGCGAGCGTGGGCATTACGGCTTCAATTTTAGCGAGTGCAGTTACTTTTTTATCTTACCGATTCCCCATCCTCCCTGGAATCAATAGCGTTGGACGCAAAAGCTTTGGGACATTTTTCTATGCCGTCAGTATTGGCCTTTTGATAGCTTGGTTCTGGCCTCTGCAACAGCCCCAATACGCCGCACTGGGAATTTTGGTCATGACATGGGGAGATGGACTGGCTGCCCTGATTGGTCAGCGATTTGGTCAACACCACTACAAAGTCTGGGGGAGGGAAAAAAGCTGGGAAGGCTCTCTCACCATGGCTTTGGTTAGCTACTTCGTCAGCAGCTTGGTTCTACTGGGCGTTCAAGGCAATGTCTGGCAAACCTGGGTGGTGTCACTGGCAGTTGCCTTGGTAGCTACTGGCTTAGAAGCCTTTTCAATGTTTGGCATTGACAATCTGACCGTTCCTTTAGGCAGTGCCGCGCTAAGCTTTGTTTTAAGTCGACTACTGCTTCTCAACTGAAATTGGAAAACGGTATTTAAACATACAATTACTATTAAGAAGATGTTACACAGCCTGTCTTTGGGCTAGAATTAGCAAAAAATCTACCTTGCCCAACCTGGTTGTTTAACTCAGTATAGAAATACATTAGATGTATTTTGGTTATTTATACTATAAATAGAAAAAGCAATCTAGCTGAGGTCGCTTCGCTATGACAACTTCCCCTGACCGGGACTGTCTGTACCCAAACAATCTTCAGCAACTGGAAAGCGCAGAAGACCAAGAACTCACCGTCGCTCCTGAGGATTACAGTCTGCTAACTGACCTGTATGAGCTGACAATGACAGCTTGCTACACAGGCGTGGGTCTGGAGCAACGAAGGGCAAGCTTTGAACTGTTTGTGCGTCGGTTGCCAGCTGGTTTTGGCTATTTGATTGCTATGGGGCTGGCACAGGCGTTGGACTATTTAGAGAAGTTCCGTTTTAGCTCAAACCAGCTAGCTGCTTTGCAGGCAACCGGGATTTTTGCTCAAGCTCCAGACCGATTCTGGTCACTGCTGGCAGAAGCACGTTTTACTGGGGACGTTTGGGCAGTTCCGGAGGGTACAGCAGTTTTTGCGAATGAGCCGTTGCTGCGAGTGGAAGCACCTCTTTGGCAAGCCCAATTGGTAGAAACTTACCTTTTGAACACGCTAAACTACCAAACTCTGGTTGCCACGCGGGCGGCGCGTCTGCGGGATGCGGCGGGACCCGAAGCAATGCTGCTGGAATTTGGCACAAGACGGGCGTTTAGTCCCCAAGCGTCTCTGTGGGCTGCTCGTGCGGCGCTGGCAGCTGGGTTGGATGCAACTTCCAATGTGTTGGCAGCGGTAAAGCTGGATCGATTGCCCAGTGGTACGATGGCTCATGCTTTGGTTATGGCTCTCGCCGCAACACAAGGCAGTGAGGCGCAGGCATTTACGGCTTTCCACCGCTATTTTCCGGGTGCGACGTTGTTGATTGATACTTACGATACAATCGCTGCTGCTCAGTTGTTGTCAGAACGGGTACGCTCAGGGGAGATGGAATTAGCTGGGGTGCGGCTGGATTCTGGGGATTTGGTGGCGTTGTCCCAGCAGGTGAAAACGCTGCTTCCGGGTGTTTCGATCTTCGCTAGTGGCGATTTGGATGAGTGGGAAATTGCCAAACTGAAGGCAGCTGGTGCTTGTATTGATGGCTATGGATTGGGAACGCGACTGGTTACGGGAACGCCTGTGAATGGCGTGTACAAGTTGGTTGAAATTGATGGCATCCCCGTGATGAAGAAGTCGAGTGGGAAGTTGACTTATCCTGGTCGAAAGCAGATTTTTCGCTGTTTTGAGGGAGAGAAGGTTAAACAAGACAGATTGGGATTGGTTACAGAAAGCCCGGTGTCTGAGATGCCGCTGTTGCAGGTGGTAGTTAAGGAGGGTGAGCGGTTGCAGAGGCGCGAAACTCTGGCTGAGATTGGAGAGCGTACTGCGGTAACGGTAGCTGCTCTTCCGGCTGAGGTTAGGTGTTTGGATAATTCTGTGCCTTGGAGGGTGGAGATCTCTGGGGCGTTGCAGGAGTTGATTGAGGAAACGCAAGCGAGATACGAACCGCCAAGACGCCAAGGACGCCAAGGAATATGATGAGGATTGCTTTGTTTGGTACTAGTGCTGATCCGCCGACGTCTGGGCATCAGGCGATTATTAGCTGGTTGTCTGAACGTTATGATTGGGTGGCGGTTTGGGCGGCGGATAATCCTTTTAAGTCTCACCAGACGCCGCTGGAACATCGGGCGGCGATGTTAAGGTTACTGATTTCGGATATTGAGCCGTTGCGGGAAAATGTTGGTTTTCACCCGGAGTTGAGTAGCTATAGGACGGTGGAGACTGTGGAGAAAGCTAAAGAGCGTTGGGGATCGGATGCAGATTTTACTTTGGTTATTGGTTCGGATTTGGTGAGCCAATTGCCTCGGTGGTATCGTGTTGAAGATTTGTTGCAGCAAGTGCAGGTGCTGGTTGTGTCTCGACCAGGATATGTGATAGAGGAAGCATGGCTTGAGCGAGTAGGGCAATTGGGGGGTAAGATTGCGATCGCTGATTTGACTGGTCCTGCTGTTTCCTCGACAGCGTATCGTGAAAATGGAGATACAGAAGGCTTGACGCCTCCAGTTGAGGCATATATTCATCGCGAGCATTTGTACAAATGCCAGGACGGACTCAAAAAAAGTTTGCAGATTCGGTAAAACAACCGACGTTAGCTGCCTTTAAGGTTGGGGTTGATAACGTGATTTTCTCTGTGGATACCTCGCAAAATCGGCTGTTAGTTCTGTTGGTGATGAGACAGCAGGAACCGTTTTTAGGTCAGTGGTGTCTTCCGGGTACTTTGGTGCGTCAAGGGGAGTCGTTGGAAGATGCCGCCTACCGAATTTTGGCAGAGAAAATCCGGGTGGAAAATCTGTATCTGGAGCAGTTGTATACTTTCGGTGGACCGAATCGAGACCCGCGTGAAGCAATAGACAATTGTGGATTGCGTTATCTATCTGTGAGTTACTTTGCGCTGGTGCGGTTTGAGGAAGCGGAATTGATTGCTGATGGAGTAAGTGGGATTGCCTGGTATCCGATAAAGCAGGTGCCACAATTGGCTTTTGACCACAACCAGATTTTGGCATATGGACACCGGCGTCTGCGAAATAAGTTGGAGTATAGCCCGGTTGCTTTTGATGTGTTACCGGAAGTTTTTACTTTGAGTGACCTCTATCAACTTTACACTACAGTTTTAGGGGAATTCTCAGACTATTCCAATTTCCGTGCCCGTCTGCTGAAGTTGGGGTTCCTATGTGATACGGGTTTGAAGGTATCACGAGGGGCAGGGCGTCCGGCTAGTTTATACCGATTTGATGCAGAAGCGTTTGCTCCGTTTAAGGATAAGCCTTTGGTATTTATTTAGTGAGTTATGAAATTAGCGATCGCTCAACTTAATCCCACGATTGGTGATTTAACTGGCAATGCCCAACAGATTCTCGCTGCGGCAAAACAGGTAGCCTTGCTTGGTGTACGTCTGTTGTTGACGCCGGAAATATCTCTGGGTGGCTATCCACCGCGAGACTTGCTGCTAGATCCCAGTTTTGTTCGGGCGATGGCGACTACCTTGCAACAGTTGGCACGAGATTTGCCGCCTGAGCTAGCAGTGTTGGTGGGTTGCGTTGAGCCGAACTCGCTTTCGCACTCACAAGGCGGTAAACCCTTATTCAACAGCATCGCCTTACTGGAACAAGGCAAGATTCAGCAAATCTTTCACAAGCGCCTCTTGCCTACCTACGATGTGTTTGACGACAAACGGTACTTTGAGCCAGGGCTTCAAAGTAATTCTTTTACCCTTGATGATGTCCGCATTGGCGTCACTATCTGCGAAGACTTGTGGAACGATGAGGAATTTTGGGGCAAACGCAATTATAGCGTTAATCCCATCGCTGACTTGGCGACTCTAGGCGTCGATATCATTGTGAACTTGTCAGGTTCGCCCTACACAGTCGGAAAACAGCATCTGCGGGAGGCGATGCTGCAACACGCTGCTCGGGGTTACCGGCAACCTATCCTCTATGCTAATCAGGTGGGGGCGAATGATGACCTGATTTTTGATGGCTGTAGTGTAGGATTTAACCGTAAGGGCGAAATTGTCTGCCGCGCCCGTGCCTTTGAGACAGATTTGGTGGTGGTGGAATTTGATCAGCAAGAGCGGGACTTGCAGGTGGGTTCTGTGATACCTATGCCGGACGAAGACGCGGAAATTTGGCAGGCTCTCGTCCTGGGCGTGCGTGATTATACCCGTAAATGTGGCTTTTCTAAGGTAGTGATTGGTCTAAGTGGGGGGATTGATTCGTCATTAGTGGCAGCGATCGCAACTTCGGCACTGGGAGCAGAAAACGTGCTGGGTATCCTTATGCCTTCGCCCCATAGTTCCGATCATTCGATTCAGGATGCCCTGGAACTAGCTAAAAACCTCGGCATCCAGACTCACACCCTGCCGATCGGGGAGTTAATGCAAGGCTATGACCAGACGTTGGCTCAGTTGTTTGCGGGAACGCCGTTTGGACTGGCGGAAGAAAATATTCAAGCACGGATTCGGGGGAATTTGTTAATGGCGATCTCTAACAAGTTTGGCCATCTCCTCCTCTCAACCGGCAATAAGTCAGAAATGGCAGTCGGCTACTGCACCCTTTATGGTGATATGAATGGCGGATTAGCCGTAATTGCCGACGTTCCCAAAACCCGCGTTTATTCCCTCTGCCACTGGCTCAATGCCAAGGCAACTGCCACGAATGGCAAAGGCGAAATCATCCCTGCCAACATCATCACCAAACCGCCGAGTGCCGAACTCAAACCCGGTCAAGTCGATCAAGACTCGCTGCCGCCCTACGAGATTCTAGACGATATTTTGCAACGCTTGATTCACGACCACAAATCTGCCGCCGAGATTGTCGCAGCTGGTCACGACCCAGCTATTGTAGACCGTGTGATCAAGATGGTCACTCGTGCCGAATTTAAACGGCGGCAAGCTCCCCCTGGATTGAAGATTACTGACCGTGCTTTTGGCACCGGCTGGCGGATGCCAATTGCGAATAAGTGGGTTTGCAGCAAGTACGCTCTCGTACCCTGCAATCCTTAATTTTCGTAACCCCTTGGGACGCTTACACCAATAGTTGCACAAAATTAGACAATAGTTTATTCTTCGTTTTAGCTTCTAGCCATTAGTTGAAACAATGACTGGTCAAACTTCTAGTGCGTTTCTGCGGCAACTGTCTGTTGGTCATGCATCTGGGCTACAACTCAGCCCATACCGACTGCCATGGAATCAGGAAGTAGTCATTATTGGGCGCGAAGCTAGCTGTCAAGTTATTTTAGATTCTAATAGCTACGCAGGTGTATCGCGGCGTCATGCAGCTGTCTGGCTAGCACCAGGACTATGCCAAATTTGTGATTTGAATAGTAGTAATGGCACCTACATCAATGGGCAACGCCTATACGGATGCCAGACTTTACAGGCAGGCGATCGGATATTACTCGGTCAAAATAGCGCGGAATTCATCTTCGAGTACCAAAACGCCTATGACACTAATCAATCAGCTCCACCCCGAACTGGATTCGCTCTGTTTAAGACTGCGTTAAGAATAATCGTAACGGGTGCATTCGCTTACGGCTTAGTCAAAGTATTAGGACCGCTTCTACCTCTGTTGCTGACAATCTGGTTTTGGCGCGGGAACGTTTTTTCTTCTGACCTTCAAAGAAAGGAGATTGCCCTGAGAATAAGCGGTGGAATTTTTGCCGTAGAACTCGTGCTATCTTTCTGGTTGTGTTGCAAAAACTTTTTAAGGACAGAGCTTTTGTATCAATTAGCTCTCGTTATCCAGCCGCTCCGAAAATTTGAGTCAGGAATTCTACTTGAGCCTGAATGTCACCTTTTTCGACTCCGTTGATTTGTCCAATACGTATCATGTTCATGGCCTCGTATCCCCTCAAGGAACGCGCCTAGCTGTGTTGAATGAGCCAAATCCCATTCCTGGATTGACCAATCGTTTGAGCGCTCGGTGCAAAAAGTTCCACAATGTTGTTGAGGTACTTGATTCTTCGGAGTTCTGTAGTTGCCGTCAGAGTTTGGTCTGATTTAAGTTCATCAATTGCCGGAGGTAATCACCGCATTCTTATCTACATTTATGACTCGTGGTTCC
>JAABUZ0100002520.1_pt1 | contig 30108 bp, 29 predicted proteins | sample 5562091 | NCBI WGS metagenome assembly JAABUZ01 (sample SAMN12813069, study PRJNA571459) | rock metagenome | isolation source: Antarctica rocks | place: Antarctica: Victoria Land, Linnaeus Terrace sud | collected 2015-12-21
TCACGTCCCGCAACCGAGCGGTGGCGGGACTGGTGAACCGGGCAAATTGGCGGATACGCGACTGAGCGCAGCGAGTGGGGAAGGGGCAGACTACCCCCTCACTTACTGCGCATGTTATCTACTACGTAACTGTATACGTCTTGATGTCCGATGTTCCCGTGCCCTGCTCGTCGTAGACAGAGACACGGTAGTAGTACGTAACGCCGACGATCAGGTTCACAGCGACGTTATGCACCGAGCGAGTAAGGGGATAGGGATAATCGCGTATCCCTTGTGGATCGTCCAATGATCCGTAAAAATATCCGCCGCCGAGTGCGTTCGTCGTGCCGACCTCAATAATGATCGAGGCAGAACGATCAGTCATGAAGGAGAAGGTCGTGGGGTGACCGGGCTTGTCCTGGGAGACGCTCAGCCCGCTGATCTTTAATCCGCTCGTTTCCGCCTTTGTTTGTACAAAGTTGGTTGGATAGGCAATGGCAACATCATCCGATGCGCTCGCGGTGCCATCATTGAGGACAGAAACGATGCGGAAGCGGTAGATCTTGTTCGCTTCCAGAGAAATCGCTGTGGCATTATGGCCAGTAGCGCTGACATCTCCGCCATCACCGGTGCGGTAGCGGCTATAGTCGGACGAATCGGGGCGCGCCGCATACTCGATCCGCGACTTGCTTAGGATATTTGTCGTCCACGTCACGGTGAAGGTCGTCGCGGTCGTCTTCGAAGACGTGATGCCGGTGATCACCGGTACATTGGCGACGGCGGGGAGCGTAAAGAATCGGTCCTGATCATCCTTCATCACATTACCCGATGGGTCGCGCGATTGGACACGATAGTGATAGGTCGTGCTGGGCGTCAGCCCTGTAATGACGACTTGATGGTCCACGGTGAACAGACCTTTGAGGTGGTCATTGAATTGCTCGTAGTTGGTCGTCGTGCCATAGAGCAATTCGCTTGAGGCCGGTTCATTCGTCTGCCACGTTATCGTGAAGGAGTTTGGCGTCATGACGGGAACGGCGACTGCGGTAAGTTTCGGCGTGGTCGTGTCCGCTACCGTGGTTGGGGTCGTGGTAACGGACGGCGTCGCAGTGACGGAGGCCGTTGGCGTGATCAGCGTCTGCGGCGATTGGTAGCGCCATGTGAAGTAGTGTTGGCCGATGTTACCGAACTCGACCTGAAAGGCGGCGGGATTCGTCGGTGTATAGGTGAGGACCCGCCGTTGGAATGCCTGCACAAGGACGTCTTTCTGCGTCCCGGCCACCTTGACATTCGACCAGAACGGCTCGGAGATCGCGAAGCCGATCGTGAGTATGCCCGCCTTGGTGCGATAGGCGGAGAAGGCGGCGGGGACATTGTGCTGCGTGTCCGCGTCATAGGCCGCAATGGTTCCCTGCGGGTCGCTCGCATACGTGCCGGAATAGGTACCGAGCGTCCCGGTCCCGCCCAGCAACCGGGTAGTCGGTGAGCCGGCAGCCGAGGATGTTTTGGCAAGCAATGTCGTCGCGTTCATGTTAATCGAGGCATAGGTCGGACCGATATTGTCCGGATCACCGGCGACGGGGACACCGGCGGGCTGGCGCGCTTCGAACAAGGCATCGCCCGTTTGGAGCTGCCCCGTGATCAGTTCCTTCGCGAGTAGACCGTTCGTGACAACGCCCGTTGCGGGGTTTGTCAACTCCATGCGCGCCTTATCGAAATACTGGACGACGCGCATACCGCTCGTCCCATCCGCCAGTTTGCCCTCGACATAGGATTCGGTTTGCTTATCGTGTGCGAGGGCAAGCGGTCCCCAGAAGTTTGGTGTAATCGCTTCGCCTACCAGCCATTGGGCCGCAAACGCCGGGTCCGCGAAACCCGTTGCCGCGCTGGCGGGAACGGCAACCCATGCCGCCATTACCGCGCCGAAGAGCGCCATCATCGCAAGGAAACTCCACGCGGCATGCCGCCGGAGCCGCCGAGATCGTCCCTGTACGCGCATAGAAAACCCTCCTAGTCCTTCCCAAACCGACGCCTTGTTGTACGTACACATACCAAGCATAGCATATGTACTCAGCGGACACAACGAGGAGGAAGCAGTGAAGCAGTGAGCAATGAGACAAAGGCGTGGCGAGTGTCCTTTGCGTCAAGACTCTCTACGCTTTATGGGGGCAGGGGTGCGCCCGTCCGGCCAGTGATCTCGCGGGCGACTTCGTCGAGGTAGGCACGGTCCTTGATTTGTGTCGCCATACGCCGAATGAGGGCGGTGCAGGCTTCCTCCGCCGTGAAGACGGACGCAAACGGCGAGAACCAGTCGCCTCCTTCGCTGTATCGCTCGGCCGTCGTGGCTTGCGCGACCCAACGATCCTCCGCGCGCCGGACGATACGGTAGGCTGATTCTTTCGGCGTCCGGGGCGGGATGACCCATACATTGTCTTCAGCGAGAATCGTGACGGCCATCTGGCCCTCCGTTTTCATGATCGGCCCTGTTTGGGGCCATGCGAATCAGCGGCCGGATGCAGTCGGGCCGGTTGGTCGTGATGCCATCCACGTCCCAGCCAATCAGTCGTGCAGCGTCGTCCGGCTTGTCCACCGTCCAGGCATAGAGGCCGAACCCGGCCCGGTGCAACGCGACGACGAGTGGTGGGGTGATGAGGCGATAGTGCAGATATGCCGCGTCGGCGCGGGCGCGGTGAAGGATGTCGGGCAGCGTGCGCGGCAGGAGCGGGCGCTGACTGATAAGCGCCGCCCATTCCGGCGCACCCTGCGGGCCGCGCGGCGGGCTTGATCCCTTCGATAATCCGAGCCTGAGCGCCGGAGCGAGGGCACGCAGCCGCCGTAACTGGTACGAGGCACGGGAGGTGACAACCGTTCGGTGCAGGAGATCGTGCGCGGCCAGCAGCCCGACGAGCGCGACTTCTTCCTCCGGGACTTTGAGGTCCACATTAAGGAGTACGCCGCGTGCCTGCACGACGACAAGCAGATCGGCGAGCGAGAGCAGGTCCGGCACGCGCGCCCGCAGATCGGCTTCCGTCTCCCACGCGATCCGCGCGACTGCCCGCCCGCGCCCAACGATGCCATCATGCGCGAGGACGAGGACGCGATCGCGGGTCATCCGTACATCGCATTCGAGGATGTCCGCGCCCATTTCGATGGCGAGCAGGAAGGACGCGAGACTATTCTCCCGCGCATAAGCGGCCGCCCCCCGATGACCGGTGAGCAGCTGCCGATCCCACAGGGATAACCGTGAGGACGACATTGAGGCGGGCAAGGCGGGCAGCAATCGCATGACGATAGTGTACACTGCTTCCGGCGTGATGATCGTACAAAAGGGTTGCATAATTGGCGACACAAACGGTTTTATCGGAGGAAAAAGCGCGCGATCTGCTGGCGCGATCCGTCCCACTCGACGCAACATGGGGCGCGCACAGCATGACCGTGGCGCGGGTAGCGGGGCAGATCGCCGACGCGCTGGCCGCCGCTGGGGTGGACGTTGACCCGGCGCTGGCGCGGACCGGCGGGCTACTGCACGACATCGGGCGCGACGTAACGCATGATGGCATCATGCATTGCTGGGAGGGGTATCAATTACTCCTCGCGCTCGGGCAGCCGCTGCTCGCGCAATTCTGTGTTGTCCATAGCAGCGGCGGCATGGATACCGAGGAAGCGGTCTCCGTCGGGTGGCCACCCGCTGATTATCGTCCGCAGACGTGGGAGGAGAAAGCCGTCACCATCGCGGACGGTCTCACGCACTTCGATAGCGTCATCTTCCTCGCCGATCGCTGCGCCTCGGTGCGCGAGCGGTACCGCGAACGATCCAGTGCCGCGCGCTATACCCTGATCCTCCGCACCGAAGCGAAAATCCGTGTCTTGATGGCCGATGTCGAGGCAATCATCGGCCAGCCCGTCGAGCAGTTGTGCGGCGCGCAACCGCTCGCGACGAAGGACTGAGGATCGGAAGAGCGCATGCTATGCGCCCCTACACCGATGCATCCTGTATCTCGCCCACTCTCCTTTGCTGCCAAGCAAAGGAGAGTGGCGGGGGTAGGGGGACCGTCAACAGCCGGATTACGAAACGGCAGCGACTGGTTCGCCAACGCGGATGCGGTAGCAGCACAAGTGCTCACCGTCCGTCATGTGGTGCTCGCGGGTGACGGAGACGCCGGGCAGGAGTCGCCGAAAGAGGTCAAGTTCGGAGACGCAGGGCTGCGTGAAGGTGATCGCGACGCTGCTCACCGCACAGTGGAACTCTTTGAGGAGGTAATCGCCCTCCGGCGTCTTCTCCCACGCGGCGAGGTAACCGTTCTTGTCGAGATGGGACTTCAGCGTTTCGAGGCGCGCTTCGAGCGTCTGCCCCGCCATCGCCGCGCTCAACTCCTCCGCCAGCCGGTCGGTGCGCCGCTCGAAGAGACGATCCACCGTCTCCTCGCCACTGAGGATGCGCAGATCGGTGAGTAGTTCGACGGTCAGCCGGTCCGAGGTGTTCGGGAAGAGCCGTTCCGCCGCCTCCGTCAGGTGAAAGTGATTGACGGGACGACCGACCGGACGCCGCTCAACGGTGGACGTGATCAACTCTTCCGCTTCCAACTGCGTCAGATGCTTGCGCACTGCCATGCTCGTAATAGCGAGCATCCCGGCGAGTTCGTTCGCGGTCAACCCGCTCTGCCGTTTGAGCGATTCAATGATGGTGCGGCGCGTGCTGCCGTGCTGTCGGTCCATGCTGGTGAGCGCCCCTTACGGTGCAACAGTTGCGTGTGTCCGTACACGTCGTTGTGTGCCCCAATCATACCATTCTGTGACGCATTTCGTCAACGTGAGGTTTTTTAAACCCGTGTATTGGTTCTCTGCGACACTCCATCGCCGCATGTAGTACCGTACAGAGTAGCGCGTTTTCGTGATGGTACAGGGGGCGAATGATGACCGGCCGCATCGTCTTTGGCGATAACTTGCCGATCCTCCAAGCGATGCCGGACGGTTCCGTGCCACTGATCTATCTCGACCCTCCCTTCAACACGGGTAAGACGCAGGGCCACACGCGGATCACGACGGCGTGTTCTGCTGAAGGCGACCGGAGCGGCTTTCAGGGTGCACGCTATGCGACGGTGAAAATCGGCACGCGCGCCTACGCCGATGTCTTCGATGACTACCTCGCCTTCCTGGAGCCACGGCTCGTCGAGGCGCACCGGGTACTCGCGCCCGATGGGACGCTTTATTTCCATATTGATTACCGCGAGGCGCACTACTGCAAGGTGCTGCTCGATTGCATCTTTGGGCGGCGCTCTTTCCTTAACGAGGTGATCTGGGCCTACGACTACGGCGCGCGTACAAAAAAAAGGTGGCCGCCGAAGCACGATACGATCCTCGTCTACGTCAAGAATCCCAAGCGATATACCTTCAACGCGGAAGCAGTCGAACGCATCCCGTACATGGCACCGTCGCTTGTCGGGCCGGAGAAAACAGCGCGCGGCAAACTGCCAACCGACACCTGGTGGCACACGATCGTGCCGACGAACAGCAAAGAGCGGCTGGGTTACCCAACGCAGAAACCTGTCGGCATCCTGACGCGGGTGATCGCCGCCTCGTCCAATCCCGGCGATCTTGTGCTGGACTGTTTCGCGGGCAGTGGCACGACGGGCGCGGCCGCCCTCGCGCTGGGGCGACGCTTCATGCTAGTGGACGACAATCCGCAGGCATTGGAAGTGATGGCGCGACGATTTGGCGCGGCACCGGGGGTCGAGTGGATGGGTTTCGACCCCACGCTATTCCAGTGAACGCGACGCATCACGACCCGCTCACCGTACAAAGGCTGATATTCCTATGCCGGCGTGGGGACGGCGGGTTCGCTCTCGCCACCCATGCGGCGGCGTGCGGTCTCCTTGCGCCCCGTCGCCGGTAGGTGATCGGTGGCGTTCGCGAGGCCGTAGATGGGCATGTTGTTATATACTGCCTCATATTGCCCCGACGCGACTTGATACGTTTCGTGCCAGATACCGACGCTTCCATCTGTGCCGACCGCCTTGTTGAAGCGCCGCCACGCGCTCAGGTGCGGCTCCTCCTTACTGCGTGCGAATCGTTCGAGATCGTCGAAGGAGCGCCAGTATTGCAGGACCGTAACGCCGCGCCAGTTGAGAAACGTCTGTGCGCCGAGAAAGCCCTTCTCCGGGTGCTGAAAGAGCGTGCGCAGCATCGGATTCATCGCCATCGCAGTCGGTACCCATTTCCGGAAGGCGAAGAAGCGATTGACGCGCATCCCGATTATGAAGACGACAAACGGCCCCTCGATATGCGCGGTGTAGCGGCCCGGTATCACGTTGCTCATCTGATTCCTCCCTCTCGTAGCGTTGGCTGTGCATCAACGATCAGTTCGTGGACGCGCAAGCGGTGGACTTCCAACTCGCCGATTACGAGGCGGCCGATTTTTCCGTTCTTGATAGCGAGTGCGCGGATTGCCAGCGCACCAATCGCCATCGCGCCGACGGACATCGCACCCATCGCCGCCGCGCCGACCGCGATTACGCCGAGTCGCATTCGCTGGATCGCTATTCGCCTCTCCTCACTATCCGTCCTGGTGCTCATGATGGTTGCTCCTTTCCCTATCGGCCTCCGCCACCCGGCGTGGCAGAGGACGGTGATGTGATCAGTCGGCGGCAATAAAAGCGTGCGGGGCGGTGTGCGGTTCCGGCGCTTCGGTTTCGCTGAAGCCGATCCGCTCCCAGAGGCGGCGCAGTGGCTTCGGCGCCCACCAGTTCGCCTTACCCATCAGTCCCATCGTTGCGGGGACGAGCAGTGTACGCACGATCGTCGCGTCCACGAAGATGGCAATGAACATGCCGACGCCGATCATCTTGATGAAAACGATCTGGCTGGTGCTGAACGCGCCAATCACGATCATCAGGAGGAGCGCTGCGCTCGTGATGATCCGACCTGTGCGCTGGAGTCCCGTCGCCACCGCGACCGTGTTGTCGCCCGTCGCGTCATATGCCTCTTTGATCCGGCTGAGGAGGAAGACTTCGTAGTCCATCGAGAGGCCGAAGAGGATCGCGAACATCAAAATCGGCGACGTTGCGTCCAGATCGCCCGAGGAGGTGAAGTGCAGCAGACCGCTCAGGTGGCCGTCCTGGAAGATCAAGACGAGCGCGCCGAACGAGGCAGTGAGCGAGAGGAAATTGAGTACCACCGCCTTGAGCGGCACGACGACCGACCCGAAGGCGAGGAAAAGCAGGACGAAGGTCACGAGAACGATGATGAGGAACATCACCGGCAGGTGGCCGCGCAGGCTGGCGAACAAATCTACCAGAGCGGCGGTTTTGCCCGTCGCGCCTGCCGTGATGCCCGTCGGGGGCGGTGTGGCCCGGAGAGTGTTGACGAGGTGTTGCGCGTCGCCGGATTGTGTATCAGCATCGTAGAAGATATCCATCTCAGTCGTGTTCCCCGCCGCGAGGCTGTGGACGCGATCGGCGAGGCGCGGGTCGAGGTTCTTCCCGGTGAGCAGTCCGACTGCCGCTTGCTTGTCGAGTGCCGGGACAATCGTCGTGACACTCTCCACGCGGCGGACACCGGGAATCGCCTGAAGCCTCTGCGTATAGTCGTAGAGCGCGGCGACGTTCGCAGGGGCCAGCACGTCGCCCGTTGTCCGGACGGCGAGTTTGATCGGTGTGGTCTCGTTGCGCGGGAACTGGCTGTTAATTGTCTCCGAGACGATGCGCGCCTCCGCGTTGGTGGGTAACGAGCGTTCGCCCGCTGTTGAGAACCGCGCGCCCAGGAACGGCGATCCCATCAGGGCGAGCACGACGACAATCACCGCGATGTACTGCACCGGATGACGCATCACGCCCTGCGCGACGCGGTACCACCAGCCATGGGAAGGACTGAGGGGTGCGGTTGCCCTTTGGTCGGCATGAGGACTGAGGGATGCCTGCCGTTTACCCAGGTGGAGTGCGTTCACCCTGGGGCCGAGCATGGAGAGGACGGCGGGGAGAAGGGTGAGCGCGGCGAGCATGGCGATGAGGACTGCCGCGATGCCGCCCATGCCCATCGAGCGGAGGAAGACCTGCGGGAAGATCAGGAGGCTCGAAAGCGAGATCGCCACCGTCAGGCCGGAAAAGGCGACGGTGCGGCCTGCCGTGGCAATCGTCCGGGCGACCGCTTCCTGCGTTGTGGTGTGCTTCGGCAGTTCTTCGCGGAAGCGACTGAGGATGAAGAGCGCGTAGTCAATGGCGAGACCGAGCCCGATAATCGTCACGATGTTCGCCGCGAAGATCGAGACATCCGTGACCAGGGTGATAAGCCGGAGCATCGTGAATGCGCCGAGGATGGCGATACCACCAATGGCGAGGGGCAGGCTCGCCGCAACGAGACCGCCGAAGATAATCACGAGCAGGATGGCGACCGCCGGGAAGGTAAGCAGTTCGGCGCGTTCGATGTCCTTCGGCACCTGCGCGCTGATCGCGTCGGTCGCCGGGATGTTTCCGCCAAGTTGGACCGTCAAAGGGGGCGCAGCGAACTGTCTACGGACGCGCGTGTACGCCTTCGTCTTCTCGTCGTCCGTGCCGGTCATCTGTACGACCGCGTAGGTGCTATGCCGATCCTGCGAGACGAGCGCGGGTAAACTACCGCCGACGCTGTAGTACGAGACGACGTTCGCGATGCGGGCATCGTTGACGCCATTCAGCGCATTCGTGACGGCCGTCTTGAATGTGGGATCATCCACGGTCAGCGTATCGCTGTGGTAGAGGGCGACGATGTCCGCGCCACTTGCGGGGAGGGTGTCATCTAGCACCTTCCCGGCTTGATACGACTCGGAGCCTTTGTCCTCGAAGCCGCCGCCGACCATCGCCTTGAAGACGCCGGTGCCCCAGACGCCCCCAAAGACCAGAAAGGCGACCGCGAGTGCGAGGATGAGTTTGCGGTAGACGTAGGTTGCATTGCCGATCCGGGTGAACATCAGATGACCGTCCCTTTCCATGCAATTCCGGGGTACGTCGAACAGAGATAAATACTACGAACATCGTTCGGCATCAGGCAAAATACGGTATTCAGGTGATCGCCTCCTTCCTAATAGGCGCGGATCGCGTCGCCAAACAGATCGAGCGCGGTGTCATAGAGCGAGGGGAAGTGGCCGGGGACGACGGTTTCCGGCGGCAGCGGATGCTCCGGCGGCGGACCACCCATCCCCGCCAGTTCGAGCGACACGAGGCCATGCAAGAATGCCCATGCCGCTGTCGCGCCAGTGCGTGCGTCCATCGGGCGGATCACGCCCGCCGCGATCCCTTCCGCAAAGGCGTGTTGGAGTGGCGCGAAGGCCGTTGTCGCGATGTCGAGGTCTGCCCGCGAGGGTTGAAACTCCGGGATCGGGCGGCTGAACATCAGGCTGTACTCCTGGGGATGCGCGATCGCGAACCGGCGGTACGCCATGCCCAGATCGCGGAGACGGGCGAGTGGATCGGCTACCGTTTGTTCGACCTGTTCGTTCGCTTCGGCGAGTTTGCGGAAGCCTTCAATAAAGAGCGCCTCGGCAATCGCTTCCTTACCAGTGAAGTATTCATAGAGGGCGGGGGCGCTGTAGCTGATGCGCCGGGCGATGCCCCGGATGGAGAGCGCGCCCGCACCTTCCTCCGCGATGATGTCGCGCGCCGCCTGAAGAATGTCCTGCCGCATCTCCTCGCCATACCGCGCCCGTCGCCCTTTTGCTCCCGCTACCGTCGCCACTGATCGCTCCTTTCCCTGATTCCGCGAGGCGCTATGCGGTAACGCTCTTCCGTACCCTGCTGGGAGCATACCGCCCGACAACAATACCAAGCAGACTGATGACTAAAACCAACCAGATGGGAGCGCCGAGATTGAGGGCACCGATGATGACGAATCCATCAAACAGGGCGATGAGCGTAAATCCGACACTCTCAATGTATGCACTCTTCCAGTCCAGACCCCGACGATGGAGACTTTTGAAGGATTGCCATCCTTGCCAACCGATGAAGAGAGCAAACAATGATAAAGCCCCATAGATCAAACGACTCGTCAATCCGATCGTCATCCAGTCATGCTACAACGATCAGAAGCAGCAGCACCATCAGCCACAATGCGCCGATGTACAAGCGGAACGTGGACGATACCCTCTGTACTCGCGGGCGTAGCCCTCTGCAACCGAACGCGAATGCGACGATACCGCTCGCCGCATGACTGGCGATGCGTATGGTGTGAAGCATGGAAACCTCTCTTACTCCCGCGAATTGGTGGGACTCCACAGATCATTGCACCGACTGATGATCGGGTCTTCATCCTGTGCTGTGGACGCTGTCTCCGATCACGGAATACGTTACGGGAGTGGCGCGTCGGGCGGCGAAGAGGACGCCCGCGACTGCCAGGATGATGCCCCCAATGAGGGCGGCGAGCACGGCGAGCGTGCGCGCGTCGGGATGGACGATGGACTGGCCGTGCAACGCCTGCCAGGTGAGCAGACCAACCAAGCCGAGGTAGCCGAGGCCCGCGATCCAGACCAGCGCCGTCCGCGCTGCCGGGCGCAGGCGCGTGCCATATCGTACGACCAGCCAGCCGAAGAGCGGCAGCAGTTGCAGCCCGTGGAGGCCGACGAAATGCGGCACGCGCAGGTCGCCGCCGACTGTGCTCCAGCCGACAATCGGGAGGCCCGGCCCGCCATCAGCCACGCCGACGCTATGCGCGCCCGAGATCGGCAAGCCGTTGCCCGCCTTTGCCGTCGTCAGTTGCGCGCTTGTCGGCGTCGTCATGAAGAACGCGACGCCCATCCCGATCAGGCTAATAAAGAGACCGAGTCGCAACGCCCACGCGAATGCCGGATCGAGGAAGCGCTGCCGTAGCAGCACGATACCGAGGATCAGCGTCGCAGTCCAGAGACTAACGATGGAAACAGCCATGATGCCCCAGACCGCAGTATCGAACCGCGTGCTGACGTTGAAGTGGCTCGTCGTACCCCGAATGACTTGCACGACAATCAGCGCCATCTCAATGAGCGATGCAGTTGCGATGACCCACGCGACGATCCGGACGATGCGGCGATAACCCTGAACGAAACTGAGGAGCCAGATGAGCGTGGCGCTATAGATGCTGATGGAGATGGCGAATTTGAGCGGCTTGAGCCACGCGGGAGTGCCCGTGATGACCGACGGATCCGCGAGCAACCCGATCAACGCGGCAATGATGGTCAGGAGCATCACGAAGAGCGTGAACGCGAGTGGTTGGTGTATCGCCGTCGCGCGCATGAGCAAATGACGAGGTTGACGGAATGTTTGCTGCATCATCGTTGACGATCCTCTCGTCTATACGGCGTCGTGCCGAATGGCGATCTATTTTCCGAACGATGTTAGGATAAATGACCCACGTTTGATTGTCAAGCGTTTCGACGGGATCGTGCCTAATGGGAAGGGATGATTCCCGCCATCGCGCGCATCGCAATCGTGTCGCCGCGCTATACTAGCCGCCAATGCTTCCCGGCCATGCCGCTGCGGTGCGCGCTCCGGGCGGAGACAATCGCATCTAGGAAGGGAAGGGTGGGGGCATGAAATTCTGCCTGTCAATCGAGATTCAGGAGGGCTTGGACTACGCGGCGACGCTGGCCTTTGCCCAGGCGAGCGAGGCGGCCGGCTTCGACGCCGCCCTGCTGGCCGAACACTATTACTCCTCATCGGGCCACCTCGACCGCATGGCCGCCGATGCGTGGGTTTTCCTCGGTGCCCAGGCGCGGGAGACTGACCGGATCCGCCTCGGCACGCTGGTCAGCCCCGTGACGTTCCGCCATCCCGCAGTGCTGGCGAAGATGGCCGCCACGCTCGACCACCTCAGCGGCGGACGCGCCGAGTTGGGAATCGGCGCTGGCTGGCTGGAGGCGGAGCACGCCGCCCACGGCTTTCCTTTCCCGCCCGGCCCCGCGCGTGTTGATCTGCTCGAGGAGCAATTGCAGGTAATCACTGGGCTGTGGTCCCAGGAACCATTCAGCCACGTTGGGCCGCATTACCGGCTGGAGGAATGCCATTTTACTCCGCGTCCGGTCCAACGGCCGCGCCTGCCCCTGCTGATCGGAGGCACCGCCACGGCGACCCGCCTGCCCCGGCTGGCGGCGCGCTACGCCGACGAGTACGTGCTCGGCATGGGCGACCCGGCGCAGTGCCGGGCAGTGCGCGAGCGGCTCGACCGCGACTGCGCGGCTGCCGGACGCGATCCGGGCGCGGTGTCGCTGGCGCTGTTCGCCGGTGTTTGCGTCGGGGAAACGGAGCGCGTGGTGGAGCGCAGTTTGGCGCGGCTGATGGAGGGCACCCGCCCGCACATGCAGGACTTGGACACCTGGATTCTCGGCACACCTGAGCGGGCGGCCGAGCGCCTGCGCGCATTCGCCGCAGCCGGTGTGCAGCGGCTAATGTTCTCGGTGGATCACGACCTACACCGCGAGATGGTCCCGCTGCTCGGCGAGCGTGTCGCGCCACTGGTCCACGCGGGCGCGTGATCTGCGTTTGACGTGATGCCGCTCGCTCGGTACGATCAGCGAAATGTACGTTCATGCAGGGGAGGAATGTGTGGGAATGAATCAACCGCTTACCGTCGTGATTGCCTCGCCGCTCGAAGCGGAGTATGTCGCGACGCTCCGCGCCGATGCGCCGAAGAATGTGACGATCCGGTACGAACCTGATCTGCTGCCTCCGATGCGCTACAACGCCGATCACGACGGCCCGTCGGAATGGAAACGCACGCCGGAGCAGCAGGCGGCATGGGCAGCTATCCTGCGCGAGGCGGACGCGCTCTGGGACGTGGACCGGCGCGCGGGTGTCCATCCCCGCCACTATGCGCCGAACGTTCGCTGGATCGGCACGACCTCGGCGGGCGTTGGGATGGGGATGCGGCGGCTCAGTGTCACGAAGGCGGATGACCTGATTATTACTACCGCGAGTGGCATCCACGCCGGGCCGATGTCCGAATTCGCCATGTATGGCATTCTCCACTTCGTCAAGGAGGGACCGTATCTGCTGCGCGAGAAAGCGGCGCACCACTGGGCGCGATACGACTCGGGCGAACTGACGGATGCGGTGCTCGTTGTCATCGGGCCGGGCAAGATTGGGCAGGCGGTGGCGCGGCGGGCGCATGGCTTCGACATGCACACCGTTGCCATCGGCACTGGTCGGGAGTATCCGCACTTCGACGAGGCGACCGATCGTGCCGGATTGCCCGACGCCCTGAAGCGCGCCGACGCCGTCGTCCTCTGCGCGCCGCACACGGATGAGACGGAGAATATCCTCTCGGCGGCGATGATCGCGCTCCTCAAACCGACGGCGATTGTCGTCAACATCGGTCGCGGCCAACTGCTGGACGAGGCGGCACTGACGGACGCGCTCGCGCACAACCGCATCCGGGGCGCGGCGCTCGATGTCTTCCGCACGGAACCGCTGCCACCCGATTCCCCCCTGTGGGACTTGGAGAACGTCATCATCAATCCACACTCCGCGAGCACGGCAGCGTGCGAGAACGAACGCCTCACCGCGCTCTTCGCGTACAATCTCCGCTGCTTCGCCGAGGGTCGCACCGCCGATATGCGCAACATCCTCGATCTCGACAAACTTTACTAGTAGTCAGTAGCGAGAACAAAATCGTTCCCTTCTCACTACTGGCTACCGATTACTGACTACTGATACGGGGGGCTGAGTCATGGTAACGGTGGAGGATAGTTTCGTCAGTCCGCTGCGGGCGCGGGTGGGGCAGGCAGTAAACTACGCCGGGAGTCTCAATCCACGGCCAAAGGGGCCGGGGAATTGGCGGCAGTTGGCGACACTCTACTGGTATTACGCGCCGCAGTTCGGGATGGACCCACTCCTGCCGTGGGCGCAGATGCTTCACGAGACCGGATCGCGCTCCTACGGCGGCGCGGTGGACCCCGCTGCGAACAACTACGCGGGCATCGGCGCGACGGGCGGGGCAGAGGGCGGGCTCCGCTTCCGCACGCCGCAGTACGGCGTCCTCGGCCATCTCGTGCATCTCGCCACCTACATCTTCCCCAGCCCAGTGAATCGGTACTGCACGAAACGGTTCGATCCGCGCATCGGCTTCTGGGATGGCGCGCCGCTCCTGCGGCATCTCGTCCGCACGCAGCCGGAGATGTACCTGGGCCGTTTGCTCCCCGAACGCCGCTGGGCCTACCCCGGCGACGGCTATTGCGCCGCCCTCGCCCTCGCCGCAACAAATATCCAGAACATCGCAGGATAACGAGTGGCCTGACCCTTTGCTATTCGGGTATATCCTAAAGACAGATAAGAGGGGAAAGCCACCTCACTCTCTCATCAGCGTATTACTAAGGTGAGAATATGAATGAGCATTGGGTGGTTGTGCCAGCGTACCACCAGCGCGAATCGTTATTGAGATTGGGAATGCCACCGTAGTTCTGTGGGCAGGGAACTTGACCTGGAACGCGCTCAGAGTTGAAGTTATTATTCGCCGATCCAGGCCAATCTTTTACGGCATTGAAGAGAACAGAATAGTATCTCATGTGATAGAGATAGTACGAGAACAAGACGGACGGATCGCTGTTATACACGTTCGGATCGTAGAATTCTTCCGCTGTTCCCTGCGTGGGATCGAAAAGTAGTTGATGAAAGTAAGGACTATTGGGGTCATAGTAGGCAGAGGTGAAACTGTTATAGGTGATTTGTGCGACATCGGCTGCGTTTCCCGAGTAGTCGAGAATATTCGCAAACCAGCTCGTCCCATAGATATACATGGTGTACGCATTGTACTGATTCCCTCGTGTTTGAATGTAGGTGTTCGCACTTCCCGCGCATCCCTGCTTGATACCGGAGTAATAGACATCGATTCCTTGCAAGCACGTTACCCCAGGTTCCGCATATACGAACCATTCCAAGTCATTCGGGCCATTATCAGCATACGATATAGTACCCACTTGAGAGAATTCCCCACTATTAGTGGCACCGGTATATGGGGCGAGAAAAGCGCCGACCCATCCCGTCGTAAAAGTATGCGGGGTGTTATCGTACGCATTTGCCGGGCTGACATACAACTGGATCTCGGACGATTCCCTAGTATCGTGGAAACTGAGATCCCAGTAGGCATGTAGCAGATCGTTGTCCGCCGATACTGTGACTGCTCCCGAAAGGAATGTACTAAGCAACAAAGTGGATGCCACGAGTGCCACAAGACGAACATTGATGGGGCAAAACATCTTTGGAGAAAAAGCGAACCGTTTCATCAGTCACACCCCTTCGTGAAGGTCGGCTGTACATGTGGCAATCTCGTGTGTCAACGTAGCACGGGCCATGCCGTTGAAGTTACCCCGTATCTATCGCGTTGGCGTCGCTGGCGTACCGCTCGGGATGGGCACGACACCCCGCCCCTCGGCTGTGAACGTCTCGCGTTGGTGGGCTGCTGCAGTGAGCATCACTGACGGTGGGGGAAGAACCGTTCCCGGTGGAACCCCCGGAGAAGCGTTCGGAGTCCCGTGAGTAGGTGGCGATGATCGCGCGAGGACAGGCGCCTCGAACGCCGACTGGGGTGGTGCTACTCCAACGATCGTCTGCCCCGCTGGCAAAGTCTTTTTGAAATTGTCCATATGCGCCGCTGTCGTAAGTACCGTCTCATATATACAGCCGGGAAGTTGGACGAAGAGTTGCCATTTCTGATTCTGCGGCACCTGTGGATCGAGATCCACTATCTGCGTCGGGTCAATCACGTCACCAGGATGTACGATCTGATAGCGAACGATTGAGGTTCCTACAGCGCCGGGAGTATATTGTGCGCCGGGTGGGAGGGTGAAAGTTGGTGGACGGACTGCGGGTGTCGGAGTGCATCCACTGAGGCTTGCCGCAACCTCTCCCGCCGGCGTCACCGTCACTGTCGCACGCTCCCCGCACGCCACGAGCGTGGCAGATATGGAGAGAAATGCAAAGGTGCAAAGCAAAAAGGCGTGCTTATGTCGCATGACCGCCTCCATCCCGAATAGATTCCTTGAAACATCTTGATGTACTTCAGTATGACTATTGCAGATTGTCAAACAAAAGTCAAGGGGGTGTATGCTGACCTCCGTGCATAACCCTCCATGGCGGGTAGAGTCTTGCGTTTTCCACCGCCTCCGCGCGACGATGCACGGGATCAACGGGCTGCAAAGAAGAAAGGGAGATGAGTATGGTGACGGCGGAACGGATCGCGGCGCTCGTATCGAAGGACGATTTCCTGCACGCGGCGGCAGTCGCGCATCTCTGCGCGGGCGGCGAGACGGCGGTGCTGCGGAGTCATCAGGAAGTTGTCGCGCGCTTTTTCCAGCAGAAGAGCGCGGGGATGGTAGGCCGCGAGGATGGGCTGATGGGCACACTGGAGCAGTGCCGGGCGCGGGCTGCCGCGCTCCTCGGCGTGGACGCGGCGGATATCGCCTTCCTCGATTCCGCGACGGATGGCGTCAACCAACTGGCGGCCGGGCTGGACTGGCGCGCCGGCGATAATGTTGTCGTGGAGGACATCGAATATCCCTCGGACATTTATCCGTGGACCCGCCTTGAAGCACGGGGCGTCGAAGTGCGGATTGCCCGGCAGTGGGGTGAGGAACCGACATTGGAGCGGATCGCGGCGGCGATGGACGACCGGACACGCGTCCTTGCGATCAGCCAGGTCAGTTTTCTTACCGGTCGACGGTATCGCCTCGAAGACTTGCGGGCGCTGGCGGATCGCTTCGGCGCGCTGCTCAGCGTGGATGCGACGCACGCGGCGGGCATCGTGCCTGTCCTGGCACGCTCTGCCGATCTGCTGGTATCGAGTTGCTACAAATACCTGCTCGGCGTGCATGGCGCGGCGATCTTCTACCGCAACCCGCGCCGCCTCGCCGATTTGCCGCCACAAACCATCGGCTGACACAGCATTACGGGCGCGCGGAGCGTCAGGTGCCCGCCGCATACCGGCTCGCGCCTGATGCTTCGCGCTTCGAGGCGGGCAATCCGCCCTTTCTGGCGCTCGCAATCCTCGACAATTCGCTGGAATATCTGGAAACGGTCGGCGTCGAATGGATCGAGCGGCATGTCCTCACGCTCGGCAGCAAACTCTGGCGTGTTCTCCACGCGCGTGGCCTGACGCTCCTCACGCCCGAAGACCCGGCCCGACGTGGGCCAAATATCTGCTTTGCCTGGCCCGAACCTGCCGCGCTTGTCCATGTGCTGGCGAAGCGCGGTGTCCTCGTCTGGGGCGGCGACGGGCGCATCCGCGTCTCGTTCCACCTTCTTACACAACGAGGCGGACATTGAACGCCTGCTCGCTGCACTGGATGACGCGCGATAGGCCGTTACCCTTCCGGGCGGCCGGAGTCCATCATTGCGGGGGCGACATCGCGTTGCCCTTCAATCTTTGCCGTCAATGCATGGAGATGGGCCAGAACGTCGGCGTTCATGTCGTCCACCTTTTCGTGGAGGTGGGCGATTTCCAATTCGGCCTTCAAGTTAACGTCGTATTCGATGTCGGAGCGGACACGGTCTTTGGCGGCTTGGCGGTTCTGGCTAATCAGCACGAAAATCGAGAGAAAGATTGCTTCCAGCGAGACGGCCATCGTCAGCAGCCCAAAGGGAAACGGATCGAAAGCGTGCACGCCGGGTATGAGATTGGTGTTGACGACGATCCAGACGAGAAAGAGGGCGGCATTGATGAGGAGAAAGGGGATACTGCCGCTGAACCCGGCGATCCAGTCCGCGACGCGCTGGACGGTGGAGCGGGTGTCCGCCATTTGGTCGTTGACATTGCGCGAGGCGGTGTGGCGCAGCCGGGTATTAGTGTCGCGCAGGCGCGCGCCGACAACCGCCATAATGTCGAGCGCCATCGTGGGGTGGTACCGCAGGCACCGTTCCAGGTCTTCATGGTCAACGCGGAGCGCCGCCATGTCGTGGATCACGAGGGCCGTCCCCGTGCGCGGGCCGGGATGCAGGAGCGAGATTTCGCCGAAGAAATCGCCGGGGCCATCAACTTCGAGGACGATGCGCGTGCCTGTATCATCCTTGATGAAGACCTCCACCGTGCCGGAGCGGATGACGTACAGCGCGTCGCCGGGATCGCCAAGTTCGAAGACCGTCTGACCGGCTGGAACGCGCACCTCCTCCAGCACCTGCGCGATCGCCGCCCGCTCCGCGTCGTCGAGCGGTGCGAAGAAGGGGATCGTCGCGAGCAGCGATGCATTGGTCGGCATGATTATTTCTCCACGTTCCGGTGTACCGTTTCCGCAATGAGCGAGGCGACGAGGGCGATGCGGTCGGGAAGGCTCGTCAGATCGAGATATTCCTCCGGGGAGTGCGCGCCGCCGCCCATCGGGCCGAGAGCGTCGAGCGTCGGGGTGCCAATGGCGGCGGTGAAGTTGCCGTCCGAGCCGCCACCCGTGCCAATCGGTTCGACCGGGATGTCCCAACCCGCAAGGATGCTATCGGCGATGGCGAGCAGGCGATCCTGCGCGTCCGTCCGCTCCATTGGCGGACGATTGATGTCGCCGGTTAATTCGGCGGTCGTCTCCGGTATCGTCGGGTGCGCCGCGATCTGTCGCATCGCCGCTTCCACGTCCGCCACGGCGGCCGCTGTTGGCACGCGGACATCAATCTCCGCGTCTGCCTCCGCCGCGACGACATTGCGCCGCGAGCCACCCCGCACGACGCCGACATTGACGCTAACTCCCTCGGTATTGCCGGCGCGCAAACCCGGCGTGGTGAGGGCGTGGAGGGCAATAATCTTGTGTGCCATCTCCAATGTTGCGCTCCGCCCGCGCCACGGCTCGCCGCCCGCGTGCGCCGCCTTGCCGGTGACGTGCAGATTATAGAGGCCGATCCCCTTGCGCGTCGTGACGATGCAGCCCGGCCCGACCGCGCGCCCCGGTTCGAGGATGTACACAGCATCCGCACGCTTCGCCGTCTCCTCGATCAGCGTGCGGGACGTGTGCGAGCCGACTTCCTCGTCCGTATTGACGACATAGCGTACCTGCGGGAGCGGGATGCCGAGGTCGCGTAGAATCCGTAAAGCATAGATGCCGCTCAGAATGCCGGATTTCATATCAGAGACGCCACAGCCGCTGATCCGGTTGCCTGTGATCGTGAACGGGCGACTCGCGACCGTGCCTGTAGGATAAACCGTGTCAATATGCCCGATGAGTACGACGGTCGGGCTGCCCGCCGCGCCCTGCCATGTCGCACGGAGATGATCGCCGCGTTCCGCCTGCGGGAATGACTCGACCATCCCGCCGCTCGCTTTCAGCCAACCATGCACTACCCGCCCAACGGCATCCACGCGCGCCTTGTCATCCGTCGGGCTGTCCATATCCACGATGCGTTTCAGGTCACGCAGGTACTCCTCCCGCAGTCCCCGCGCCCGCTCCCGTATCGCCCCCCGCATCTCCGTTTCACTCATGCCAAAGCCTCCTCTATCGCCGAAAAAACCATAAACCACGAAGACACGGAGAGCACGAAAAAATACAAAGAGGATAAGAAGAATACATACGAGTTCTTCTCCGGTTTCTCTTCTTCGCGCCCTTCGCGCCTTCGCGGTTCAAAATCATCACACTCCGTCGAGGTGGTTGCGGTCGTTGAGGCGGGTGAGAATCGGGTGGCGGGGGCTGCCGTTCGCGCCGGGAAGGAGCAGGGTGCTGACTGAGCCGTGCTGCGGGCGGAGGCGGAGCGCATACCGCAAATCGAGCCCGATTGCCTCCCCGATGATCGCCTGCAAGGTCAGGCCGTGAGAAACGATCAAGATGTGCGGCTCGCTGTCGCGCGCGTGGATGGCCGCGATCTCCTGCACCGCCGACGAAGCGCGCACCAGCGTTTGCCGCAGTGATTCGCCGCCCGGCACGACGACATCCGCCGGGTCCGCCTCCCATGCCGCAAAAAAGTCCGCGTAGCGCGGGCGGACCTCCCTGCCGGTGAATCCTTCCAGGTCGCCCTGATGCATCTCGCGCAGTCGCGGATCGGTCTGAACCGGCAATCCGTGCGCCTCGGCAATAGGCGCGGCGGTTGCTGCCGCCCGCAGGAGGTCACTCGCATAGATCGCGACGAGCGGGATGCGCGCGAACGCTGGAACGAGGGTTGCCGCCTGCGCGTACCCATCCTCAGTGAGGGGCAGATCGGTGCAACCGAGGAACCGTCCCTCGACGTTCCACGCAGTCTGACAGTGGCGCACGAGATGAAGATGGATCGCCATGCCGCTATTGTCGCATAGATAGAGGCGGGGTGAGGTAAACTACTCCCCGCGACAGTGGGACGGAGGGACAATGCGAGCAACGGGGCAACGGCGGGCGGACAGGCGACTGATCCTCATTTTATGCCTGATTACGTTCCTCGCGAATGCGGGCAACCAGCCCGCGCCCAGCCTGTATCCGGCGGTCGCGAAGGATTTCGGCATCAGCACCGCGCTGGTCGGGCAACTCTCGACCGTCAGCAATCTGAGCGGCATCATCCTGACACTCATCCTCGCGCCGCTCTCCGATGCCTTTGGGCGCAAGCGGCTAATTACTATTGGTATTCTGCTGACGCTCGTTGCCGGCATCACTGCCACCTTCTCGCCCAGTTTCGGTGTGCTGCTGCTCGTCCGCATTATTGGCGGGGCAAGTTGGGGCGGCATTATGCCGTCAGTCTATTCCCTGGCGGCGGAACGTTTTTCCGGCACGATGCGCACCATCGCGATTGGCTGGATCACCTCGACGCTCTCGCTGGGCGGCATCATCACAAATGTCCTGTTCACTCAGGTCGCCCAGTTCACCTCGTGGCGCGGCAGCGTGCTGGTCTATGTGGCCTGGGCGACGATCGGTGTGGTCGTGCTGCCACGTTTCCTTCCCACCGATCCGCCGCTGGCGCGGCTGCCGCGCGGCATGCTCCGCGCGCTCTTCGGGAGCGGACTGATCCTGCCCTTCCGCCACCGGGCGACGCGTGCTTTGATTACCTCGAACGTCGCGCGCACGCTGCACTGGTCCGCGATGAATACGTACATCGCCTTGCTCTTCTCGGATGTCTACGGGGTCACTATCGCTACGATCGGGTATCTTTCGCTGGGCACCTCGGTCGGCTATCTCGTCGGCGTCAATCTCGCCAGCCGCCTGACGCCGCGCTTCGGGCTACAGCGCATCAATGTCTGGTCGAATGCGCTTGGCTTCCCGATCCTTGTCCTGACAACCGGACTGCTCGCTCCCCTGCCGATCATGCTTGCCTTCGCGATGTGCTACCACGCCTGCATGGGAGCGGGATACACGACGCAGCAGACGCTCCTACTGGCCGTGACGCCAGCGGGCAAGGGCGCGACGGGTGGGGTCAACAGCGCGACCGTGCAGGCGGGCGGCGTCTTCGCCTCGATCATTGGCGGGGTGATCATTGGCACGCTCGGCTATCGGTGGCTTGGCCCGTTGCTCGGCTGGAGTGGCCTGCTTGCCGCCTTTCTCGTCTGGCGCGCTGTCGCTGTTAATGCCGGCCGTGAGGCCGAGATCGAGGACGGGGGCCTAATCGTCGGCATCGAGGCGCAGCCCGATGTGTCCATTGACGCGGCCACGTCCCGTACAAAGGTCTAACAGGTATATGCTGCTTATCTCTGCGGCATAGACCCCCAGTCTCATTGCGCAACGATCCCACGATGCTCGCTCTGTGCCGTCTCATCGCGTAGCGGCAGTCAGCGCAACCGGTAGCTCACTCGTCGCGCCACGCGTTACCGACCGGCGGGAACCGCTGCCGGTGCGGACGATCCTGGCGCGACGCTCGCCCCACTCGCTCTGCTTGCGGGCGCGGGCTGCACCGTGATGCCAATCGGCGTTGGCGCCCCGATCGTCACCATGCAGGATTGCGTCATCCCATTCAGCGTCGCCGTGATTGTCGCCGTCCCCGGTGCTTCCCCCGTCACATTGCCCATCGTGTCCACTTTGGCGATGTTCGGGTTGTCGGAGGACCATTGGACCTGGGTGGTGAGGTCATGGAGTAGGCAGAGGGGAACGCAGATCATCCGCTCGTCGCGGTGGTGTTGCATGATGGGGTCGTGGCCACTTTCTTGCGCGGGATTGATCTGTTCGTTGATACGATGGGAGACGCGGCGGGTGCGACCGGGCGGAACGCTGCTTCTGCTCGCGTCGGTTCCCCAGTAGGATCTGGTGTTCCTGTAATAGTCGGGGATAGCTTCCGTCGCCTGCTGGCTAGCGCATCGCCGCGTTCGTGATGCACCGCTTGGCGACCGACCGGCATCACGCAGGCCTACGCGGTCGCTCTCGGTGATCCCGACGTCCTGCAGGGCGTCGATCACATGGGAGTGATCCGCCGGGCGCATTTCCGAGTAGAATTAGAAAAGCAGGCAACAGGTAACAGGCAGCAGGCAGCGGACGGCGGGCGGCAATGAATACTCGACCGACACGGCACATTTCCACTTCGAGAATATCTGGGCGGAATTCGCCCATGATCTGTTGCTATCCGCAGGGGAAAGCTGCCTGCTGCCTGCTCGGAGTCTGCTCATGACATGGCCGCGCGCGCTCGACCCGTTCGAGGGGAATGTGCTGCATGCTCCCGCTACTGACATGTACGCGGATGCTGCACTCCCAACGCTCGCGGACGCTTACGAGGCGTGTCGTCTTGTGACGCGCTACCACGCGCACGCGTTCTACTTCTCCATCCGCTTCCTCCCGCCGGAGAAACGGCGCGCGATCTGGGCGATCTACGCGGTCTGCCGCTACTCCGACGACCTCGTGGACCGCGCCCCGGCCACTGCCGCGCCCACCGACCTCCTCGCGCGGATTGATTGGTGGGAGGGGCGGCTGCGTGCGATGGATACCGAACTGCCGATTATCCGCGCCTTCGCCGACGCACGCGCGCGGTTTGGCATCCCGACGCAGCCCGTATGGGACCTGCTCGACGGCATGCGTATGGACCTGACCCGCGCGCGCTATGCGACCTGGGAGGAACTGGGTCGCTACTGCTACTGCGTCGCCAGTACGATTGGTCTGCTCTGCACGCCCGTGCTCGGCTACGATGGCGCGGCGGAGACACTCGCCTATGCAGCGAATCTCGGCATCGCCATGCAACTGACGAATATCCTGCGCGATGTTGGTGCGGACGCCGCGATAGGCCGCATCTATCTGCCGCAGGACGAACTCGCCGCCTTCGGCTACGATGAAGAAAAGATTGCCGCTAGCGTTGTGGATGACGCCTTTCGTCGCCTGATGGTCTTTCAGATTGCCCGCGCCCGTGCCCTCTACAACGAGAGCATTCCCGGTATCGCGCGCCTTCACCGCACCGGGCAACTCCCCGTGCAGGCGGCGGCGATCCTCTACGGCGGCATCCTCGGCCGCATCGAGGCGATTGATTACCACGTCTACACCCACCGCGCCGCCCTGACGACGTGGGACAAAATCGTCCGCCTCCCTACCATCTGGTGGCAGACGCGCACGCTGACGCGCGCATAGACCGTCGGCGCTTTTCCTCTCTGGTACGCTTATGTCAAACCATCCTGATCGGACGATGGAGGAGGAGATTTCTGATGGCAGCACCGAAGGCTATGCCATATCCACATATCGTCTGCAATCCGGACATTCTCGCTGGCGAACCAACCATCGCGGGTACGCGCATCGCCGTTCGCAATATCATTGAAAGAGCGCGCTCTATGCCGGTGATCGAGGAACTCCGCGAGACATCTCCATATTTTACCCGAGAAGAGGTTGAGAAAGCCTTTGCCTTCTATCACGATCGTCGCGCCGAGATTGACCGCTATATGGCGGAAAACGATGTGGCATTGATCGCTAACGGTTGGTAGTGCCACGATCGCTCGTGTATCTCGATGAGTGCGTCTATATGGGTTTGGTGGCACGTCTCTTTCGCTGGCACGACTTGCAGCAGTAACTGATCGCGGGTATGCGTCTTCCCGATTACAATAAGGACACGTACGCATGGCGCTTGGACAGATTTTGTAAGCGGTCACTCGTCAAGGAGCGCCGTGAGACCAGCGACATCAACGAGCATCGTGTTGCGGCGCTCGGGAATGATGAGATCGGCTTTCTGGAGTTCGGTCAGTTTGCGTGTGACGGTGACGCGATTCGCGCCGATCATTGCCGCGAGGTCCTGATGCGTGGCGGGATAGGCGATGAGCGTCTTGCCGTCGTTGGCGGGTTCCCCGAAGGCGTCCACCAGTGTGAGCAAAAGCGCGATCAGGCGAATGCTCGTATCGTGCCCGAGAGCGTGGACGATCATGCGATGGGCGATGGAGAGTTGCGCGCCGAGTGAGGCGACGAGCGCGTTTGCAGCCTCAGGGACGATACGCACCAGTACCGGTACTCCGCTCGCATGCAAAAGTGTCACACTGCTGCGCGTCATCGCTTCCGCGCTGGCCCGCTGGGGTGCTCGCGCATCTGTCATGCCGAAAACGTCACCCTCGCGGAGAATCGCCAAGATCACCATCCGGCCATCGGGTAGCGGTTCCGCGAGCTTGACGCGCCCGCTCCGCACGACATACAGGATTGGATCGCTATCCTCTCGCGTGCGGATTGTCTGCCCCGGCGCATAGTCAGTCGTGACGAAAGGCACGATGCCCGCTGCCCGATCAAGCGCGTCTACGAGCGGCGGCGGCGGGAGCGCATCGCCCGGCGCTTTGGTCACTGCATCAATCAGGATGTCCCAGACCGCATCCATCTCGCGCAGCACTGTCGGCAGATCGCGTGAATCACCATCGTAGACGGTGCGGACACATTCAGCGAGGAGCGCGAGTTCCCCCTGGATGGCCATCGTAGGATCGCCCTCCAGGCGGGTATATGCATGCCGGAGCGCGGCGATTAGCGGGCGATATTCGCCGCTCAGGACGGCGTCAACGAGGAGCGGCCACCGCAATTCCTGTCCGTGTCCGTCTGCGAATGGCTCCGGAGCGCCCCCGTCGCGCGCCGTATCCGCCCGGCGACGGGCGAACAGCGGCAGCGCCCGTGTCAGGGTTCGTGCAAGTAATGCGGACATCCCTGGCGAACCTTTCTCGTCGCGCGTTGTTTTCCGTAATTCCAGTCCCTCCCCTCGAAAGGAAAGGGAGGAATCTACCATTCATGAAGGTGGCTCAACAGTGCGCAGGCGGTGACGGATGCGGGCGATTTCGTCCTCGGTCACGCCGATGGCATGCAGATATGCCGCGATGCCGCTGTAGGCGCTTTCGATATGCGCGAGCGTGGCATCCATCGTTTCCGAGACCGCCGAGAAACTGAGAGCGTAATCCGCGCTAATCGTCGCGGCGGGCACACCGGCGATGCCGAGGAGCAGAGCAACGATCAGGCCCGTGCGGTCCCGCCCCGCGTGGCAGTGGACGACGATACCGCCGTCCGGCGCGTCCGCGACCGCCCGCATGATGGTGGCGATCTGGGTCTGGTGCGTCGAGAGATAGGCAGCATTCATCGCTGCTGTGTAGGAAAGCCCCGTCTCCTTATGCGCGATGACGGCCTTGCTGACCAGCCGGTCGTTGGGATCGAGCGGAAGTTCCTGCGTGGCGATCGCGGCGTGACCAATAAAGGGGCTCGGCTCGTCACGCGCCTCGACGGGGAGGCGCAGGTCAATGATCGTGCGGACGCCGTATGCTTCGAGCGCGGCGCGTCCTTGCGCGTTCAGTCGCCCGACCGAATCCGCGCGCACCAACGCGCCCCAGCGGATTGTCGCGATATCATCGGTCGCGTGGCCGCCGAGGTCGCGCGCGTTGTAGCACGTATCCCAGCGGAGGTGACGCTTCGGCATCAGCGCGGTCACCCGGCGATGATCTCCACGGGCGTACCGACGTTGGCCCAATCCCACAAAAAGGCGGCGAAGTCGGTCGGCAGATTGACGCAGCCGTGCGACATCTGCTGCCCCCAGTTGTGGTGCCAGTAGGTGCCGTGGAGGGAGTAGCCCTCGCCCCACGAGAGTTGGTCGTTGCCGAAATACTGAACGTATGGCACATTCGGCAGGTCGTAGCCGGGGCCGATCATCTCCTGCGAGCGGAAGCGCTGCTGCACCCAGTACGATCCTACCGGCGTCGGATGGGCATCAGTCCCCGTCGAGACATCGAGGTCCTGCACGAGGTTCATACCGTCGAATGCCCACAGATGCTGCTGCGCGAGATTAACGAGCACCCAGTGGCCCTGATGCGGCGAGACACCCTGAATATCGCGGATCGGCGCCTCACCGATCTGATCCGCAGTGGCTGGCGCATTGACGCTCGGATCGGCGGGGCCATGCCCGAGGATGCCGAGTTGGGTGACGCGGGCGACATTGTTGGCGGTGGGATCGAGTTCCAGCCGACCATACTGGAAGTACTGCGCGGTCGCCCCGTTCTCGGTCAGTTCCTCTGAGATTGGGTCGCCGAGAAGCGCCTTTTTCTTTGCCCAGAGCGCATTAAAGCCATTCGCGACCCAGTGGCCCGTCGTCGCGACATACGTCCAGTCGGCAGGTACGGAGCCAGTTGGTTTCGCGCGTGTCTTAAAGGCGTCGGTGGTAAGCAGGAAGTGGTGGGATTGCGCAGATTCCTTGCCGATGGCAGCGAGTTCCGGCGCGCCGACTGGACGCTGGAAGATGCGGCCGACCGCGTACCATTGCTCGGTGACACCATTCGTAGTCGTTGCTTCATTGAGCGGCCAGCCGAGGCCATCCATGCCGCCGCTTTGCTCCCACAACGGGCGGAAGGCGGCGGGGATGGTATGCCCCGTCGGGCGGGCGTAAAGGGGCGGCGCGGCGCTGACGATAAACGTGGTGGGTATCACTGCGGCGATAACGACTAGACCAATGAACAAACGAAGGAACGAGCGAAGCCCCCGTAACCCGTGCATGCGTGTACTCCTTCGTGGCCGCCCCAGCGGGCGGCGATGTGGCATAATCGCGATCGCGACAGAGATGTGAGTGTCCGTACAGGATCGTGCGTGTATGAGACAGGGGTGCGCCAAATGCGCGACGGTTCGCTCTAAAGAACGAACGATCATCCCTTTTGGTTGCGATTTTTTCGTCAGTGCCGCGATAGACGATTTCAACGATACCTGTGTCTTGCGCGCGGGCCGATTTTGGCACATAATCGGGCCTAACGACGCCGGAGAACGCAGTAGCGAGGTCTCCCGTCCATGCAGCGAGCAGGCGGTCGGTGTGAGCCTGTGGACGTGACCTTTCGTGAATTACCTCCTCGGTCCGGCGCACTGCCGGAGAATCGTCGGTCGGTTGCCCCCGGTACCGGGCCGCGCCTGTGTTCGCAGGCGCTGAGGTGGGCGTGGTGACGCGCCCGCACATGAAGGTGGTACCGTGACGATCCGTCGCCCTTCTCGGGGCGGCGTTTTTGTGTTCGGGGGATGGGGAAACCTCACCCCCTGGCCCTCTCTCCTTTGCCGGAGCAAAGGAGAGAGGGAGCGAGCCTTGATGAGATCGGGGCGTTATCGGAACGCCTCGATAGTGCGATAAATCACCCCTCTCCTTTGCTGCCAAGCAAAGGAGAGGGTAAGGGGTGAGGTTTACGATGACTGCGGTAGCGACGAATACAAACGTGCTGGATACGCTTTCCGAGCGGGGATTTATCAATCAGGTGTCGGATCTGGCGGGATTGCGGCGGGCAGCGGAAACGCCGATAACGCTCTACTGCGGCTTCGATCCGACCTCGGACAGCCTGCATATCGGCCATCTCGTGCAGGTAATGGCCCTCGCGCACTTCCAGCAGCACGGGCACCGACCGATTGCGCTCGTGGGCGGCGGCACGACGATGGTCGGTGACCCGACTGGGCGGGCGACTGGCCGGGCGATCATGACGAAGGAAGCAATCGCCGCCAATGCCGTGAAGATCAAGGAGCAACTGAGCCACTACCTCGACTTCTCCGCAGGCCAGGCGATCGTGCTCGACAATGCGGTATGGCTGACGAAACTCAACTACATTGACTTCCTTCGGGATGTCGGACGGCATTTCTCTGTCAACCAGATGCTGGCGATGGAGGGATACAAGACGCGGCTGGAGACGGGTTTGTCGTTCCTGGAGTTCAACTACCTGCTCTTGCAGTCGTACGACTTCCTCCATATGTATCGGGAGGATGGCTGTATCCTCCAGATCGGCGGCGGCGACCAGTGGAGCAACTGCCTCGGCGGGATGGACCTCATCCGCAAGGCGGATGGCGGTGAGGCGTTCGTGCTGACGACGCCGCTGATCACCGATGCCGCCGGACAGAAGATGGGCAAATCCACGGGCAACGCTCTCTCGCTCAACCCCGCATACATGAGTCCGTATGACTACTACCAGTTTTGGATCAATGTGGAAGACGCGCTGGTCGAGCGGTTCCTCGCCTTTTTCACCTTCCTGCCGATGGAGGAGATACGGCGGCTCGCGAATCGCACGGGCGCGGAGTTGCGACCGGCGAAGGAGACGCTCGCCTTCGAGGCGACGAAACTGACGCATGGTGAGCACGAGGCGCGCGAAGCGCAAGCAGCCTCCCGCGCACTCTTCTCCGGCGACGGCGGCCTGGAAACCGCCCCGACGACTGTCATCCCGATGGCGGGACTCGTCACAGGCATCTCCGTCGCTGATCTCTTCACGCGGGCAGGTCTGGCGACGGGCCGGGGCGACGCGCGGCGGCTGGCAGCGCAGGGCGGCGCGTCCGTGGATGGCGAACGCGTGGATGATATGGACCGCATCCTGACCGCTGCCGACATCCCAGCCGAGGGAATGCTCCTGCGCGCCGGGAAGAAACGCTACCAGCGCGTCGTCGCAGGTTGACCATGCGACGGTTGTGCTACAGTGGCAGAGTCCGTTTCGCGAGACTCACCGCATCTGCCGACCCTGAGGAGAGATGACGATGCTTGATGCCAGTTATCCGCCGCCGGTCGCCGCACTCCTCACGATCGGGAATGAGCGGCGAACCCAGCCGCCTGTGACCGAGCCGATGCTCTCGTTGGAGGCGATGCAGAACAGCAAATCCGAACCAGCGCCGTATCAGAGCAACGCCTGGCTCGATTACCTGCAATTCGGCATTCGACCGGAGCATCTGCCGGACCTGCTCGCCATGATTACCGATGAATCGCTCGGCAACGGCGATCCAGACTCACCCGAAGCCTGGGCTTCGCTCCATGCATGGCGGGCAATCGGCCAGCTCCGTGTGACCGAGGCGATTGAACCGCTTATCGGTTTGCTGGACGAATTGGAGGACTGGGACTTCTTCAGGGAAGAGGCACCGGACATCTTTGGGATGATTGGCCCGGCGGCGCTCCCCGCGCTCACGACGTTCTTCCGCGACCCATCGCACCTGCTGTATGCCCGCGTGGTTGCCGGGAACGCCATTGCCATGATCGGGCGGATGCATAGCGAAACACGGGATCAATGCATCGAGATCCTCGTCGAATGTCTTACCGCATACGAAGAGAATGACCCGGACTTCAATGCGATGGTCTCCTCCATGTTGCTCGATCTCGAAGCGGTGGAGGCGCTACCTGCCATCAAACGTGTCTATGACGCGGACGCGGTGGATGTCGCACATCTCGGTGACTGGGAAGATGTCGAACTTTCTTTCGGGGTCCGCACGCAGCGAGACACGCCGCGACCACACTACAACCTGTTCCAGCCGCCCGATCCCTTCTTGGAGGAGATCATCGCGGACGAGGAGCGCGCCAAACGCCGTCATGATGCCGAGAAGAAGGCGAAAAACAAAAAGAAAATGGCGGACAAGTCCCGCAGGCAGAACCGCAAGAAGAAATAACGAGTAACGAGCAATGAGTGGGGCTTGATCCTCTCATTGCTCATTGCTCATTACTCTCTACTCGCCATTCGTGAAAGCCAGGGCAGTTCCGCGCCGATGGTTGTTGGGTCGCCGTGGCCGGTGTAGACGGTCGTTTCCGGCGGCAGGGTAGCGAGGCGAGCGAGCGAGCGGTGCATCGCCGCGCGATCCGCACCGGGGATGTCAATGCGGCCGTGGCCGTTTGGGAAGAGCGTATCGCCGCCGATCAGCGTATTGGTCGTCGGTTCGTAGAGCACGACGCCGCCCGGCGAGTGGCCCGGCGTATGCCAGACGGTAAAGATGTACCGGCCAAGATGGAGCATATCGCCATCGTTCAGATAGCGATCCGCCTTCGTCGGCGTGATGTCCGGTAGGTCATTTCCCATCATCTGGGGATCGCGAATCATCGGCTCGTCCGCTTCGTGGATGAGGAGCGGCGCGTTTGTCCCGGCCTGCATGGCGGC
>JAABUZ0100002521.1_pt1 | contig 30105 bp, 30 predicted proteins | sample 5562091 | NCBI WGS metagenome assembly JAABUZ01 (sample SAMN12813069, study PRJNA571459) | rock metagenome | isolation source: Antarctica rocks | place: Antarctica: Victoria Land, Linnaeus Terrace sud | collected 2015-12-21
GCTTCCGTTAAGTCTGCCGCCAGGTGCCTGGAGCGAAGGGGGCGACAGCTCACATGCAAGCGGCACGGCGCAGCGCAGTCCTGAGTCAGCCCCCTTCTCCGACACCCTAACATACAGACGCAGTCCAATTACAGAAATCCCTCTCCGTATCCTCTGTGTTAGTCTTTCCCTCTTTCGGTGTCCTTGTGGGCACCTACTGGGCAGTATTGATGGTGCGATTATCCCTGGTCTTCGTCACCCCACGCGGCGAGACCTTCCTTGATGCCGTAATAGACGATCACCAGCCCGGCGAGTGGATCCGCCCACCACCAGCCGAAAAGCGCGTTCAGCACGAGGCTGAGTAAGACGGCCCCGGCGAGGTATGCGTCTATCAGCGTGACGTGTGCCTCGGTCATCAGCACGACATTGCTGAGTTGCCTGCCCGTTGCGCGCTTCCCAGACGCCAGGAGCAGCATCGCGATCAGTGTCGCCGCCAGCCAGACGATGCCGAGTACCGACGTTCCCGGCCGCACATCACGCACCAGGACGTATGCCGCCTGGATGAGCACATACACCGCCAGGGCGTAGAACGCCCCGCCGATCAAGCGGAGCGCCCGTCGCTCGCGGTGCTCATTGACGCCCTTCAGTTGCCAGACGACGATCACCGAGGCGAAAATCTCGATCAGCGAATCCAGCCCGAAACCCGCGAGTGCCACCGACCGGGCCGCGATTGCCGTCGCGATGACGATGCCTACCCCGATGACATTCCAGCCAAGCGTCGCGTATTCGAGGCGCAATCCACGTTTGAGCAGTGCCGATTCCAAGGCAGCACCCTTCCATTGATCGGCGGCGTAGGCTTCAGTCTGCGCGAGAGATCGCAGGCTGAAGCCTACGCCACCGGTCTACTGATGGCGACGCCGTTTCGCCTGGGGCCGGGAGACAGCACGGGGCGTCACCGCGACAAGTTCCGGCGCTTCGCCCCAAAGGTCATATTCGTCCGCTTCGGTGATTCGCACGGGGACAATGCTGCCAATCGGATGGACGCCTGCAACGAAGACGAGGCCATCCACCTCCGGCGCGTGTCGCTTCGCGCGCCCGGCGCTGATCGGAACAGTCATGCCGTCTTCATCCTCAACGTCGCCCTCACCCTCGATCAGCACATCGAGCGTGCGACCGATAAGCGTGCGGTTCCTGGCGAACGAGATCGCACGCTGTGTCTCCATCAAACGGGCATAGCGCTCCTGCTTGACTTCGGCGGGTACGTCATCCGTGAGAAGCGCGGCGCGGGTGCCCGGCTCATTGCAGTACATGAACGCGCCGACGTGATCGAACTGCATTTCGGCGATGAAATCGAGGAGCGTCTGGAAATGCTCTTCCGTCTCCCCCGGATAGCCGACGATAAACGTCGTGCGGAGGGCGATGTCGGGGATTTGCGCGCGGAGGGCGGCGATGGTACGGCGTGTCTGCACAGCATCAGAAGGACGGCCCATCGTGCGGAGGATTGCCGGGTGCGCATGCTGCAAAGGGAAATCCATATACGGCACGAGTTGGTCATGCGTCGCCAGCGTCTCGATCAGTTGTGGGTTGATGTGTGTCGGGTAGAGATAATGCATTCGCAGCCAGGGCAGGGTGGGCGTTTCCTCGCAGACCCAGGCGAGTAATTGCGCGAGCGTCGTACGAGGTTGGAGGTCTTGCCCGTAGGCGCCGGTGTTCTGGGAGATAAAGACCGCCTCTTTCGTGCCGCCCGCCACGAGCGCCTGCACCTCTTCGAGGACAGCAATCGGCCGCTTGGAAACGCTCGGCCCCTTGATCGAGGGGATGGTGCAGAAGGCGCAGGTGTGGTTGCAACCATCCGCAATCTTCACGTACGCGCTCGGCCTGCCCACCGTACGGGTGAAGGGTGCGATCAGACCGTCGCCGGTAATCTCGGCGAGCGGCAAGGGAATCATCCCATTCGTGGCGCTGTCAGCGGCGAGGCGGCTGGCGACCCACGTCTCCGGCATGTGCTCCCGGCCCGTCAACTCGTCCACGAGATCAGCGATGCCGCTCCACTGCTGCGTGCGGATAACGCCATCCACGCCCTGCTCATCGCGCACCGTCTGGTCCCAGCCGGGGAGAGCGGGGAGACAACCCGCCGCGACGAGCACCTGCCCTGGCCGCTTGTGGCCCGCCAAGTCGCGCAGCACACCCATGGACTCGTCCCGCGAGGGCCCGATGAACCCGCATGTATTGACGATGACGACCTCCGCCGCGCGGGGCGTCGTCACTGCCTCGTAGCCGCGCCGGGAAAGAACGCTGTGCATTCCTTCCGAGTCCACCGCGTTCTTCGCGCAACCAAGCGTCAAAATGTGATACGTGCGCTGCTTCGGCAAAAGAACCTAACCCCCCGGCCCCCTTCCGTCACTCGGCGTGAGAAGGGGGAGAAATACGTTACCGATAATTGACGAATTGAAGGGCGACGGGATAGTCGTCCTCGTGCGTGCGAAAGTATTGGATGACGCCCTGGAGGTCATCGCGGGCCTTTGCCTGAACGCGAATAGCGTCGCCCTGAATCTGCGGCTGAACCTTCTTAAACTCGTCGCGGATCGTCTTCGTCATCTTCTTGGCGAGGTCTTCCGGCAGGCCCTCTTTGAGAGTAATGATCTGCTTCACACGGCCACCGGAGATTTCCTCGATCTTGCCGGGGTCAAGGATTTTGAGCGACAACTGCCGCCGTAGCACCTTGCTTTCCAGCAAATCGCGGATCGTCGAAACGACATAGTCTGATGGCGCGGTGATCGTGATCGCTTTGTCGTCGAGGGTAATCTCGCTCTTTGTATCTTTCAGATCGTAGCGCGTCAGCATCTCGCGCTGCGCTTGATCCACCGCGTTCTTCAATTCCTGCTGGTCGAACTTCGAGACAATATCGAAGGACGATGCGGATGCCATTACTCGCTCCCTTCGGTCGCTTCAGGACTGAGGATTAAGCGCCTCCGTCTTCATCGGTGCAACGACTGTTGGCAGATATGGCTGCCGAGCGGCAAGTATACCATGTAGGCATGGTATCATCCGAGAGCATCAGAGAGGGCCGTGGCTCAGTCCTCAGTCCTCAGTCCTTTCCCTGGAGGCTTGGTTGAACGAATCGGATCCCCCTGATCGGCCGGAACGGCCAGGCTCGTACCGTCCGCCGATACCGGGGCGGGTAAACCTGCGGACGGGCGCGGACAACTCGCAATTCCCGCCCCTGCCGCCACCGCCACCGGCGGAGGAGCGCGTCTGGACGCCGCCGCTCACGATTGGCGTCCTCGCCGATACTCACATGCCCTCTCGCGGGCAGGAATTGCCCTATCTGGTCGCGCCCGCGATGCGCGCAGTGGCTCTTATCCTTCACGCGGGTGACCTGACGACGCTCGACGCATTAGAGCGCATCCGCCGATTGGGGCCACCAGTCCTCGCGGTGCGTGGCAACATGGAGTCGCTGGACGTGCGGATGCGGCTGCCCACGCAGCGGATCGTCGCGGTCGGCCCGTGGCGAATCGGCATGGTCCATGGGGATGGTGGGATTGGCAGAACGACGGCGGAGCGCGCACGCCGCTCGTTCCATGATGTTGCCTGCATCATCTTCGGGCACAGCCACCAGCCGATGAACGAGCAGGTAGATGGCGTGCTGATGTTCAATCCCGGCTCCCCAACCGACCGCCGTAAGGAACCATCCTTCTCGTATGGCCTTCTGCACGTCACAGACGAGGGAATCACTGGCGAGATCATCCGTTTCCAGCGTGATTAGCGGGTCGCATGCAGGGAATACGAACAGTGGTCCAGTACGTTGCAGGAAAATGACGACCCATGGCCGATCATGGAACGTATGGACGTTGTCACAAGCATCCTCAGGAGGGACACGGCATGGCAGTAACACAGGAACGGTTCAATGAAGGACTGACGTACAAGCAGTACGTAGATCAGATGACGCAGAACAAGGATCGCTTCATCGAGAACGAAGGCACAGTGCAACTGAAGCCCGACGATGTCTCGGCTTTCAAGAACCTGCCGGAGAAACTCAATGTCCTTGTTATCGCGGAAGACTGGTGCGGCGACGTGATTGCGGGATTGCCGGTGCTCGGCAAAGTGGCAGACGAGGCCGGTACACTGAACGTCCGCGTCTTTCTGCGTGATCAAAACGAAGACCTGATGAATCAGTACTTGAAGGAAGGCAAATTCAAGTCTATCCCGGTGGTCGTCTTCTTCGATCAGCAGATGCGCGAACTCGGCCACTTCATCGAGCGCCCTGCTGCCCAGACTGCAGAGTCGGCTGCTGCCCGCAACGTCTTCTTCGCTGCTCATCCTGAGTACAATGCGCCGCACAACGCTGATTTCGGCGATCTTTCTCCCGAGGCGCGGCAGGCGTGGGGTGTGGAGAATACGAAACTGCGTACCGCGCGCGCCACCGCGTGGAATCAATTGCTCGTGGACGAAATGAAGAAGATCGCCAGCGGCGTGCCCGCGTAACGAGTGCTGAGTGCTGAGTGCTGAGTGCTGATACTCGTCACTGTTCAAGGCGCTTCATGAAACATGGAACGCTCTGGCGCGATGCCGGAGCGTTCGTTCTACTCACATAACACGGATCAGATTTGCGGTGGTTCTTCCAACGGCGGTTGCATTTCGGGAATGATGATGCCGATGGTGCGTAACTGCTCCTCGATGCGCATGTTATTAAAGCGCAGGAGCGGGATGATGATATTGAGCAGGTAGGCGGTCACGTATTCTGGATCGCCCATTTCCGCGCCGTCTGGCCCGGCGTCCGGCGTCGTCTCCGCCGCTTCGGCGATCAGCATCTGGATCTCTTCCATCGTTAACCCAAGTGGCACCCGCGTCTCCTTTCCCTCGCTATCGGCCCGTTTGTCTGACTTCCCATGCCCATTGTGCCATAGTGTACCGTGAAACGGCTGTTTCATGTGTACTCAACGGTCACGCGGCCCCTTCTGGTATCATGCACCTCGTGCTGATTGTCATCCCTCGATGCACTGGAGTGCGAACGCGATGCAAGATTACCCGCGTGACCGATTCCCTGTTCTGCTCGCTCGTTTGGAGGCGCGTCCGTGGCATACGGCGGCGCGCTTTCTGCTGCGCTCAGGTGGAGCGCGGGTGATGGTGGATGATGTGGCACGCCCGCATGCGGCGGCGGTGATGATGCCCGCGTCATCGCTCGGTGGCGCATATCTCATCCCGCTTGGCGACGCCGAACCGCTCCTGGATTTTCTCGCGGAGGAGCCGGGCATCAGCCGTCTCTGGGCCTCGGATGCCGAAACAGAGCGGCTGATCAGCGGGACGCTCTTCGGCGATCAACGCACCGACATCACGATTCTCGCCGCGACGGACAACTGGCGCTTTCCGCCGCGCGAGCGGATATCTGTGCGAACCCGGCCACTCGGGCCACCCGACGCGGAAGCCGTCACACGGCTGCTGCGCGGTGAGGGGGAATGGCTAACGGATGCCTTTGGGAGCATTGCCGCTCTGCTCGCCGAGGGGATGGCCGATGGCGTTGAGGAAGATGGCAGGCTCGTCGCTATCGCCGCGACCTGGGCCATCGCGCCGCCGTATGCGGAAGTCGGCGCGCACACCGACCGAAGCGCACGCGGCAAGGGATACGCGACGGCCTGCGCGCATTCGTTGATGACGGCAGTGGCAGCGAAGGGGTTGTTGCCCCAATGGACGGCGTTCACGGACAATGTCACGTCGTTGGGGCTGGCGCGACTGCTCGGCCTCGTGCCGGTAGATACCGGCGTTGAATATCGGAGGGATGAATAATGGCAGAGCAGCATGGCGACCGCGCGCATATCTTTGATACGTCCAAGTGGCAGCGGATGGAATCGCCGGAACGGCTCGCGCGCCTCGATCCGCCCGCGATGATCGGTCGCCTCAGGTTGCATCATGGAATGCATGTCGCGGATCTCGGTTCCGGCACGGGCATCTTCACCATCGAGTTGGCGAAGGCGGTCGGGGAGACGGGTCGTGTCTTCGCGCTCGACCAGAGCGAGGAAATGATGCGCGCCGCCGGGTCGAAAAACCTGCCGCCTACGGTGCGCGTGATGCACATGGACTTGCACCACGATCTGCCAATGCCGGAAGGCAGTCTCGATTGCTGTTTCATTGCCTTCGTGCTGCACGAAATCAGCCCGCCAGAACACATGATCGCGCAGATGCATCACGTCCTCCGGCACGGTGGCACGGTCGCGGTCCTCGAATTCCGCGAGGACGCACCTGAGGGGAATGGCCCGCCCAAGCCCCGCCGCATCGGCGTCGAGAAACTGACTGATATGCTCGCCGCCCAAGGTTTTGATTCCCCGGAAGTCCGCTGGCAGGACGACCACGCCTATCTGATAGTCTCCACGCGCCCCGACCCAGCCGCGAAATTCTAAGCCTGGTGGCGTAGGCTTAAGTCTGCGATCTCTTGCGCAGGGGGCCTTCTCCTGGGAAAGGAACGTAGGCTGCAGCCTACGCTACCAGGTCGCGCCCACCGGGGAAGGCTTCATAGGCGCGCTCGTCAATGATCGCTTTGAGGTGATGCGCGGCCTGCCAGCATTCGTCGTACGAGGTGTAGAGGGCGATCGGGGCGAGGCGAATGATGTTCGGCGGGCGGAAGTCGGGGATGACACCCTTCGTCTTGAGCGCTTTGACGATCCGCGTCCCCTCCGCATGCTCGACGGCGACATGACCGCCGCGTCGGGCGTGGTCACGCGGGGTGCCGATGTCGTACTGATACGGCGCATTGGTGAGGCCCATCGCTTCGATCAGCGCGATCAGGTAATCCGTGCGAGCCAGGGACGCGGCGCGGATAGTGGCGATGCCCGCCTCCGCGAACATCATCAGCGAGCCGTGTAGCGGCGCGGTACTCAGCAAAGGCGGCGTCCCGATCTGCCACGAACCGGCATTCTCCGCGCCGGTAAAGGTGTGGGACATGTCGAACTGCGTCGTCTTGTCGCTGCCCCACCAGCCCGCCATGCCAGGCGCAGTACCGAAATGCCGCCGGTTGACGTACAATCCCGCCGTGCCACCCGGGCCGCTATTCAGGTATTTGTAGGTACACCAGAAGGCGAAATCTACGTTCCAGCGGCTGAATTCGTGCGGGACGAGACCAACGGAATGGCAACCGTCTATGCCGATCAGGATGCCTAGCTCGTGCGCGGCGGTGGTCAATCGGGCGATGTCCAGTAATTGGCCGCTGCGATAATAGACGGCGGGCAGAATGACCATCGCGACATCCGGCGTCATCGCCTCGATGATATCGTCTTCCTCGATCAGCCGCCCGTCCCGGCTCTGCACGATGACGAGATCGCGGGCAGGATCGCCGCCATGCAGGCGAATCTGGCTTTGCAGCGCGTAGATGTCCGAGGGGAAGTCTAGCGATGTGGCGATGATCTTCCGTCGCTCGCGCGTCGGCTGATAGAAAGTGGCGACGAGCGTATGGAGATTAACGGTCGTACTCGCCGTGACGATCACTTCGTCCGGCTCCGCACCGACGAGTGGCGCCATCAACGCGCCGAGTTCTTCCGTGAGCGTGAACCACGGCGGATCGGCATGCAGCCACGCCTCGATACCCTGCGTCTTCCATTCTGTCAGCACGCGCAATAGCGTCCGCTCCGCGTCGTGCGAGAGGAGGCCGAGTGAGTTTCCGTCCAGGTATATCGTACCCGGCTGGGTGTAGAAACGGTCGCGGTACGACCGGAGCGGGTCGGCGGCATCGTGGCGGCACGCCTCGTCACGGCTGGTATCCATCATATGGGCTTCCTTTCTGCAGAGACGATCAATACGGGGCGGCGTAAAAGCGGACATGAGTGCCTCTGAGTGATCTCTTGACAGCAGAGTACTTGACGATAGTACGGCATGTCGTTAGACGGCCTACGGCGCATCAATGACATCGAGCGTCGCCTTTATTGCACGCATCCGCCACCTGCCTGCATCTCATTCTCCTGACGCTCTACCGTTATCTGAATGCCATGCTATCACACGCGACACACGATCTCCCGCTCATGATAGGGCACCGTATAGATCCGAATACGTTCCCCATTTGTAGAATAAAGTGACGCGTATCGCGTTCAGATCGATGAGATGGCGGAAGTGTCATCCAAAGGGCCGTTCGGCACGTTTCATGCGTAATGGTCGTGGAGTTGAATGGTTCTCACACGTAGAGCGGCAGATGCACGGTTCTACGATCGCACGATAAGGGAGTACACTGATGGCAACGAAGAAGGAATCGCTCTACGTCGTCAACCACTTTGGCAGGGATCATTTCATCTGGGCGGAGAGCGCGGCGGAGGCGCGTGCCGAGGCTGAAAAGCCCATGCCGACGCAGTTCGTCGCTAATCTCACCGCACCAGGTGCGGCGACGGCCACAGCGGCATTCACCGGTAATATGGACGCGGTACGGATGGCGAAGCAAACGGCATCGCGGTAGGGGAAACCTCACCCCCGATTCCTTCTCCTTTGCTCGAAATCAAAGGAGAGGGGAGGGAATGTAAGCAGAAGAAACGGGTGGATACAGCATCCACCCGTTGTCGTTGCGTCTATCGGAAATGTCTGACTGCACATGTGTTCTCTTCTCCATCGCAATGGAGAGGACTGGAGTGAGGGTTCTAGCCGCTGAAAAGCTGCCAGGCACCGCTTTTAAGGAGAACGTAGACATCAGTGCCAATCGAAAGGATCGAGCCATTCTCGAAGGTTTGGAGCGTCCCGCTGCCGCCCGCTTCGTTGGGGCTGGTTGCGTAGCCGAGTTTGCTTTGCAGTTTCTGCGCGGTCCAGACGACACCAAAGGCGTTGATCGGCTTGTGGAGACTGGCGGACGGTCCCGCGCCACCTTCACTGCCCGCGCCGCTGTTGCCGGGGTTTGGGTAGGCTGCGTATGAACGGTCGCCTGTATAGAAGACGTAGATCGGCTGACCGGCGGCGTAGACCATGAAGCCATTCTGGAAGAGGAGTTGCGATGTCCCGACACTGGCAGCGGCGCTGATCGGGGAGCCAAGCCGGTTGGACGTCGCAGCGTATGCACCCTTGAACTTGTCCGCCACTATAATTGCGGGAGCCGTCGGCGTTGGGACAACCGTTGCAGTCGGCACGACCGTCGGGACGAGCGTCGCGGTCGGCACAACGGTCGGAGCAGGCGTCGCAGTAAGCGCAACAGGTGTCGCGGGCAGCGCAACCGTTGGCGCAATGACCGGTACCGATGTTGGCTCAACAATCGCGATTACTGTCCCAGCAGGTTTCACTGCTGGGACGGGTGTATTCGCGGGCCGTGTATTCACGGGCCGTATATTCGCAGTTGGAGCGATGGGCGGCTCCGTCGCAATGGTTGTGTCCGTTGCAGGCAGGGGCGCGGGAGTCGCTTCAGTTGTCACTGGCGCTGGGACGGGCACAGTTGTCGGAGCCGGCGCGGGCGTAACTGTCTCGGTGATCACCGTCGGTGCGGCAGCGATAGTGAACGCGGTCGGGCTGGCTGCCGCTGTCGCGGGAACGGTTGTCGGTTGGCCGATGATACCGGGGATAATATTGCTCACTGAGAAACTGAACGCACCCGGTGTCACGTCATTGCCCTCGGCATCTTTCAGCCCGGCAGGGATTTGTACGGTATAGGTAGTCTGTGGGATGAGCGTTTTCGGCTTCGTGCTGAGGATGGATGTGCTCTTGTCGTATTGGAGATTGCTGATCGCTACGATCGGGCTGAAGACGACCGAGGTCAGCGCCGTCTGCTCGTTCATCGGGCGGGTGAAGCGAATCTCTGCAGATTGATCGAAGCGAACGTTCGGGTTAAGTACTACGGCGGTCGTCGGTGCATTGCTCGTCGAGACACTGACGATCTGATGTGATTGTCCGGTACTGGGTGCCGCATGGGAGAAATGCTGCGGCACGCCGAATCCACCGGTGAGGATCGCGGCGAAGGTGGCCGCGAGGGTCGCGGCGGCGGCAGTAATGCGGGCGACGCGCTGCCGGATGTTGAGCGCCGCGTGGCCCGGTTGCATGACCGCAGCGCGGGCACGAATCATCTGCGAAACGCTGGCGGGCACTTCAGGGCGAGCGAGCGCGCGGAGGTCCATACGAATGCCGCGATAGGCGGCGTAGACCTGCGCGTATGCCGGGTCTTCCTGGATACGCTTGCCAACGAACTGAGCGTCTTCGGGTGACAACTCACCGTCGAGGTAAGCGGAGACAAGCTCGCGGATTTTTTCTTGCTCTCGCTCGCGTATTCGTCCCATTACGGATCCTCATCCTCCAACAGTGCGTCAAAACCGAGTTCAACCGAGTGCTTCCGGAATTCCTCACGGGCCCGGAAGAGGACTGACTTGACGGCGGATCGCGATACTCCCATGATCTCGCCGATCTCCTCGCAGGAGAGCCCCTCATATTCGCGAAGTACCAGCGCCTGCTTGTTGCGCGGGGACATGCGATTGAGGATTCCCTGCACCACCCCTTCCGCTTCCCGGCGGAGCGTCGAGCGTTCGGGATTTTCTCCCGCACTCCCTTGCAGCAACCGATCGTGCTTCATCCCATCCCACGGCTGCCAGCGAATCCGTTGCCGCCGCCGCAGTTCATCGAGGCAGGAATTCGAGGCGATCCGGTGCAACCATGCTGAGACATTGAGGTCGTCCGATGTGCGACTCAGCGCGCGATACGCCTTGAGAAAAGTGTCCTGCGTCAGGTCTTCCGCGTCGTCGCCATTGCCGCCCATCATCCGGTAAATATACGCGTAAATCTGCCGCTCATACCGGGTAAGGAGCGCCTCAAACGCCGCCGCATCCCCACTGCGCGCGCGTGCTATCCAAGTAGTCTCGTCCGTGGTTGTCACCGGGCCTTCCAACCCAGCCTCCCAATCATTACAACGAGTAACCAAGACGATGGTTGCGTCGTCTTGCAAAAATTCTCGATAAATACAGTGTGCATGCCGATTCCGCTGCACGATACGTGCTAGCGTAGCGTACCGCGCTGCCAATGGCAACCTTTATCTCGAAATGTACGTACGCCCTGTGCTGGTTTGCAGATCGGACCGATACTTGTTGTTCGTGCTACGGACGACCGCTTCTCCTTGACCTACAGTGCCGCTCACTCCGTGAAAGAGCAAGCGGCATCCAGACATTCCCGAGATTTCGCATGCATGGCCTATGGTTGTGTGCTGCTCCCGTGCTCCGATGAAACGGGCGTGGCGGGCGTGGCACCTTCAAGCGTGGCAAGTTTCTCCATCGCCTCGTCAATCGTCAGCTCGCCGCGTTCCACGGCTTGCAAGACATCAAGGGTTTCCGAGAAGCCATCTTCCGGTGCGTTCGGTTGCGTCGCGCTATCCGTCTCATGCATTGCTGGCATCGGGATAACGAGTGGGAAAGGTGGGAAGGGTGGGGAGGGTGGTATGGGAGGCATCGGCGGGGCAGAGGAGGCACGGACGATAGATGGCGTTGCGGGGAGCGGTGGCAGGTCGCCTGTCGCGGCACGTACGGTGCAGTCACCGCTAACACTCTTAACATGCACCGGGACGCCGCCACCATTGACCGTCAGCGTGTGGTTGCGCTTGCCGCCATCGCTGGTCGCGGGGAGCGCGCATGAGAGGTCGCCGCTGACGGTCTTCATCGCGACAGTCATGCGCGTCTCCTGCGGCACTTGGAGCAGCAGATCGCCGCTGACGGTGCTAAAGTCATACTTGCCGTTCGGCGCGAGCGGGGTCGCGACGGTGAGATCGCCGGACGCCGCCGTCGCGCGGCAGGAGGTCAGCGCGGAGGTGCGGACGCGGCAATCGCCGCTGGCCGTCGAGACATCGAGCGTGCCGGTAATCTGGTCGAGTTCGCAATCGCCGCTCGCTGTTTGGATAGTTAACTCGCCATTGCCCCGTTCGAGGGTGACGTCGCCGCTCGCGCTCTGGATACGGACGCCACCGTTGAGAACGTGGGCGCGGATATCGCCGCTCGCGGTCTGCATCGTCACCATGCGGGCGAGTCGGTCGGCGCGGACATCGCCGCTCGCCGTGCGCGCCCGGATCGCGCCTTCCAGTCGTTCCAGGTGCATGGTCGTGCTCGCTCCCTCCGCCTCGATGTCGCTGCGGACGGGCGTGCGAATCTCCATCGTGATGCGTACATTGCTGTGCAACCGCCCGAAGAACGCATCGCCCCGATGCGGCCCGCGCACCTCGGCGTGGATCGTCTCACCCCGTTCCTCCAGGATGATCTCCAGATCGCGCCCGATCGCGTCCGCTGGATCGCAGGTGATCGTCACGACGACATCGTCGCGTTCTTCGCCATGAATCTGCATCGTGCCACTCGGCGTGCGCGCGACGATCGTCGGCACGGCGTTGGGTGAGAGGGTGAAGGTCCGTTCGATGCGACCGCTTTCCATTATGTGCTCTCCGTTTCCGGCGTCTCGCGCTCGTCGCGCTTGCTTCTCCGGCTGATTCGCGTCTCGACATCGCCCTTCTTACCACCGCCGCGCAGATAGACGGCCGCTTCCCGCGCCGGGATCCGCCCGGCCGCGACATCCGCGAGGATCGCGCGTCGCTCCTGCTCAGGACTGATGGGCGCACCCTCGACGGACGGCGATGCGTCGGCGTACGGGGCGTATCCCATTGCGCGGATCACGTCGTCCAGCCGGGCGCGGACGGTCGGGTACGAGATGCCCAATTCCGCCTCGACATCCTTGATGATGCCGCGGCTCTTGATGAAAATTTCCACAAAGGCGAGATGTTCCGGGCTGAGCAGATCGAGGCGACTACCGCTTCCGAAGGAGAAGCGCCCTTCGATGCCGATGCCCGTTGTCGGCCCTTCCAACCGCGTGATGACAAGTAGTTCGCCTGTCACCGGATCCTGCCGGGGGGCGGGGTAGATCGGTTTCTCATCGGTCATCACTAGAACATCCTTCGGTAACACATCATCGCTTCCTTCTCCCAACGGAAATGCCGCGCTTCTCTCTCGTCGTGCATCTGTCGCGCCTGCGCGATGGCGAGCAAGTCCGGTCGCTTTGGCGCGGACACGACTGTAGCGGGCGGCATCGTCACCCGCGCGAGCGATTGCACCCGAAAGGTTACCCGCCAGCGTGTCGCAATCGTAAGAGTCATCAGTTGCCCTCCTTTAGTGGAGCAAATCATCAGCAGCGATCTGCCAACACCACGGATCGTAACATCTAGTATTGATTTTGTCAATACAGAGATTGATTTTATTTATATTGCGGGATTTGCGCCTCGTGGAAGAGTCAACTTGACAAGCATATCTCATCAGTTGATTCTGTATGTTGCATGCGGATGATTTTCCGGACGAGGCGAGGAAGAAATCGTCGCAAAGAAGCCTATACGTCTCGTTCATAGACGTTGGCACAGCGTGTTGTATTGGAACTGCAGTGAACGACCAACATGATCGACACATTCGCTGTACGTCAGCCCCAACGATGAACGAGCGCGGGGACGAGGCTCCTGCTCCGATGCTCTTTCTCTCCAGCGAAGCGATCGGTTGGGCTGGACTGGTGGTGCGCGCGTACCATGAGCCGATGGAGATGGAAACCTGGATAGCCCCCGTATTGCCCGATACGGCGCTGGTGCTGGTCACCCATGGCGCGATGCGTATGGAGCAGCGACGCATGAACGGTCCCTGGCAAGCGATGCATGTTCGTCAAGGAGATTTGCTTCTGAGACCGGGTGGGACCGCGCCCTACGAAGTGCGCTGGAAAGGCCTCGCCCCCGGACCGCTACAGACGCTCCACCTACATTTGCACCGGGACCTGATGGCCCGCACTGCCCAGGAGGTAGCGGGCAGTGATCCCGCTCGTTTGACGTTGGGAGAGCGTGTCGGGTTCCAGGATCCCGTGCTGTCGCAGATCGGGTTCGCGCTGCGGGGCGAACTGGAGCGGCATACCCCGGCCGGAAGGCTGTATGCCGAAACCGCCGCTCAGATGCTCGCCGTTCACCTCTTGCATCGCTATTCGTCCGTCGGAGGAGCGGTGCAGGCTCCCGCACAGGGGCTGACGCGCCAGCAGGTGGGACGGGTGGCAGACTTCATTCAGGCGCACCTCAGCCGAGATCTCTCACTGGAGACATTGGCGCGGCAGATCGACTTCAGCCCCTATCACTTCGCCCGCTTGTTCCGTCAGGCGACGGGCGAAAGCCCGCATCAATATGTGCTGCGCCGACGCGTCGAGCGGGCGGAGCGTCTGCTTGGAGAGACAGATGTACCCCTCGCGGACGTTGCGTTGGAGAGCGGATTTGCGAATCAGAGCCACCTGACGCAGGTTTTCAAGCGCTATCGCGGTCTCACCCCGCGCGCCTGTCGGCAAGGCCGCTCTCTCGGCGCACGTTCTTAACAGGATTTCGCAAGAATTGGGAAGATTTCTCCGCTCCTGCCGCCGCACAATAGACGGGTGGAGTGGACGGACGGTGTGTCCTGAACTCCCATGCGTTCGCGAGGCGCGAAAGGGAGGGAATGATGGCGCTCGAACTGTACATGGTCGGCCTGGTCGCTCAGGATTTGGATGCGTCGCTGGAATTCTATCGCAGGCTCGGTGTTGCCATCCCCGAAGGAAGCGAGGGGCAGAAGCATGTCGAGGTGAAGATGGAGAGCGGGTTGACCTTCTTCCTGAACGCCTCGCGACGAGTGGAAGCATTGGACTGCTGCGGCATCATCCTCGAGTTTTATCTGCCAAGCCGTACGATCGTGGATGGAAAGTATACGGAACTCATCGGGTTCGGCTACCAGAGCTACCGCGCTCCCTACTTCGAGCATTCCATCGGCATGTATTTCGCGATGATTAATGACCCCGACGGGAATACGATCCTGCTCTCCGCCTCATAAATTGCAGTTGCCCCGGTTCGGTGGCCCTTCCGAAAAATCTGGAGAGAGTCCCGACTCATCCTGAGACGGGCTCTCCATACCGGTAGCCTACGCTCCCAACACTAATCGGCGGCGAGGGGTGGGACCGGGCGCGGGATAGCTGTATTGCCGGTTATGCTCCCCACCATGTTGAAGAGATCAATTGGAATGGGGATCACTGTCGTTGCGTTGCCGACGCTCGTCATTTCCGTAAGCGTCTGCAAATAGCGCAGTTGGATGGCGATAGGTGTCTGCCCCATCACGAGCGCCGCGTCATGCAGTCGTTGCGAGGCCTCGAATTCGCCTTGCGCGTGAATAATCTTGGCGCGCTTCTCGCGTTCCGCCTCCGCCTGGCGGGCCATCGCGCGCTGCATCGTTTGGGGGAGTTCGACATCCTTCAGTTCGACGATGCTCACCTTGATGCCCCACGGCTCGGTCTGTTCGTCAATGATCGTTTGCAAGCGTTGATTGATCGCCTCGCGGTCGGAGAGCAGTTGGTCAAGTTCGACCTGCCCAATCACGTTGCGGAGCGTCGTCTGGGCGATCTGAGAGGTGGCACGAACGTAATCGGCAATCTGCACGATGGCGCGCTGTGGGTCGAGGATACGGAAGTAAGTGACGGCATTGACGCGCACGGTCACGTTGTCCTTCGTGATTACCTCCTGCGCGGGGATGTCCATCGTCACAATGCGCAAATCCACCTTGACCATCCGCTCGACGTACGGGATAAGCAAAATGACGCCCGGCCCGCGCGCCCCGACGAGACGACCGAGGCGGAAGACGACACCGCGCTCGTACTCCTGCACGATTTTGATCGCGGACAGAAGCGTTACGATGACGATAATGACGACGGCGACGATGACCGCTAATGCTGCCTGATTCATGACGTTCTCCTCGATGATGACGGGGAATCGTAGGTGCCGGGCAGGGGTGGCAATGTCGTCGCCGTCTCCGGCGCGGCTTCGACGATCAACATTAAGTCCCGGACGGCGAGGATGCGCACCGGCGTGCCGACCGGCAGAATCGTGCCGTCGTCCGTCGTCGCGCGCCAATGCTCGCCATGCACGAAGGCCATCCCGACCGGCGTCAGTTCCTCGCGCACGACGCCGATCTCATTCTCAATGCCGCTCGCGCCCGTCGTGACGGGCCGGTGGCGCGCCATGGCGATCTCAAAGAGGACCAGCGCCGCGAACGCCATAACCGCGAGCGCCAACGCGACGATCAGCACGACAGGCACCGCGCTCCCCGTCCCTTGCGCCAGCACGATCAGACCAACGACGAGGATCACCAGCCCGCCAACCGCGACACTCCCATGCGTCGGCGCGAAGAGTTCCGCGACGAAGAGCAGCAGCGCGAGGACGAGCAGCACCGCACCAACGATGTCCATGCCATAATTGCTCAGTTGTGCGACGATCGGGATCGCCAGCATCGCTGTACCCATGTCCCGCCCTCCTCTGGCGGCACCAAAACATCTCCTTGTATCAGTATAGTACGAATGGATGAATGAGGGTTTTACTGCTGACGTGTCGCGATGGCATCCGCGATCTGGGTGATGTAGCCGACGCGTTGCTGCCACTGGTGAATGTCTGCGTTCTGGCGCGCATACCATGCTTCGATGCCGCCTGCTGCTACGATCTGGTCGCCGTAGCGATCTGCCGTCTCGTATTCCAGGCCTTCACAGGGGAGGTAGGCGCAGCGGAGGTCTGGCGTGTCCCGCGCGAGCAGTGGCCACTCGGCGTGGAAGCCGATGTCGGTGACGCGCGATTGGTGATGGAGCGCCGCGATACCGCGTCGTGAGAAACCCCACGCGCCAGTGCAAAGGTCAATCAGTGTGTCCGGTTCATTGCCGAGTCGCCAGGGGTCGAGGTCGCCAGTCGTGCGGGCGAAGAGGAAATTGATCAGCCGTTCCGTCTCCCGCTGCGCGTCAGGGAGGGAGGCCATCGCCCGCGCCGTCCGGCCAAGGAGAAGGAAATCGTACGCAGCAATCGTCGCATTCACGCGGTTGAGTTCGTCCGGCCACGCGCGTGCCCAATGGAGCGCGCTGTCGAAATCGCAGAGATGAACATGGTCCCACTCCGCGTGCGCTGCCATGACGCCGAGCGCGTACGGGCGGGCATTAATCGGGATGTCGTCGCCGCTAATGATCATCACGCCAGAGCGGCGCAATGCTTCAATCGTTGCTGGGAGCGTTGCCACACCACAAATTGCAGCAATTCTGGCGTAATGATGCTGTAGGAGGGGTAGATCCCCCGGCAAGAGCGCTGCGATGCGCCCCTCCGGGTCATGGACGGCACCGAGCAGGACAACGCCGCTCATCGCCCGGCTTTGAGCATCCGTGCGCGCTCGTTGGCATCGAGATACCGCTTGCGGAGGCGGAGATTCAATGGCGTTACTTCGAGCAGTTCATCCTCGTTGAGGAAGTCGAGCGACTTATCGAGACTCATCTCAATTGGCGGCGTCAGGCGGATGGCGATATCCGCCGACGATGAGCGCATGTTTGACAACTTCTTTTCTTTCGCCACATTGATCGCAAGGTCACCCTCGCGTGGCTGCTGGCCAATGACCATGCCCGCGTAGACCGGCGTCTGCGAATCAATAAAGGTGACGCCACGCTCCTGCGCGTTCTGCAAGCCGAACGTCGTCGAAACGCCTGGTTCGGAGGCGACTAGCGCACCCCCCCGGTTGCTCGTAATCTCACCCGCCCATGGCTCGTAGCCGAGCAGGACCGAGCCCATCGTCGCCGTGCCGCGCGTCGCGGTGAGGAGCGCATTGCGGAAGCCAATCAGCCCGCGCGTCGGCACAGTGAACTCCATCCGCACGCGCCCGGTCTCGTCCTGCCGCAGATCGAGCAGGATCGCGCGGCGCGGGCCGAGCAATTCGTTGACGGGGCCAGTGTAGTCTGTCGTCGTGTCAATCAGCAGGCGCTCCATCGGTTCGAGTGTGCCGGTATCCGTCTTCCGCAGGATGACTTCCGGTCGGGAGACCTGGAATTCATACCCCTCACGGCGCATCGTCTCAATCAGGACGGCGAGATGCAGTTCACCACGCCCGGAGACCTGGAAAACGTCCGCCTGCTCAGTGGATTCGACACGTAGCGAGACATTCGTCTCCAATTCGTGCAGCAACCGATCGCGAATCTGGCGCGATGTGACGAATTTCCCCTCGCGTCCGGCGAACGGCGACGTACTGACACCGAAGGTCAGCCGTAGTGTTGGTTCCTCCACGGCAATGGCAGGGAGCGCTTCGGGGTGATCCGGGTCAGCCAAAGTGTCCGAGATCGTCACCTGCGGGATGCCATTAAGCGCGACGATGTCACCCGCCTCGGCCTGTTCGACATCTACGCGGCGCAGCCCATCGTATGCCGCGACATACGTGATGCGCCCCGATGTTACTGTGCCATCGAGCGACGCGCGTGCGACGGTCTGCCCCGGCGCGATGCTGCCCCGGCTGATCCGTCCGACGGCGATCCGCCCCCGGTGCGTGTCGTAATCGAGCGAGGCAACGAGCATCTGGAACGGCCCTTCCGGATCGCCGACAGGTGGCGGGATGTACTCCAGGATCGCATCGAAGAGTGGGCGGAGATCGTCCGCGAGGGCGTTAGGGTCTGTCCCGGCGCGTCCGTCCCGCGCAATCGTGTAGACGACGGGGAAATCGAGTTGATCAGCATCTGTTGCGAGGGCAAGAAAGAGATCGCTCGTCAGTTCCAGTACCTCGTCAATGCGCGCGTTTGGACGATCCACTTTATTGATGACGACGATTGGGCGGAGGCCGAGCGTCAGCGCATGCGTGAGGACGGTGCGTGTCTGCGGCATCGGCCCCTCGACAGCGTCCACAAGAAGCAGACAGCCATCGGCCATATTGAGGACGCGCTCGACCTCGCCGCCGAAGTCCGCGTGACCGGGGGTGTCAATGATGTTGATCTTGACGCCATCGTACATCACAGCGGTGTTCTTAGCGAGGATCGTGATGCCGCGCTCCCGCTCCAGCGGGTTGGAGTCCATGATGAGTGTGCCCGCCGCACTCGGATCGCGGAAGACGTGCGACTGCTTAAGTAGCCCGTCCACGAGTGTTGTCTTGCCATGGTCAACATGCGCGATGATCGCAACATTGCGGATCGCGTGCCGCATTGGATGTTTGAGCGCGGTGGGTCGTTCCGCGAGGGTTTGCTGCAACGGTATAAGCCTTTCCTTCTCAATGTACCCCGCGGAGCAATTGCGCCCGCCGACCAGTAAGTATCGCACGGGCAGGGCATTTCCGCTACCCGCGAAATCTGGATGTGCGTTGCGTGTCCTCCCCGCGCCGATCATCCACCGAGCGCGACGGAGAAGGTCAGTACAACGTTGTAGCCGGGGCTACGGACGTTACTGAGGGGTGGCGACGTGATTGTCGCGCCCGATGCATAGTCGGACGGCGAAATCTTCCGGCTGAATGTGACAATGAGTGGTGGAGTAGACGTATCCACGAATGGGATTGTCGTGGTCGCCGTGAGGGTGAGCGTTGTTTGCTTATCCGTCAGAGAGAGCGGGCTGAATGCAGTGGTGCTGGACGCCGTCGCGTTCGTTGGATCGCGTACCCAACTCGTTGGCCGCGCGGTATCGGTGATGGCATTCGATGATCCATCGTATGCGAGGGAGAGCGCTACTGTTGCGTTGTCCAACTGAACAACGGATGACTCCAGTTGCGCGGGCAACCCGGCACCGATTATGATATGACCAAGAGTCACATGGATGGATTCCGGTACCATTGTTGCTGTAGACGACGCCGGTTTCGGTGTGTTTGTCGCTTTATCCGTTGGTGTTGGGGTAAAAGGCTTTGACATCTTTGTCGGTGAGAAAGACGTTGCTGTCATCGTCTTGGTAAGCATACCTGCGGTTGTAAAGAATTCTTCTTTCCCTTGGACGGATGCACCCTCGGCGGTCGCACGCACCACGAAGTAATATTTTGTCCCCGATTGCAGATCGGTGAGCGTGATTGCATGATCCTGCGTTGCCGTCGTGGAGATGTCCTGGCGAGACGTATAACTGTGGGCTGTTGTTCCGTAGAGGATCTCGCTCGTCGCGGCGGAAGATGTTTTGAAGGTTAGTGAGAATGCAGTATCCGTCACCGTCCCAAGTTGCACGGACAAGATTGTCAGTGCATGCGGCGTACCGGATACGGTGACGGGTCCGGATACGGTGACGGGCAGTGTGCCATGCGTCGTCGCCATTCGAGCGGTTGTCGCGGTAACGGACGTTCCCGTCGCGGTGACGGGCATTCGTGTTTTGGTGACAGCTGTTCCTGTCGCGGTGACGGGCATGCCTGTTGTGGTGACGGACGTTCCCGCTGCGGCTGCATCAGCGGTCGTGGTCGTCATCGTCGCGGGGCGGCGCGAGGAGCGGGCGTTGCGGTTGCGGGGCCGAGGAGGCCGCCGGGGTTGGTGACGTAGCGCCACTGGTAGTAGTGCTGACCGATGTTGCCCATCTCAACCTGAAAGCCGGGCGGGTTGCTTGGCGTGTAGGAAAGCACCCGTCGCTCAAAGGGCTGGACGAGCACCCAGGTCGGCGCGCCGTTGAGGGCGACGGTGACCCAGACGGCTTCGGTGAGGGGAAAGCCCATAGCAGGAAGGGAGGGGATGGGGAGAGCGGCGAGGTAGGTAGAGAAGGCGAGGGGGATGGTATGGGCATACGTGCCGCCCGGATCGGACTGATACATCCCAAATGCCGCCCCCGGATCGGCGCCGAGACCGGGATTAAGCCCGAATGTGCCATCATTTTTGTAGACTATCCCCGTCGGTTGGCCGCTCTTGCGTACTTTCGCCGGGAAGACGCTCTCGCTGAATGCGGCATAGGATGGCCATGTATTGGCTGGATCGCCGACGACCGACAGCGCGGATGGTGGAGAGGCAATGAATGATGCGTCGCCCACCTGTCGTTGCCCGGTGATCAGTTCGACGGTGAGCAGACCATTCGTGATCGGCCCGCTCGCCGTCGTCTGCTCCATGCGCGCTTTGTCGAAATACTGCACGAACCGGGAACCGTTCAGCCCTTCCCGATACGGTTCTTGCAGTACGGGCCGGACCACCGGGCCCCAGAAGTTCGGTACAGCGGGCTCGATGCCGCTCCAGAGCGCGCCGAATGCCGACGTGCCAAACGGAGTATCCGCCGCGCTGCCATGTGTGAAGACCGGGGCGGCGATTACCGTCGAAAGCAGGAGCAACCCTGCTCCCATCACGAGCACGCCACGAAACGGTGCCGACCGCAAAGCCCCGAATCGCATATGCCGCTCCTATTACGCTGAAGAGACTTCGCCCGCTGCTAATGTAAGCAGGCCGAGTCTATGGGAATAGCGTAAAAAGATGCAAGATGTACGTACAAAACAAATTTTCGTGAGCTTGTCCTGCTGTAGTTATATATCAGAGCTATTTTGGTTTTGCCGTTGCAGTTAACACGGCTGACGTTGCTGCTAATGCCGCTGGGTCGCAGACTTGTCCTGGAATGATACCGCATGATGAAGATCGTGTTGGGATTATCGCAACGGTCGCGTTTACAGGGGGTGGATTCCCGGGCGGCAAGATATTCGTCGAAACTGGAATATTCCTTGGCGTTGGGGTTTTCGTCGGCGTCGGGGTATTCGTCGGTGTCGGAGTATTTGTCGGCACCGGGGTGTCCGTCGGCACTGGGGTATTCGTCGGTACCGGGGTGTCCGTTGCTATCGCGGAGTAGTTTGTCACGAAGAAGTCTTCAGAGCGACTGATCGAGTTAACGGATGCGTTGACGCGGATCGTGAAGTAGTACAGCGTGGCCGGTATGAGGCCGGAAATGGTGCCACTATGTGATTTTGTTACTCCGGTCGCGATATCCAGTGCATTCGGATAGGAGCCGCTCGACGTGCCGTAGAAAACGGACGAGGTCGCAGCGAGATTTGTATTGAATGAGAACGAGAAGGTTGTGTCTGTCAATCTGGTCAGCCGGAAATTGGTGATCTCCACCCCTTGCGGACCTGTGGCAGTTGGTGTGTTGCACACGACCGGCGTCGCGGTGGACGTCGCGGTCGCCGTCGTTGGCGTCCCGGTGCTGGTCGGCAATGGCGTCGCGGTCGCGCACGGATTGACTGTCGGGCATGGAGCCAGCGCGGGGGTGCTGGTCGCGGTCTGTGTCCCGGTGGCAGTCTTTGTCCCGGTTGCGGTCATCGGTATCGTCGTTGCCGACGTGGTCGTGCAGGCGACCGTTGCGGTTGGCATCGGCGTCGCGGTTGCGGGGCCGAGGAGGCCGCCGGGGTTGGTGACGTAGCGCCACTGGTAGTAGTGCTGACCGATGTTGCCCATCTCAACCTGAAAGCCGGGCGGGTTGCTTGGCGTGTAGGAAAGCACCCGTCGCTCAAAGGGCTGGACGAGCACCCAGGTCGGCGCGCCGTTGAGGGCGACGGTGACCCAGACGGCTTCGGTGAGGGGAAAGCCCATGGCAGGAAGGGAGGGGATGGGGAGAGCGGCGAGGTAGGTAGAGAAGGCGAGGGGGATGGTATGGGCATACGTGCCGCCCGGATCGGACTGATACATCCCAAATGCCGCCCCCGGATCGGCGGCCAGCTGGCTATTGACCGTGATAGTGCCGTCCGGGTTGTAGACATTGCCATTCGGCCCGGTCGTTTGATTGCTTTTCGCGGGGAATGCGCCCGATCCAAATGATGCGTAGGTCGGGAAGGTATTCATCGGATCACCGACAACCGGGATAGTGGCGGGCGGGTACGTTACAAAGGTAGTATCGCCGAATTGCCGTTTACCGCTAATCAATTCAACAGTCAGCAAGCCGTTTGTCACCGGGCCATTCGCCGTCGTCTGCTCCATCCGCGCCTTGTCGAAGTACTGAACGAGACGCTGCCCGCTCGTTGACCCGCCTGTCGCTTCCTGATACTGCTCAGGAAAGACGTTCTGGTATGCGGGACCCCAGAAGTTCGGCACTTTCGGTTCGATGCTGTTCCATTGAGTGGCGAAGGCGGGAGAGCCGAAGGGAATCGCGGCCGCGCTACCGCGTGTGAAGATCGGCGTGGCGACGAGTGCCGTGACGAGAACCAATGCTGCTGTGCTCATCATCAAGCACCGAAACGCCACCGACCGCTGCGAACCAGACATCAGATCGCTCCCCCGTACCCCAGACAATCCCAATAATGTGCCGCTGTCAGTGTAGATGACATAACGTTTTTCTGCAACCCGTACGGACACATGATGTGACATAGTGTGAATTGTGGACACATTCTCAATTAAGGGAACCTAATCCGATCCACCATCCGCAAAGACGGGTGTGGTAAAGGGCGCGGACTGCGAAAGGCCGATGAGGCGCAGTTTCTCGGGCGGGAGGATGTCGGCATAGGTCCGGAGCAGTTCCGTGCCGCGCCGCGCCCACGAGAAGTTTTGCAGCGCGATCGTGCGTCCGGCCAAACCGGTCCGGCGGGCGGTCGCGGGGTCGGACAGGAGCGCGGTGATCCGTTCCGCGAGACTGCCCGCATCGCCACGCGTCGCGAATGTCGCGTGGTCACCGAGGATTTCCCGCGAGGCGGGAGTATCAAAGGCGACGACAGGAAGCCCGGTCGCGAGGTAATTGAAAATCTTCTGGTTGCCCTCGGTCTCCGAGAGTTTTGGCGCGACAGCGACATCGCCGAGCGCGAGGTAGCGGTGAGCGTCCAGGTAGGGAATCTGGCCGGGGAGGCTGACGCGGTGCGCGATGCCAAGCCGTTCCGCCAGCACGCGATAGCGCTCGTTGCCAGGGAAGCCCATCACAAGGAAGAAAGCGTCCGGCACACGGCGCAAGACGTTCGCCGCCGCCTCGAGGAGTATATCGGTACCCTGATACGGGGCGAGTAGCCCGAGATAGACGACAACCTTGTCCGTTGGCCGAATACCGAGTTGGGCACGCAGTAGCGTGCGTTCGGTCGTGGAGAGCGCGTCCGGACGGAAGCGCAGTGTGTCAACAGCATCGGGGATACAGGTGACTTTCTTTGCACGCATATCGCCGTCGGCGCGTAAACGGTTCGCGGCGTGATGAGTGCTCGTGACGATCATGTCCGCCGTGTGATTGATCGCCCGTTCGAGTTGCGTGAGCGGGGCGCGCAGCATGCTCGCCGACCTAAGAAAGCCGTGGTCGGTCATTTCGGATGTCAGGCTGCCCTGGTAATCGAAGAGTAGCGGCGCATGGTGCGTAGCGCGGGCGATCTGGCCGATGAGCGCGCCTTCGTGGAGATGCGCGTGGATGATATCCGGCTTCATGCGGTGCATTTCCCGTAGTACGACCGCGAGGAGCGCGGCGTCCAGATAGAGTTTGTGTCGGGTTGTACCGACAATCACCCGCTTGCGCCACGGGATGTCAATACTACGCTGGATGGTGATACCGGGGACATCGTGCCCATTGTGGTAGGTGCAGATAGTGACCCGATGCCCGAGGCGCTGGAGTGCGCGGATCTCCTCGAGAGGACGGACATGCGCGCCGTAGTCGGCAAAGAACGATGTCGGTGCGATCATGAGCACCGAAAGTGACAATGTCTTACTCCCTTGGTACGGACCGGCAACGCCCCTGAGTCGTACCCGTCGGTAACCCTTCTTTCCCTGCGTACCAGCATAGCACACCAATTGTACGTACTCAAGTCATTAGCCCTGCGAATGTACGTACACCTTTCCCTCGGATGCCAATCATGCGCGCATGTTGCTAATCTGCCGCTCCCGATCCGGCGGTGTGGTACGATGCGTCGTCTGTGAAGGCGGCGATGCATCGGGCCGGAAATGGCTCGATAGAGCAGGAGGCGACGAGCGGCATGGCGGAATGGATCCCGGACGACGAATACAAGACCTTCATGGTCGTCGTGGCGCATCCCGATGATCTCGAGTTCTCCAGCGCGGGAACGGTGGCACGATGGGTGCGGCGTGGCATGGACGCTATCCTCGTACAGGTGACGAGCGGCGACCGTGGCTCCCCCGATCCGAATATGACGCCGGAGCGCCTGACCGAAATCCGCGAGCAGGAGCAACGCGAGGCGGCGGCGGTGCTTGGCATCAAAGAAGTCGTTTTCCTACGGGAGCCGGATGGTCAGACGGATAACTCCTATCGTTTCCGAGGCCGAATCGTCCATGAAATCCGCCGTTTCAAGCCGGACATCGTCATCACCCATGATCCATGGCGGCCGTATGCGTTGCACCCCGATCATCGTAACGTTGGCATCACGACGACGGACGCCATCTATCCGACCGCACGCGATGCGATCTACTTCCCCGAACATTACCACGCGGAAGGGTTGGAACCGCATAAGGTCGCGGAACTACTCTTCTTTAACGCCGAACACCCCGATTGCTTCGTGGATGTCTCCTCGACCTTCGACAAGAAATTGGAAGCGCTCCGGCATCACGATTCGCAGGTTGGCCAGTCGAAGGACCTCGAAAAGCGGCTGCGCGAGCGGCTGGAGGAAATCGGCAAACAGGCCGATCTGCCGATGGCCGAAGCCTTCCGCCGCCTGACGATGCGGCGCTAAGGAAGCAATGAGCAATGGGCAATGAGCGATGAAGCGGTAGGAGACTCGCTTGATCGAACCGCGCTAGGGCCGGACATGCCGCAGGAGCCGGACGTTCCTGCCCCGCGTGGTTCGCGCCGTCGCCGCGAGCGGATGGTGTATGCCGAAGCGGAACGCGCTCTTGGCGCGTTCACACCGGCAGGAGTGACGACGGCGCGGTACAGCGAGCAGACGATTCCCGTTGAAAAAGGCATTCCCGGCGAATGCGTCCATGTCGCGATTACGACACTCAAGGGACGCAAGGGGTGGACGCGTGCGACGGTCACGGATGTGATCACCGCATCATCGCAGCGGATCGAGCCGCCGTGTCCGTACTTCCGTGACCATGATTGCGGCGGCTGCGAGTGGCAGCATATGGCCGATGCATACCAACGTGACACGAAGATGCAGATCGTTGGCGAACTGCTGGGCGACGCCGGGATTAACCGGTCACCTGAAATAATCTACGCGCTGGACGAGCCGTGGCGCTATCGCCATTCCGCTGCAATCGCGCTCGGTAAAGGCGCAGGGTTCCGCAGGCGCCGTCGCCAATCGGTTATCCCGATTACCAATTGCCCGATTAGCCACCCGGCGATTTCCGGTCTGCTGGCGATGCTTAACGACTGGTACATGGATGGCGTTTATCCCGATCTACGCGGCAAGGCATGGATTGAAGTAAAGGTGGTCGGCGCAACGGACGCGCCGCGATTGCAACTCGTGATCGGTGGCATCGGCGGAATGGATCTGCCCAATCGCCCGGAATTACATCCGCTCGCGGACACACTCGCCGCGCTCCCGGCGGTCATCAGTGTGGCGTATAAACACCCCTCTGGTGAGACGCGGCCTAATTATGGGCCGGTGACGAGCATTGTTGAGGTCGGCGGGTCACCCTTCGTGCTGCCTGCCGGATCGTTCTTTCAGACGAATCTCGCGCTCGTGCCACGTCTGATTGCGCGGATCGCATCACTGACTACGCTTGGGCCGAACGATACCGCCGCCGACATTTACTGCGGCGCGGGCCTCTTCACGATGTTTCTCGCCCGCCGCGCTGGGCGAGTGATTGCTATCGAAGTAGACCCGGCGGCAATCGCGGCAGCACGAGAGACGGCGCGCCTCTGGGATCTGACGAATATCGAGTTCTTCGCGAAGCCTGCTGAGAAGGCGATGGACCTCCTGCCCGCTCTCGATCTTGCCCTGGTAGACCCGCCGCGCTCCGGTCTCGACCCGCGCGTGACGGACGCGATCATCGCCAAGCGCCCCCGGCAATTCGTCTATGTCTCCTGCAATCCCGTCACACTGGCGCGCGATCTGCAATCATTCGTTGGCGCGGGGTACGTGCTCCAGAATTTGGAACTCTTTGATTTCTTCCCGCAAACTTCCCATGTCGAATCACTGGCGTATCTGACGGCGGGAGACAAAGGGCCGGTAGCGTAGGCTTCAGCCTGTGGCCCGATCGCGCAGGCGATGAACCTTGCGTATTTAATTGGGTACCGACCGGGGACGCAGGCTGAAGCCTACGCTACCTCTGATGTCGGCTATCGTTCGCGTATTTCTTGCGCGAGGCGTTGCTGGAGAAAGGCAAGGACGGCGGCTTCTTCGGGCTTCAGGCCACCCAGTCCGTCGGCGATTTCCTGCTCGGCGCGCTGTTTGAGCGCTTCGAGCATCGTGCCCTCGATATAGGCGTCGAGCACGGCGGGATGGACGTAGCACTTGCGGCAAACACTGGGCGTATTACCGAGTCGTTTCGCGACCCCTTCAATGGCCCGCACGATGTTTTTCTTCGCCTGCGCCTCGCTGTCAAACGATTCGATTTCCTGAAGGGCCATTGCGGCAAGAAGCGTGCCCGCCCAGGTGCGGAAGTCCTTGGCGGTGAAATGATCGCCGGTGATCTCGTGCAGATAGGTATTGACATCGCCGGAGTCAATCGTCTGACGCTCCCCCTCTGCATCGAGGTATTGGAAGAGTTCCGCGCCGGGCAGCTCTTTGCACCGCTTGATGATACGCGCCACGCGACGGTCATCAATGTCAATGGTATGCTCGATGCCGCTTTTGCCGCGGAAATTGAACGCAATCGTGCCGCCGGAGACATCAACGTGTTCGTTGCGCATCGTCGTGAGGCCGTAGGAGTTATTGGTCTTCGCGTACTCCTCGTTGCCGACGCGAATAAAGGTTGTTTCCAGCAGGCGCACGACCGTCGCGAGGACTTTCTCGCGCGGGAGGCCATGCCGCCCGAGGTCCGCATTCACGCGCTCGCGAATGCGCGGTAGCGCCTCGCCGAAGGCAATCATCCGTGCGTACTTCGTCTCGTCACGCACGTCGTGCCAGTGCGGATGGTAGCGGTATTGCTTGCGCCCTTTGGCATCGCGGCCGGTCGCCTGAATATGACCATGCGCAGTTGGGCAGATCCAGACAGCCGTCCATGCCGGGGGGATAGCGAGCAAGCGGATGCGCCGCAGCGTCTCGGCATCGTGAACGAGCGCGCCATCCGGCGCACGGTAACTAAATCCCTTGCCCGACCGCTTGCGCTGAATGCCCGGCTTCTCATCGCTGACGTAGCGCAGCCCCGCCGCCCGCGCGGACAGGACCGGATCGGTGATCGGCGCTGGTGTCTGCGTGCGCCGCCGCTTCTTTTGCTGATGCGTGACTGCGTATATCATGTCCGCCGCAAAGCAAGAGTGATACCAGCATCGTTGCGTCTTTCTGGCAAGCGAGTTGCGGAGCACTGTCCGGAACGATTGCGTGCCGGAAGGTTCGTATTCCCAGAAACGCACGCGTTAGGGGAAAACATGCTCGATATCTTCAAAACGATCACCTTGTACCTGGCGGCAGGTGTCGAAGCGGCCGCAGCGGTCGTGATTGGCATCGCGGCAATCGAGGCGACGGTACGCGCGCTCCTGCTCTTCTTCCCGGGAGACCGGATCAGCCGTGGTTCGGTCGCCGACACGATGTCTGACGAGAAAGAGAATGTCCGGCTGCGGCTCGGGCGATGGCTGGCGGTTGCACTCGAATTCGAACTCGCCGCCGACATCCTACGGACGGCGATTGCGCCGACATGGAAGGAGATCGGCCAACTCGCCGCAATTGCCGTGCTGCGAACGGCGCTCAACTATTTCTTGCAACAGGAGATTGACAAAGCAGCGGCGCGCCAGCGGTCGGCATCTACTGCCCCGGTCCCGGTTGACGGCACGCTCCCAGTCGTGGATCGCGTGGCGTGATAGCCAGATGCCAACCCTGCATTTCCTTCATGTTGCTATCTGGGCCAGTCTCATCGAGATGGGCGGATCGGTCGTCATCGTTGCATACTGTCTCGCCGCCTTGCTGACGTTGCTGCGCTCGCGTGCGGTCGGCATTGTGTCCGCGCGTCTCCTCATCGCGCAGGGTGTCCTAACCGGGCTGAGTTTCAAACTGGCGGGCACGCTGCTGAAGACGCTTCTCCTTGTCTCGTGGCGACAAATCCTCATCTTTACGGCGATCTTCGCGCTCCGCACTCTCCTGAAGCGACTCTTCGTCTGGGAACAAACGCACCTGCGACACCACGCGACGATTTCCTGAGTATGAGCGTCTGGCTAGTGCTCGATCAGAGGAGGTCACAGGGAAGGTTGATCTGGTCGCAGAGCAGACGCCAGCGGTCAAACCAGCCCGATTGATGCAGACAGTCATGGGCACATACGGCGATTTGCGATGAGCCGTGACAATCCTGCTGACCAATCCCGAAGAGGTCTCCTGATTGAGCACTCGCAAGCAGGTTGCGGAGGGGGTATCGTGCGGAAGGATTGCCCGATCCCACAGTGATCTCCTTTCGGTGGCAGGTGTCGGTTGCCCAACTGCCCAGAATGCCCAAACCCCTACATCCAGACTTTTGGGCGGGCAGTGGGTCGCTTATTCACAGGAAACGTGTACCCCTCCTATCTATAGATAATAATATATTATTTGTCTGTTAAGGGGAGCGTGAGATCGGCTTCGTTGCCCTGCCCAGAACTCCATATCATAGGGTTTTGGGCATTTTGGGCAGATGCAATGCTCTCGGCGACACGCGACGCTTTCCTGAGAATGAAAAGACCGATGCGGTATACTCCATGCAATATCTGTCACCGAAGGAGGTTCTCCAATGGTCAGCCAGTGCGATGATCTCTTTCCGTAGGTGAATGCCGAGCCAACGGAATATGCACTATCGCGGCTTGTTGACATTTCAGAGCGATGATACGCTCTCGGCATCGTGGCGATTCGCGCGTTTATCGCGGGACGTCCCGCACGATGGGGCTGAAGAGGGGGGAGCGTGCGACAGATACGACGCATGTGGCAGACACCGGTGGGGTGTGGCTTTATCATGCTTGCGACGATGGCGGCCTTCTACGGGTTCGCGATGAACGCGCAGCAGAATATCGTTACGAACTATTTTGAGAGCGTTCTCCACCTTAAGGGGCCACAATTCGGCTACATCACTGCAATCCGTGAGATTCCCGGGTTCCTACTGATTTTCGTCAGCGCGCTCTTTTACCGCGTTTCGCTGCAGCGTTTGACGGCGGGCGCACTCGTTCTCCTTGCGGTGGGGTACACGCTCTTCGGGCTGTCGAATAGTTTTTGGTCGGTCGCGCCATGGGTAATCATTTCCAGCATGGGCTATCACACCGTCCTGCAAACGCAGTATTCGCTTGGCTTGAGCCTGACCTCGGAAGCGAAGAGCGGCAGTATCCTCGGGCGGATGGCCGCGATCAATCAAGGTGGCTCACTGACCGCGCTGATCATCATTCTGGTCGTTTTCCACTTCCATCCGGGGATTTTTCGCCCCAGTTTCGTCGTCCTCGGTGTCGTCGCG
>JAABUZ0100002523.1_pt1 | contig 30095 bp, 34 predicted proteins | sample 5562091 | NCBI WGS metagenome assembly JAABUZ01 (sample SAMN12813069, study PRJNA571459) | rock metagenome | isolation source: Antarctica rocks | place: Antarctica: Victoria Land, Linnaeus Terrace sud | collected 2015-12-21
ATATCAAGTCGGCTGGAATGAACACACTATAATGGAGATGGAGAAAGTTATCTCGCGCCTGTGTATTGCTGCATGCCCAAACGGATCACCATAGCCCCCCACCTAAGTCAGGAGGAACTCGAAAGCCGCTACCGTCAGTCTAAAGATCCTGTCGAACGGTCTCACTATCAAATCATCTGGTTACTGGCCTGTGGGAGACCCACAGAGGAAGTGGCAGCGATCACCAGTTACAGCCTTCAAAAGGATTTACGAATTAGTTTGGGGCTATAACCGCGTCGGACCAGAAACCTTGGGAGACGGACGGCATCAGAACCCCGGTCCCAAACCAAAGCTGGATGATGTGCAGCAAGCCAATCTGTTACAGGCATTGAGGGGACCTGCCCCTGATGGGGGATTGTGGAATGGACGCAAAGTTGCTGATTATTTGAGCGAGTTAACCGGGGAAAGCATCAGTCGTCAACAAGGGTGGTCGGATCTCAAACAGATGCGGATGCGACTGCGGGTGCCGCGACCTTCTCATCAGGAGGCTGACCCAGACGAACAAGAGGCTTGGAAAAAAAACTCCAACAGGAAGTGGAGCGAGTCCAGACCGAGCACCCCGACGCCGACGTCGAGGTTTGGTGTGAGGATGAACATCGAATTGGGCTACAACCGATTGTGCGTCGGCTGTGGGTGGAACAAGGAGAACAACCTGTCGCTACAGTCAACTGGAAGCGGGAATGGTTGTGGTTATATGCGTTTGTTCAACCTCAGACAGGCAATACTTACTGGTGGATTCTGCCCTATGTCAATACCGAGTTGTTTAGTCGGGTGCTCAAGGATTTTGCCCTACATTTCGGCGTGGGTAAGAACAAGCGCATTATCCTGCCGTTAGATCAAGCTGGGTGGCACATCAGTGACCAGTTGAAGGTGCCTGAAGGTATTCACATGGTACCTCTGCCGCCATATTCCCCAGAATTGCAACCAGCTGAACGCTTGTGGCCACTGGTCGATGAACCGTTAGCCAATCAGGCTTTTGAAACGATAGCTGAGGTAGAAGAGTTAGTCGTTCAGCGTTGCCGCCGTTTACTTAAGCAGCAGCAGTTGATTCAAGGTTTGACCTTCTATCACTGGTGGCCTGAGGTAGAGGCAGCGGCTTAGTTATGGGCATTTAACCCGACTTGATATAAGCTTCGGCTTCCTGATGACTAAAATTTTTCTCCTTAGTGATCTGATCGAGCATCGCTTCAACCATTGGCGTTTTGATAAAGGCAGGGGAGACACTGTTGACTAGGATTCCATATTGCCCGTAACCTTTAGAAAGACTTTTGGTGATGTTCAACAGCGCGGCTTTCGAGGCACCGTAATGAGCCATTGCGGCATCGGGCTGCAAGCCGCTTTCTGAGGACATATTGATGATCCGGCCCCATTTCTGTTTTGTCATATAAGGAAGAACAGCTCGGGTAGTTTTGACCAGAGAAAAGATATTGAGGTTGAACACTTGGAACCACTCGTCATCCGTCAGATCCTCAAACAGTGAGAAACTGCCCAGCATTCCAGCATTGTTGACTAAGACATGGACTGTCCCGAACTTTTTGATAGTTTCCGAAACAACGCGGTTGATATCATCATTCTTAGTTAAGTCAGCGGAAATCGCCAAAACATCTGCTGCACCTTTTTTCTGAGCCTCGGAAGCTACCTTTTCAAGTTCTGCTTGGTTCCGGGCGACCAAAATTAGCTTGCTGCCCTCTACCCCAAAGGCGTTAGCGATCGCTTCCCCAAGACCTTTACTGGCACCAGTTACTAATACCACCTTGTCTTTCAATCCGAGATCCATTTCTGTATTACCTCTTAAACATTCACTAAAAGATGGGCCTTTTTCTTTTTATTAGGTTAATCTGAATTAATTTGACTGTAAATAGAAAATAACAAGTATTAATTATTATTTTCTTCACAAAATCAGAAAGATTTGAATATCTCCTTGATAAAATCAATTGGTTGCGAAAAATATTCTGATACATTAAGATGAGGTATTTCATATGCCAAGCCAATAAGTGTGGTGTAGGATGTCAAACTCTGAAAGCCTTCTAGACGAGGTGGGTTGGCAAATTTTATCCATCCTTCAGAACGATGCTCGGATATCCTTTAAAGAGCTGGGTCAACGCATTGGTTTGACCGGAACCGCTATTGCCGAGCGCGTTCGGAAGATGGAGGATGAGGGAATTATTGAAGGATATGGCCTCAAACTCAATCTGAAAAAGATTGGACTCCCGGTAACTGCTTTTTTCAAACTGAGGGTTAGCGCTGAAAACTGCGATAAACTCAGGGAAATGGCAAAGTCGCTTCCTGAAATCATTGAAGCGTACCGCGTTGTCGGTAATGAATACTACATTCTGAAAGTTGTTTTGCCTTCCATGGAACACCTTGAAGTGATTATGGAAAAGTTTCTGCAACTAGGACCCGTTGATATCTCAATCGTCTTGTCAACAACAGTTGTCGACAAGACGATTGAGAAAAGCATCATTGTGAGCTGAATTTTCCGGCTGGTCAATCTTCTTTGCAAGAATACAAACATCATCGTGCCGTCCGACGCGTCCTCCACCAACGCCCAGTGGCATCAAAGGTTAAAGCAATGTTAAGTTTGCCCTCCCAAGAATCCCCACCACGGCATCTGGTCATATCCATTCCGCATCACGACCTTGCACATGCCATCGCTGCTGAAGAAGTAGTCTTTGATCGCTCCAGACGCCTTTGCCTCTTCCAGTTGCGTCAACTGCTCAATAGAGGGCGGATTGTTCTTAGTTGGCGTGGTGTGCCTTCTCTTTATTTCAGGCTTTTGGTCCGTTCTATCTGGAATATTTGAATTTGTCTGAGAAGAATATGAAGCGTTGTAGACTTCACCCTCTGTAAGCTTTTTAACTATTTCTGTTCCCACTAGTGATACTTCATTCTCATCAGTGGAAATTTCAGTCTCACCAGTGAAACCATCTTTAGCAATGTCTGCACCGTGCCAAACTGTGATAGATTCTTCAGTTTCCCAATGCAGCAGGCCAAGTGTGTTGAGTTTTGAGACAGCACTGTAAAAGGTTGATTTGGAGATTCCCCATTCCTGGCAAAAATCTTTGACTTTGAACGTCGACTTCCAGCCTGCTGTGCCGTAAGTCTTCACAATTAGCAGCACATACGCCGAGGCGTCCAATAGCCCTACTTCGTACATTTGTTTCAGTTCGCTATCCATAAGCTTATCGAACGGTTCAGGCTTGGCAGACTTAAAGTTACTATTCAAATGTAAGCTTACTATTCAAATGTGTCGAGCCTCTTGGGCGATACTCCCGGTGGCATTAGCCGAGCATCTCGTAACCTGCCTGTACAGCTGCATCGTACATCCTGCTGATCGCGGCATAATCTTCAGACTGCACAGAAACGTAGCGCCGGATCTGCGCTTGCTCCATTGCATGTTGCAGTTCTGTATCCGGCTGGCATAGTGCGGACTGTAGCTCGTCAATGAATGCTGAGCCAAGCCGCCGTGCCGCAACAACTGGTGGCATCGGGCATGGCCCAATTGACTCGACAACTCGTAGATGATTTGATAATTCAGGTGAATCGCGTAGTTCTTGTTCTAACACGGTGCTATCAATCGCTGAACAGTCAGCTAGTCTGTCAACAACCAGTCTGATGGAACGTTGATGAGAGCCTGACTGAACAACTTTGCCAAAAAAGCTACTGGGGTGTCCACCTTGGATCAGCCGTTGACGCAACAGGTTGTAGCCGCTGTTCGATCCTGGATCGTTGTAGCAGAATGTTTTACCTGCCAAGTCATCAAAGGTTTTAAGGCTACTGTCAGCGTTGACGATGATATCAGAGAAGTAAACTGGGCGCTGAGAATAGCGGCTAGCTTTCATCACCGGCGCAGCTAACGCCTGCAGTTGACCGGAGACAACGGATAGCTGTGCGAACGGTAAGCCACAGATAAAAGCAATGTCCAGTTGATCTTGCAGCATCACTGGGTCTGTTAGAGGATCGTATTGGCTTTGTACGATCTGCGTCTCTAGATCCAATACACGACTCAGGTACGCCCCAACTGCTTTATAGAACCAAAACATATTGGGAGCCAGATAAGAAACCAACCTGAGTTTGTCGAGTCTGCTCATGACTCTAAGCCGAGCGCAGAGATTGGGTTGCCCAGTGGCGCTGTTGCAGTTGATACATATGGTCAAACAAGTTCCAGCAATATTGCTCTGGCAGTCCACACGTTACTGCACCTCTGAGAACAACATTGAAGTACCAGTCGTTAGGTGCCAGTTCTTCTGCCAATTTATCGACCACCACGTAGGTGCGAACGTCTTTGTACAGCTTACCCTGGCTGTAAATATCTACTAGTTCGTGTCGATAGCCACCTCGGGGAACATCTTCGCGTTCATCCAGTTGATCGCTCAGTCGCCAGGGTAACTTATACAATACTCCTTCCACTGAGCCAGCTGGGTCTTTCACCACATCGAGTACTCCACAGTTGCGAAGCGAGGAATAGCAATAAAAACCTAGTCGATAGCTTTTGAGTGTGGCGGTGCCGATGACATAAATATGCGTCTTCTCCCCGAGCGATCGCTTCAGATCCACTGGACACATACAAGAGCCATAGGCAAAGTAGTAAAACATCGGTGTCTGTTGCTGTTGCTGAGGCAAAAGGCGGTCAGAGTATTCTACCGCCTTATCGCCGTGCCGTCTCACATTTTGCTTTGAAGGATTGTAAGAGGGTACCCAAGAATGGTGCAGGTGTCCAGGCTGAAGGCTCATATACCCAAGAGTGATACTCACTGTTTACGAGATTCTAGCAGAACCTTGTGACTAAATACAAACATATCCCGATAGAAAAACCGGAGTTTTAAGCTGCCTGATTTTCTAAGCGTAAGACTCGCCCTTGACGATCAGTGCGATAAACCCAGTCGGATCGACCATCAGACAAGATAATGCGCCAACCTTGAACTAACGCTTGAGTGCAGAGTTCATTGGGTCTAGGGATGCCCAAGCAACCATCCGGCCAGGTTTTGCGAGTATAATCAGTGATTTTCAGCTTTTCAGCAGGGATTCCTACTTGGCGGGACAAATCCTGGCGCACGCCATAGGCAAGTTGAGGGGGTAACTGATTGGCGCGCTCCTGATCGTCTGGATGTTGAGTGATTAATCTCTCCTCACTCTTCACCGTTTCACTATAGGATTGGGGAGATCCTGTCGCGGCCACTACCGTATTCATCAGCGGAGGATCACTACCTAAAAACAAGATGCCGGTTAAAATCAGGACTGAAAAAAATCGCGGTTGTTTGCTATTTTTCATAAATTTCTAACGTCAACCGGTCTGCATCGCTCATATTTTATTAGTAGATGTTAACTTTATTTGTAAACAAAATAACAAATAAACTCGCACTGGCGGCAAGATGCAGCGGAGTTCTTACAGCTAGCCGCAACTTTAATCGTCGAAAGGTAGGGTTTACCTTTCTAGTTGCCCTGAGCATGGCAGCTATTGTGATCGTGGCTCCCACATCTGACAAAATTGCGATGCCGCTGACTAACACAACTGAGTTACGAGGTGTTTGGCTGACGAATATTGATAGTGATGTGCTGTTTGAACCCCATCACCTCACCAAAGCCCTGCAACGCCTGCGAGAGCTGAACTTCAACACAGTCTATCCCACCGTTTGGAATTGGGGATATACACTTTACCCCAGCCCTGTTGCCAAACGGGTAATCGGGCGATCGCTCGACCCAACGCCCGGATTACAGGGGCGAGACATTCTCAAAGAGATTGTACAGGGACATCAAAAAGGTATGAGCGTCATCCCCTGGTTTGAATTTGGCTTCATGGCACCAGAGGATTCTGATTTGGCAAAACGTCATCCCGATTGGCTCACCAGTCGCCGCGATGGTACCCAGATTTGGAAAGAAGGTCCCCATAATCGAGTTTGGCTTAATCCCTTTCGCCCAGAGGTGCAGCAGTTCATCCAGGATTTAGTCGTTGAAATAGTTAGCAATTACGATGTGGATGGGATTCAATTCGACGATCATTTCGGCATTCCATCAGAGTTGGGCTACGATGCCTTTACAGTAGAACTCTACAAAAAGGAACACCTTGGCCACCTGCCTCCTGCTAACCCCCAAGACCCGAGTTGGGTACGCTGGCGGAGTAACAAAATTACAGATTTCATGACGCGGATATTCAGAGCAGTCAAAAACCGCAAACCAAAATGCCTGATCTCCCTAGCTCCCAACCCTCAAGCTTTCTCCTACAACTACTCTTTAGCAGACTGGGAGAGTTGGGAGCAGCAGGGGCTAATTGAGGAACTTATCGTGCAGGTGTATCGAGATGACCTGAGTCACTTTATCGCTGAATTGGATCGACCAGAAGTCCAGGCAGCACGGCGTCATATTCCAGTAAGCATCGGCATTTTGACTGGAGTGAAAAACCAATTTGTTCCTACCGCAAAAATCCAGAATCAATTGGGGGCTGTTCGCAATCGGGGCTTTGCTGGTGTGTCGTTTTTCTACTACGAAACCCTGTGGAATCTTGCCAAGGAGAAGCCATCTGAGCGCCAGGCTGCCTTCCAGGGGCTATTTCCAGCATCAGTGGAGCGACCGAATGTCTTGGATGGGTGGACACCATCTAATTAGCTAACCCCCAATGCCCAGACGCCCCGCCAACGAAGGGGTTAGGGGTAGTAGAGTCACAATCATTAAGAACAGAGCCAAAAGAGCCAAAGCCGCTCGTGCATCATCGGGTTCACTCAGCTCGTTCAGGCTGGGACGCTCCAAATCCCGTTGTAAGAATATGATGACAATTGCCCAGTACAAAGCCAGAGGGTTGGCGAGAGATGCGAGCGCCAGCACAATCAACGTTGCCACCGTTGTCCGCCCCGCAGTTTTGCGTCCATAGATCGCTTGGACTATCCGACCCCCATCCAGCTGCCCAGCAGGCATTAAATTCAACGCTGTAATCACCAACCCCATCCACCCAATCACTGTCAACGGGTGGACGTCGACCAGAGGCCCGTTTACGGCAGAACCCAGTACAACCCGCGCTAGTGTTCCGACCAAAATCGAGCCCTGGAAAAACTCAGCTGGCACTTGAAACAAACTCCCTTTATGGGAAAGCAGCAAGCCCCCTATCAGCATTAACAAAGAGACAATGCCCCCAGCAACTGGCCCTGAAGCGGCAACATCAAACAGCACTTTGCGGTTTGGCACCAGAGACTCAATCCGAGTAACAGCACCAAAAGAGCCAATTTGCAAGGTGGGAAGAAAAAACGGAGGACTGAGGCGAACTTGGTGACGACGGGCAAGCAACCGATGACTAATTTCGTGGGCTGCCAAAACCGCTAAGATGCCAGCAGCAATGGGTAGGGCTTCCCAGAATCGCGCCGGATTGGTAAAAAAATCAAAGCCTTGCAGTAGCCCCCCAGTTTCCAAACTCGTGGCAATCGTCGCTACTAAGAGTACAACCGCCAGGATTTTTTGAGTTAACGTCGTTGTTCGCGGGTCATTACGGCTGGGAAGGACAATGACGACGGGCTTTCCGTCTAGGTTTTCTACTAAGAAGAGTCGGTAGCGATCGCCAAGTCGCTCCTGTAAACTACCAGACAAACGCTCGAAAACTACCTCCGGTTCTCCGCGCAGGTTGCCCCTGAAGATTGCCCCTTCTTGATAGGGAATCGTTTCCGTAGCAAAAAACGTATCGATCCCAAAAATTCCTCGAATCGCGGTGATATCCTGCTCCGGAATCGGTACCACATCCAGTTTAGGTGCCGATTGGGCTGGCTTTGTTGTATCAGCTAGCTCAGTTGTATTTTCTGTTTGATGGCTCTCCTGGGTAGAATTGGCTAGCCTTTGGGTTGTTTGTGTTCTCACCGCATCTTGACCAGCTGCTCGGAGGCGATTCCCCAGCCAGACGTACAACCCAACTGAAGCTACCAATAAGAACAGGACACCCGCAATATTGATGTAAATCCCCGCTGCGAACAACCCAAAGAACAGTAGCCAGGGAGCCATCAACACTACGGATTGTAACCAGGCAAAAATTCCCAGTTTGCCAAAAGGTCTGGCTCTATAAAAGCCCCAACCCAATATACCGAAAACAGCTAGCACAATTAGCCCGATTACAGAGGTTTCTGATGCCGTGAACATTTTTGATGGAACCGTAGCAGCTACCAATAAATCTACTGTACCTGAGTAGGATACCCTTGCTACGACGCGGTGAGTCCAGTCCTGAAGGCGGGTCTCCCGCCGTAGGGAACTGGCGAACCCGAAGGGTCGGTTAGGGGAAAGCGATAGTTAAGGATAGGATAGAAGCATGGCAACCATTGAAATCCTGGGAGTCCGGCACGCCTACGAGGTAACGGCTCCGACTAGTGACCCCCATGCTTTAGTGTTTATCCACGGTTGGCTTTTAAGCCGTGGGTACTGGCAACCCTTAATTGAGCGGTTAGCACCAAATTACCAGTGTCTAGCTTATGATTTGCGCGGTTTTGGCCAGTCGCAGAATAGCCCACAAGCCGAGTCGAGCTATCAGCAAAATCCCTTGAGCCTGCCCCCCAGATCCCTCGGCGCTGCCGTTGTAGATTCCGCCGCGACTTCTCGCTATACCCCAGCTGCCTATGCTCAGGATTTGGCAGTCCTACTGCAACAGCTGAATATTTCTAGTGCTTGGCTAATTGGTCACTCGCTGGGAGGCACTATTGCCCTCTGGGGAGCCAATCAGCTGCCTCAGTGTGTCAAGGGAGTGATCTGTATCAACGCGGGTGGTGGCGTTTATCTCAAGGAAGCCTTTGAGCAGTTTCGCGCCTCTGGTCAACAGCTGTTGAAACTTCGTCCTTCTTGGCTCAGCCAGCTACCTTTGATTGATTTGCTGTTTACGCGAGCGAGTGTGGCGCGTCCGATCGCTCGCTGTTGGGGTCGTCAACGGGTGATTGATTTCGTCAGGGCGGCTCCGGAAGCCGCTCTAGGAACGCTGCTGGATTCCACTACAGAGTCAGAAGTCAACCGCTTACCCCAAGTGGTGTCCCAGCTGAAGCAGCCGGTTTATTTCATTGCCGGTGCACTAGACCCAATAATGGAACCCAAGTATGTCCGCCATTTGGCAAGCTTTCACCCGCTATTCCAAGCTTGTGGTGACAATGTGATTGAAATTCCCCACTGTGGACACTTGGCAATGGTAGAACAGCCGGATGCTGTCGTTAATCAGATCCGCACTATCCTTGCTCAGCATTGATACAGCTGCATTACCTCTGTAATAGCTAACCTGGACTGAACGCCTAGTGTTAATGGAGAGGTATGACCCCGATTCAGATGTTCAGCTGCGGCACAGCCAATCATGGCTGCGTTATCTGTGCAAAATTTGAGGGGAGGAAATAGCACTCGCAGGTTGTGAGCAACAGCGGCCTCATGCAGCTGCTTTCTCAACCCACTGTTAGCAGCTACGCCTCCACCAACGGCAATAGTGTTGAGACCGTAGTCGAGGGCACAGGCGATCGCACGTCTGGAGAGCGATCGCGCTACTGTCTCCTGAAAACTGGCTGCCACATCCTTTACCGGTAGTGGTTGTTCATCCTGCTGCAACTTTTGCACCAGCCGCAGTACCGCCGTTTTTAGCCCACTAAAACTTGAATCATAAGGATGATACCCTCCACCAGGCCGAGAAACATTCCCCTCTGGTAGGGCAAAGGCTTGCGGATTACCTTCTTGTGCCAACTGGTCAATTACAGGACCACCAGGATACCCCAGATGCAACAATCGTGCCACCTTATCAAAGGCTTCACCAGCGGCGTCATCACGGGTTTCCCCTAGCTTTTCATACACACCACAATCTTTGACGTAAATCAAGCTTGTGTGACCACCAGAAACTAGCAGACTCAAGAATGGCGGCTGTAAACTCGGCTCACTCAAGTAATTAGCATAAATATGGCCTTCTAGATGATGAACCCCCAAAAACGGCTTTTGATGCACCATCGCTAAAGTTTTCGCGGCGGTTAACCCCACCAACAACGCCCCCACTAGTCCCGGCGCACAAGTTGCCGCGATCCCATCAATTCCCGAAAATTCCAGAGCAGCTTGTTCGAGCGCCTGCGCGATCGCTTGATTAATCGTTTCTACATGTTGGCGCGACGCCACCTCCGGCACCACCCCGCCATACTGCCGGTGGACTGGAATTTGGGAAGCAATAATACTACTGCAAACTTGACGATTTTTAACAACTGCTACGGCAGTTTCGTCACAACTTGTTTCAATCGCTAAAACGGTTGACATTGACGAGTTATGCAAAAAGTGAATAATCTTCTTTGAGAATCTTAAACTTTTATTTACTTAAACTTTCCTGGGCTCCCAGGCAAGAGTATGATGACTTCCAAGTAAAGTGAGCGAGTTGGCGAGTCAGGCGGCCTCCGGCACAGCCCGACGCAGAACTGGCGTGGTGTAGCCACCGCGAGTTTTCCGGGAGGCTTAAGCTAACCGAAGACTTGCGCTCTTTGCGACCTTCCCGCCTGACCTCGCGTCAAAAAAGCCTGGACAAGCTGCTGCGTTTTGTACAACAAACTTTTTCTTTTGTAATAAAGGGAAACAATTCCATGCGACGATTGTTTGCTCTGATTCTTGTCACTGGTATTTGGCTCAATTTTGCCCCCCAAGCATTAGCGGTAGGGGCTGGCCTTGTACCTTGCAGTGAATCTCCTGAGTTTCTTCAACGGGCGCAAAACGCCCGCCGAACCACCGACACCACGGGACCGCAAGACCGATTTAAACGCTATGCCGACAACGGGGCACTTTGCGGCCCCGAAGGTCTACCTCATCTGATAGTAGATGGTCGTGTTGGTCATCTTGGTGAATTCACAATTCCTAGCATTCTCTTTCTCTATTTTGCCGGTTGGATTGGTTGGGCGGCTCGCTCCTATCTACAAGCGGTCAAAAAACTGGAAGGTAGTAGCCCCGAAAGCAAAGAACTCGTTATCGATGTCCCTTTGGCGATCAAATGTGGCTGGCTAGGTGCGACTTGGCCACTAGGAGCCGTGAAAGAATTCCTGTCGGGTGAATTGTACGCCAAGGACGAAGAAATCCCCATTTCCCCACGTTAGTTCAGCTTAATTCATTAACTTGTTTTGGAATGAACCATGCAGACGAAAAACGACCAAAAAACGTATTTCCTTCAGTATCTTTCCCTAGCACCGGTTCTTGCCGTTGTTTCGGTGTCAGTGGCATTCACTACCTGGGCTCTAATTAACTACTTTTTCCCAGATTTTCTCTTCTACGCTCCAAAGCCATAAGTTGGAGAGGCGGCTTCTTGAAGCCGTCTGCATAATGATTGTCTCTTGCCTGTAGTTTTCCATCTGGTTTGAGTGAGTGAGGAGTGAGGAGTAAGGAGTAATACAGGTCGCCCACTTTCAAAGCGAGGCATGAAAGAGCCTTTTTACAAGAAAAAATCGCCTATAAGATGCGATGCTTGTATCGAATTCTTACCCCTCACACCTCACTACTTTGTCTATATGAGCAAGTAGCTATCGCGAGCATGCTTTGTTTAAATGTCAGTTTAATTAAGTTTTCTAAACTTCACTCCAAAGACTGATAATTAACACAAAATGTTAACATAAAATAATCCAACTAGCATTACTAGATACCAACAAAAACTATGGTCCAATCAGTAGATGCATCAAAAGATCGGCCCAGCGATCCAAGAAATCGAGAAGTTGTCCATCCAGTAAATGGTGATCCGCAAATTGGGAACCTGGAAACGCCGATCAATGCTTCTGGCCTCGGCAAGTGGTTGATTAATATCCAGCCTGGTTATCGAAAGGGTCTAACACCCTTTCGTCGCGGGTTCGATGTTGGCGTTGTTCAGGGTTTGTGGCTAATTATCCCCTTTGTCAAACTTGGCCCTCTACGGGACACAGATATTGCGAATATAGCTGGTTTACTCTCAGCCTATGGTCTGATACTGATTTCGACCACTGCTATATGGCTATACGCTGCTAGTCAGCCGCCAAACCCACAGGTTACCGTTACCACCCCTAATCCTCCAGCAGAACTGAAGACATCAGCAGGCTGGTCCGAGTATGGCAAGGGTTTTCTCTTTGGTGCACTTAGTGGTTCGACGATTACCTACTTTGTGCTTTCCAATTGGGGAGTGATCCAAGGTCTGTTTAACTAGAAGGAGTCAGGAGTCAGGAGTCAGGAGAAGCCAGTCTCCTCCTGACTCATTATTTGTAAAGTTTTAAGTGCGAAATTCATGCTTTTTGAGTTGTCAGTTTAATTAATTTTTTTTAAATTCTCTGCTAAGGCTGAAAATCACATCCATCTGTCCACGTAAAATAATGCAAATACCATTACTAGATACCAAGAATAAATTATGGTACAAGCAATAGATGAATCAAAAGATCGGCCCAGCGATCCAAGAAATCAAGAGGTTGTCTTTCCAGGGGGGCGTGATCCGCAGCGTGGAAACCTGGAAACGCCGATTAATGCTTCTGGCCTCAGTAAGTGGTTCATTAATATCTTGCCCGCCTATCGCCGGGGTATAACTCCGCTGAGACGAGGACTGGAAGTTGGCATCGCTCATGGTTATTGGCTGATTGGCCCCTTCGTCAAACTTGGTCCACTCCGGGATACAGATGTTGCCAACATCGCTGGTTTACTCTCAACCCTTGGCATGGTTGTCTTTTCGACCCTGGCTATAGAACTCTACGCTAATAGCAATCCACCCAAACCCATTGCCACCGTTACGACGCCCAACCCTCCAGACGCCTTTAAAAGCCAAGAGGGCTGGAACTCGTATGCACCTGGTTTTCTGATTGGTGGCATTGGCGGTGCGGTGCTTGCCTACTTAGTGCTTTCCAATGTGGAAGTGATCCAAAGTATTACCAGCAAGCTGCTCAAGCTTAGTTAGCTTTTCCATTTGCAGTAGTTAGAAGGCAGAATTAAATCATCTTTCTGCCTTCTTAATTTTCCCGTCCGTTCAGGGCTGCTTCGATGCGCTCTAAAGCGGTTGCAAAATTGTCGTTAATAATGCGAATATCGAATTCACCAGCGGCATTAATTTCTTCTTGAGCGCGGTGGAGACGACGCGCGATCGCTTCCTCTGAGTCCTGACCACGACGGCGTATACGCTGCTCTAGTTCCATCAACGAAGGCGGCAGAATAAAAATCCGAAGTGCTAGGGGAAACGTCTTGTAAACTTGTCGCGCCCCTTCTAGCTCAATTTCCAGCAATACCCACTTGCCCTGAGAAATTTTCTCTTCCACAGGTTTGCGGGGAGTGCCGTAGTAGTTACCGGCAAACTCGGCCCACTCCAGCAGTTCACCCGTATCTTTCATTTGTTTGAAATCGCTACGGCTGACGAAGTAATATTGTTTTCCGTTGATTTCGCCCGGGCGCGGGGGACGGGTCGTGAGCGAGATCGAAACATATATTTCTGGATGACGCTGAAGCAGCGCTTGCACTAGGGTGCCTTTGCCAACTCCACTGGGGCCTGTCAAAACAATCAGTCTGCCAGCGTTCAGGCAATTCTTTGTTGTCGCCGAACTGTGAGTGACCAAGATCAATTGTCTCCATGACCATCGCGACTAATCACGAAGCGGTTCGCCACCGTCTCCGGTTGAATCGCCGAGAGAATCACGTGGCTGGAATCGGTAATAATCACAGCCCGAGTGCGGCGACCGTAGGTCGCGTCAATCAGCTGCCCTCGATCCCGTGCATCAGTAATGATACGCTTAATGGGGGCAGATTCTGGACTGACAATGGCAACCACTCGGTTGGCAGACACAATGTTGCCGAAACCGATGTTGATTAGCTGAATGTCCATGATAAATTGACGCAAAACGGCGTGGGAGAAGCTTATAGCAACCTACATTTCATGGTATCCACAAAAATTTTGACTTACAACGCTAAAATCAGTGAAAAAGCTGGTTTTTAGGTTTTCTATGCCTTCAAGGTTCCTTTCTCTACCTTTTGGTATCCCGCTAAAGGTAGAGGTAAAAACCGCCACCTAACTTGGAGCCGCCAAAGATGACTCGTTTTGCAATCAGTTGACTTCACAACTCTAACCGCCGCTTGTAGTGATCTACGTGCCAATTGGCTACCGGCGCGTACCGAACAGGTGTATCAGCGCGATCGCTATACGATTGCGATGGGGTTACGCACGCTTAAAACAAGGGGATGGCTGGAGGTTTCGTGGCATCCTCAAGCCGCTCGTCTTTGCATCGGCGATCCACCACCCCGGACTCCGGATACGTTTACCTTCAGCCAACAGTTGCTGCACCAGTTGGGTGGTTTGGCAGTGATATCTTGCGCTAGCGTCGCCCTTTGGGAGCGCGTTGTAGATCTCCAGTTTGCCCGTCGTCCAGGGGAAGCCGCCCTCTGGCACCTATACGTCGAAATCATGGGCAAATATAGCAACGTCATCTTAACTGACTCAGCCAACCTCATCGTCACCGCCGCCCATCAAGTCAGTCAGCAACAATCCAGCGTCCGTCCGATTCAAACAGGACAGCCCTACGAACCACCACCCGCACTAACTGGTGTACTTCCAAGCTTGAACGAATCCCAGGAGCGCTGGCAAGAACGGGTGAGTCTAGTCCCAGGAGCGTTGCGGCGCTGTTTGCTAAAGAGCTATCGCGGCTTGAGTCCCGCGCTGGTGCAGTCAATGGTGCATGCCTCGGAACTAGATCCCGACCAATCCACCGATACCCTGAAGCCGTCCGACTGGCAACAGATGTTTCGTCGTTGGCAGGAATGGCTGCAAGCGCTACAGCGAGAAGAGTTTCAACCCAGCTGGACTTCGGAGGGATACACCGTATTAGGCTGGGGCGGAGTCAAGCCAGCCCAAACGGTACAAGATTTACTCAACTGTTACTACACGGCTGAGCTAAATCAACAAGAATTCAAGACTCTGCGGCATCAGCTAAGTCAGAAACTCAACAGTGTTTTGGAAAAATTGCGGCTCAAAGCTCGCACCTTTGAAGAACGCTTGCAGCAATCTGATCAGGCAGACGAGTACCGACAACAGGCTGACTTGCTGATGGCTCACCTCCAGGACTGGCAACCGGGGATAAAGTCAATGGCTCTGCCCGACTTCGACACCGGCAACCCAGTCACAATTCCCTTAGAGCCAGAGAAAAATGCCGTCCAAAATGCTCAAAGTCTTTACAAGCGCCATCAAAAGCTCAAACGCGCTCGCAGTGCTGTTCAGCCTCTGTTATTAGAGGTGAAGACGGAAATTGAGTATTTGGAGCAGGTGGAAGCGGCGATCGCCCAAATGGAAAATTACCAAACATCAGAAGACCTAGAAGCGCTCAAGGAAATCCGCGAGGAGCTGATTGGGCAGCGCTATCTGGAAGATCCAGAATACGGTCGTCGCAGTTCTGCCGAGGCACCCAGCACGAACTTTCATCGTTATCGCACCCCCAACGGTTTTGAAGTATTAATCGGTCGCAATAATCGGCAGAATGACCAGCTGACATTTCGTCTAGCTGGGGATTACGACCTCTGGTTCCACGCCCAAGAGATTCCGGGGAGCCATCTGCTACTGCGTCTAGAGCCGGGATCTGTGGCAGATGAAGCGGATTTGCAGTTTGCCGCTAACCTTGCTGCCTTCTACAGTCGCTCCCGCCAAAGTGACCAAGTACCGATTGTTTATACCGAACCAAAGTACGTCTACAAGCCCAAGGGAGCCAAACCAGGCATCGCTCTTTATAAGCAGGAGCGCATCATTTGGGGACAGCCCTGGCGGGCAAACGAATATTTCACGCAGGTAGACAAACAATTATCCTGAATTTTATATAAAAAATCTGTCGTTAGGGTTACAATAATGTTAAGAAAGATTACCCGATGCAGCTTGGGAACGCGCATTCCGGGTTTCCTTCGATTGAGAAAACAACGCAACGAGAAATTTTTTAGACCAGCTGTGGTGAGCTGGTCATTTTTTTACCTGTTTGTCCGCCTTGCCAGCAACGCTGCTGAGCAACCACCCTCCAGATAGTTTGATGCTATGCTATATTCAGAGATGGGAATTAATTCGGTTGCAGCGTTTGTTTTTAATGACAGGCTTTTCGCTTTTAGTCTTTACAGACTTCTCTCCGAAATCTAAATCTCTACAAACCTTTGATTTTGGAGACAATCTATGTCTATTTATGTAGGTAATCTATCTTACGAGGTCACCGAAGCCGACGTAAATGCTGTTTTTGCAGAATACGGTTCGGTCAAGCGGGTTCAGCTACCTACTGACCGTGAAACAGGTCGCCTGCGCGGCTTTGGTTTCGTAGAAATGGGTACAGATGCTGAAGAAGCGGCTGCCATTGAAGCCCTTGACGGCGCTGAATGGATGGGTCGTGATCTAAAAGTCAACAAGGCCAAGCCCCGCGAAAACAGAGGTCCCTCTGGCGGTGGCGGCGGTAGACGGGGTGGTGGAAACAGCTTTTCTAGCCGCTACTAAGCTCTAAAGCTAAACCCTTTCGCGCCTGTATAGGAGCTGAGAAAGAGGCAAGCCCTCTTTCTCAGCTCCTATAGTATAAGTCAGGACTTACGCACGCTTGTGTCAGAAACCCTGTCAGAAACCCGGTTTCTTGGTAGGACTCTGCCGGATAAACCCTCAATTTTTGGCAGAAACCCGGTTTGTTTGCTTGTCAGCTCCATTAATTTAAGTAACTGAATTTGATGGCTTCGTCACCCTAAACCTCTACCCAGTAAACGGAAGACCACTTTAGGGTGAAAAAGTGCTAAGGGCGATTTGATCAGGTGCGTTATCTCCATAAAGAGCGTGTGCAAATCGCCATCCTCATTTGCCAGCAAGAGCAATCTATCAGTGTACCAGTGCATTAGTCCACCGCTCCGACTAGGCTTGCTTTTACCAGATGTTGTAGGAAAGCGCGAGTCCAGTCCCGTTGCTAGCATCCAGTGAGGAGAATTGCTTTTGGCCAAACTTTTTTGGAAGCGTGAGGGCATGAGTGAGCTATTGGAAAACTGACTATGCGACTGACGAAGCCAGTCTCGCAAAACTATTGCTGATAAGGCACTGACCGTCATTCCTTGACCATAAACAGGGCATAGGGCGCAAACGGCATCTCCCAAAGCCACAAAGCCATGAGGAAGCACTGCTTTTTCGTAATGACGCAGCCTGTTGGCAGTGGCTCGATGGGCATAGATGGGCGATACAGGCTTGGCGTCTTTGATTGCTTCATAAAACTTCGGACTGGGCAGACTGCGTGCAAACTCCACAAAGCCCGAATCGTCTAGTGGGGGAAAGTCGCGTCCATAACCACCGAGAGTAGCAATCCACTCCCCTCCTTCGATTTTTGCTAGATATCCTAGCCGGGTACGATTCGGGGGCGAATGCGATATCAACATCACCTTCCAGTCAGACTGAAAGCCCTCTGGCTCTTGGTAGTGGCGTGTTGCATAGCCCAGGAAAGGATTAACAACAGTTTCTGATGGTGGTGTGAAACCTAGATTTTCCAGCCAATGAGGTGCCTGGGAGCGACGACCGCTGGCATCGATCACCAACGTTGCTTGCAACTCATCTTCAGTTAACCCACCAATCGAGCGCAGGCTGACTCCAGTAACGTGCGTTTTGCTGGAATTTAAGCGCAGCCCTGTTACACGATGTTGCTCAACAAACCGCACGTTTGAGAAATCAGACAGTCGTCGTCGTATAGCCCACTCCAGTAGCGGACGACTGCAAGTAAAAGAAACAATGTCGGAGGGAGAGTCGGCGCTGGCATTCCATCCGATTTGTCCGAAATGATGAAACTCCCGCGCCCAGTCTATTGTAAGTGCGCCAGCAGCGGTCAGTTCGGCTCCGATGCCAGGGAAGAGTTCTTCCAGTATCCTATAGCCTCTCGTGAACAAAACATGGGGCTGCACGGATTGTGGTACACCTCTGCGAACCTCGGGGTTCTCAGCAAATTTGTCTGTTTCAATGATCGTGACCGAAGCATTGCTGTCGGCAAGCACACGAGCAGAAAGCAGTCCGGCGATGCTGCCGCCAATGACAATAGCATGGTCGCCAACTTTAACGTATTGGTCAAACTTTTCAGACATCATTGTGTTTTCGCATACTATGTACATTCATCTTTACACTTAGAAGCAGCTTTCCTTGACAGTTCCAGAGCCCAGGAATCGATATTATTTAAGAATTACTGGAAATTTAGGATGCCCCAACATCAGCATTAATGTCGTAGCATCGAACAAGGGTTGGGTTTAAAGGCGCATCCTAAATGTCAAGACTTTTTGTAACCCCCTTACCCTACTCGATAGGAGTGCGGCAGTTAATATTTTTTTCCAATTTTCGCTCCTCCGCTTGTAACTGACTCAGGGGACGTAATTATGGATTTCTTGACCGATACCGTCGTGCTATCACGCCTGCAATTTGCCCTAACGGCTCTGTTTCACATGCTTTGGCCCACTCTTACAACAGGAGTCGGCATTTATCTCGTCATTGTGGCAGGGTAAGCGCAAGAAGCAATAAAAGTACTTGGCTCTCAATAATACTGAGAATAATCGCAATAAAGCTAAGAATCAAACTTCATTATTGGGATTAGCATTGCCTATATATCATATTTTGGGCATTTTTTTCTTGCGCTTACCCTGGTCATTGTGGAAGGATTGTGGCTAAAAACTCGTAACCCTGACTACTACTACCACGCCCGCTTTTGGTCAAAGCTGTATGTCCTCAACTTTGGTATTGGGGTGGCGACAGGCATTCCAATGGAATTTCAATTTGGTACCAATTGGGCACCTTTTGCCGAAGCAACGGGTGAATTTTTTGGCAGCATTTTGGGGTTTGAAGCGTCGATGGCATTCATGCTGGAAGCGGGGTTTTTAGGAATTATGCTGTTTGGTTGGGAGCGGGTGAATCCTGGTATTCATTTTTTCTCGACCATCATGGTTGCCTTTGGTGCTAACCTATCGACGCTGTGGATCTTGATGGCAAATTCCTGGATGCAAACTCCGGCAGGCGGAGAGATGATTGACGGTAAATTTATCGTCAGCGACTACTTTCAAGCAATGTTAAATCCATTCCTAGTCAACAGCGTCCTGCATATGTTCTTTGCGACGCTGGAAACATCCCTCTTTGTAGTCGGGGGAATTAGCGCCTGGTATATTCTCAAACAGCGACATCAAGCATTCTTTTCGATGTCGCTGAAGATTGTTTTAGCGGCAACAATCGCGGTTGCTCCGATTCAGATTTACATAGGACACTTGAGCGGTGAGCAAGTATATCGCTATCAACCGACCAAGCTAGCTGCAATGGAAGCGCAGTGGGAGACAATTCCAGCAGGACAGATGGCAGATTGGAGTTTGCTGGCGTTGCCAAATGACAAAGCAGAGAGGAATGACTGGGAAATTGCCGTGCCAAACGCGTTGGGCTTAATTCTAGAATTCAAACCAAAGCTGTCTGAACCTGTCCTTGGCTTGAAAGAATGGAAACCTCAGGATCGTCCTCACTTGCTGGGGTTAATCTACTATTCCTTTCGGATCATGATTGCAATCGGCTTTTTCTTAGCCGCCGTGATGGCAGTCAGCGTCTTGCAGTGGCTACGCGGCAAACTGTCTGCGGAGAATATCACTCAACAGCGCTGGCTTCTAGGAGCGTGGATGTTTTCAGCTCCTTTGGGATTTATTGCAATTGATTCGGGTTGGATTGTACGCTGTGTAGGACGACAACCGTGGTCAGTTTATGGACAGCTTCGCACAATTGATTCAGTTTCTCATGTGCCTGCAAGTAATGTCCTCGTGTCTCTGATAAGTTTTGCGGTCATCTACACCGTTTTGTTTATAGCGACCTTGTATTTTGGCAGTCGCATTATTCGGAAGGGTCCAAATCTCGATTTGCCCGTGCCAGGAAGAATTCAAGATGAACCTGTGGTCAAAACAGAACCAGCAGAGGTGATTCCCGATAGTCGTCCCGTAGAAGCAGAATCATAGGAGCATTCATGGAGGCGTTAAAACATTTTCTTCCTGAAGTTTGGTTTTTCATTTTAGCTCTCTTCCTATTTCTCTACGTCATGTTAGACGGGTTTGATCTGGGAGTTGGAATCCTCTCTCTGACAGCTTCATCGGAGGAGCGACGAGGCGTCTTAATGACGAGTTTGAGCAATACCTGGGATGCAAACGAAACCTGGTTAGTCGTAATGGCTGGCGGATTGTTCGGTGCATTTCCCTTAGCGTATGGCACGATTCTGACTGCCCTATACATTCCCATTATTACGATGATCTTTGGGTTCATTTTTCGTGCCGTTGCGTTCGAGTTTCGTGAACAGTCCGAGCGAAAGTTCTTCTGGAATATCGCTTTTGGTACTGGAAGTTTCGTTGCCGCATTGGGGCAAGGGTTTGCACTGGGGAGCGTCATTGCGGGAATTTCGGTCGATCAGGCGGGTCACTTTATCGGCACAACGTGGGATTGGCTGAATTGGAAGTCAATTTTAGTCGCGTTGACTTTGATTCAGGGCTATGTCTTGATTGGCTCTACTTACCTGATTCTAAAAACATCAGGAGAGTTGCAATCAACCCACTATCGGACTGCTAAACTTTCGGCAATCACAACGTTGCTCGGAGCAATTTTGATTACGATTTCGACGCCTGTATTTTATGAACAAGCGCGAGTTCGATTGTTTCATCAGCCCCAGATCTACATCTTCGCCATGATTCCTATCCTTGGAACTCTATTAATCTGGCGGCTTTTGAAAAGTATCGAACTTAAAGCAGAAAACGCACCATTCGTGTGGACAATCCTGATTTTTCTGCTGACATTTATTGGGTTAGCCTTGGTGATATTTCCCTACATCATTCCTACTCAAATCACGATTTACCAAGCGGCAGCTTCACCCAGTGCATTAGTCTTCATGTTGGTTTTTATTGGCTTCCTCATCCCAATTATGTTGTTCTACAACATCTACCAATACATAGTGTTTCGAGGAAAGGTGGCAAGTACGTCTTACGGTGAATAGATCCTGAGTGCGATCTACTCACTTGCTGCCATCTCTGCCTGTCGTAGATCGCATCCACGGGCTCTCGAATCAAGCCCCGCTCTACACGGGTTCGCGCGAACCCGCATAATTGCTGGATGAGCATCGCTATTAGGGTTGTCAGCTCATTGCGCTTCGACCTTACGAGCTAATGGGAGAGTGAAGATGTGGAAAGATGAAATTCTCGAAGAAATCCACAAAATTCGAGAAGAACACGCTAAGACTTTCACCTACGATTTACAAGCAATTTGTGATGATTTACGACAGAAGCAGGCTGTCAGTGGGAGACAAATCATCTCAACACCTTTGAAACAACCTCGTCAGGATTATAATAATTACAATACAAAAACTAAGAATTTAAGTTAGTAACTCTGAAGTTGACTTACTCAGATCTTGCACCAGTACCAAAACGAGGCAGAGCCTCTATATTCTGGTTCCCAGGCTACGCCCAGCGTGACGAGTTTTGGAGGCTCTGCCTCCCCAGTGCCGAGAGTAAGGTGTACTCCGGTCAGCTTAAATATTTAAGACTACCTACGGCGGTAAAAGCAGTGACACAAGCTTCTCAATGGAATCAGTTTGAAGAAGTGGACTATCAAGTTGTTCACACTACCGTGGGACGCATCCGTATCCATGTCCCTCGACTGGCAAATGATCCAGAGTATGCTAGAAAACTCCAGCACTTAGTCGAGTCTCTAAATTTTGTTATCAGTTTACGTATCAACGCGTCGGCTAGCTCAATGGTTGTAAACTATGACACATGCCTAGAGCCACTGGCTACGGTACAGTCGGCGCTGGTTGATGCTATTCAACAGGCGCGTACCACAGATATCCCCCTAGTACCGACACCTAAAGCTCCGCCATCCAGTCGAGAAACAAACGTTCTGGAGTATTTAGATTTGCCCGTGCCTGAAAAAAGTTCTCAGTCACATAGGGAGGTTGTGCATCAGGCAAGTGTGGTTAGTCGTTCTGCTTGCTTAATTTTTAACCCGATTGCTGGGCAGTCTAACCCGGAGCAGGATCTGGAAAAGATCAGGAGCATCCTAGAACCAGAACTTGACCTGGATGTCCTGACTACAACACCGGAAGTTGATACTTACCAGTTAGCCAAAGATGCCGTTGACCAAAGGTTTGAAGTGATTATCGCCTCAGGGGGAGATGGCACAGTTTCAGCGGTTGCCTCTGCTGTGGTGGAAACTGACATTCCTCTGGGGATTATTCCACGGGGGACGGCGAATGCCTTTGCCAATGCCCTAGGAATTCCCACAAGCATTGAGGGGGCCTGTGCAACCATCTTGGCAGGAACCACACGGGTTGTTGATGCAGCCTCTTGTAACGGTAGACCCATGATTTTACTGGCAGGTATTGGCTTTGAAGCAGAAACCGTTAACCGGGCGGATCGGGAATATAAGAATCAGTTTGGGATGCTGGCTTACATCCTGGCCGGGTTGGAGGAGTTGAGCGAACTTGAAACTTTCGAAGCCAAGCTAGAAACTGACGACAAAATCATTACACTCCAGGCAGCAGCAGTTACGGTTGCGAATATAGCCCCTCAGACCTGCGTGCTAGCTCAGGGACCGGGCGAACTAATCGCCGACGATGGTTTGCTTGATGTGACGCTTGTGGCTCCGACTAATACTTTAGGAGCTCTAGCCGCGGCCTATAATCTGCTGCAATCCGCATTTCTTGGTCAACCGGCGGCTCAACCCGATACAGGTTATTTGCGCACGAAACGGATTAAAATTACCACCGACCCACCCCAGAAAGTGGTCCAAGACGGAGAACTGATTAGTCCTACTCCGGTTGAGATTGTTTGTATTCCAGGAGGGTTAACTATTTTTGTCCCGACGATTTCAGAACCCGCCAGCCCTACTGAGAAATTAGATGGTTTTCTCAATCTCCAAATTGAACTCAAAGAACCAGGGGTTATGGAGCAGCAAAATGTCCTATTTTAGGCTATGCCAACGCCCGAGTAAGCGTCTGCAATCTATAATCAATAATTAAAGTGAGTAAATGGACAACCAAAATGTTGAAGCTGATTTGGAATGGAACACTAGTAGCAATAGGAACAGCAAGTTTAGTCATCGGTATGGTGGGCGTTTTCATCCCATTTTTTCCTGGAACACCCTTCCTGCTATTATCTATAGCTTGCTTCGCTTTAGGCTGGTTCACCTCTGGTCTATGGGGAGTACAGTATTCCTAGGGTTCATAGGTATTTGTACGAGTTGAAGACTTCGCTCATCGGTAGCAGACTTTTAAAGGAATGCGACAAGCTGTAAACCCTTTGCTGTAATCAACCTCCAGTGTTAAGTCAAGCCAAATAATATATCGCGTATCGATGAGCGTTAGTCTAAACTCCAATCTATTGGCCGACGAAAAGATGAGGTTTTTCTCCAGCTTAAGGAATTACTAGAGCCGTTTGGAATCAAGCGATACAGCTCCTAATGATGGTGGTGATAGTGTGGATCATGCCCTCCATGCTCCTGAGGATGGCCCATCATGCGTAGCATGTCAGGTCCACCTGTCTTGAAGAAACGTACCAACAGTAGTGCAGCTAGGATTAAAAACAGGATGTTCAGCACAGTTGTGTAGTTGAAGCTGATAGAGGCTTCAACAATTTTTGCACTGCGCTCATGAGGGACAAGTCCCAGCAGCTGGAACACGAATTCGACAACCAAGCCCGCCCCCGTCATAGCAGCGTAGAAGGTGCATAGCAGGAAGATGCTGACCTTTTTCCCGTAGTACTTGCGGTAGATGTCAAGGATCGGGAGAACAATAGAAAATTTGAATTGATGGCAGACAACTTATTCCTGTTCGGTTGTGCAGCGACATAGAGCAGAAATTGGTGTCTGTGGCAAGTGAAGGAATCAGAGCAGGAGAAGCACTCTAAACCCATGCCAGCTGCCAAAAATGCTGACATAATGATTGGCAGTGTTTATTGGAAATAAGATGCTAGACGAAGGGAAGATTGTCTTCAGCGTTAGAGCTGGCGACAGTGTTGAAGAACTGCTGCAAAAAATTAAGAGTTATGAAGGCTACAATGCCCAAGGTAACCTGGTCATCCTCAGCGACGCTGAGATAGAAGATCGGCTCCTCAGAGACAACGACGGAGCCAGACATGTTCTATCTGAAGCAGAATTGCTACCACCTAGAGATATGCAGGCTTTTTACGAAGAGGAGGAATAATTGCACAAAAGAGGAAATGCCCTGGAGCCTACAACAGTGTTGATTGAGTCTCTAACATTCTCTTCATAATCTGCCGGAGAGGTCGGATCATTCCCCGTAGGCACCCCCATCACCCGACAAACAAGCGTTAGTAACACCACCAGTCCGAGATTAATTATCAAGGCAGCGACTCCAGCATAGATAGATACACTGATTCCACCAAACTGGAGTGGGAAAATCGGCTTAAAGTTTTGGGAAACCACCATCTGTGTACCGGCAATCATGCCACCATTCCAACCAGCGATTAGAGCCCAACGGTGAAACCAATTACTATACAATCCCAGGAAGACCGCAGGTAAAGTCTGCAAAATCCAAGCCCCCCCAAGCAGTTGGAAGTTAATAATCTCTGTAGTTGGCAAACCTAGAATAAACACCAGGGCGCCAAACTTGACCACTAAAGAAGTCACCTTGGCAACGTTGCATTCCTCCTGTGTGGTGCAGTTGGGGTGAAAATACTCTCGATAGATGTTACGGGTGAAGAGGTTGGCGGCGGCGATCGACATAATCGCTGCTGGCACTAAAGCCCCAATCGAGATCGCAGCAAAGGCAAAACCGGTAAACCAGCCCGGAAAGACTGCGCTCAGCAGGGCGGGGACAGCGCCATTAGCTTTATAAGCTATAGGTAATTTCACATGGGCAGCGATCGCCATATAGCCCAGTAGTGCTAGAGCCCCCAGCATAAAGGAGTAGATGGGCAGAAGGGCCACATTGCGTTTGATCACGTCACAGTTCTTACTACTGAGAATGCCTGTGAGCGAATGGGGATATAGGAACAGTGCCAGTGCCGAACCTAGAGCCAAAGTGACATAGGCTGGGTATTGAGCTGGTGCCAGAAGTTCGTGGAAGGTTTTGGGATTTTGCAGTGCTTTTTGGTGGACAGCAGCAAAAATCTGATTAAATCCACCCAGTCGAAGCGGGATGTAGACCAACACCACTACCATCACGGTTAAAATCATCAAATCTTTCACCACGGCAATCATCGCTGGAGCGCGCAGACCACTGTTGTAGGTGTAAGCCGCCAGAATCACAAAGGCGATAATTAATGCTGCTTCCACTGGGATTCCCATTTGCGCCAGACAGACTTCAATCCCGAACATCTGCAAGGCAATATAAGGCATGGTTGCCAAGATACCAGTCACAGCCACTATCAGTGCCAATAAGCTACTGCCAAAGCGTTCGCGCACAAAGTCGGCTGCTGTGACGTATCCTCGGCGCTTAGCCACCGTCCAAAACTTGGGCATTATGAGATAAAGCAAGGGATAGACCAAAATCGTATAAGGAACGGCAAAAAAGCCCAAAGCACCTGAGGCATAGAGAGCTGCGGGTACCGCAATGAAGGTATAGGCAGTGTAAATATCTCCTCCAATTAAAAACCAGGTCACTATAGTCCCAAAGCGCCGTCCTGCCAACCCCCACTCATCAAGCAACTTCAAATCACCGCGATGCCAGTTAGCAGCGACAAAGCCGAGAACTGTGACCAGGACAAAAAACAAAATGAATACAGTTAATGATATCCAGTCAATCATGAGTACTCCTTCGATTGGATGCGTGCAAAGGGGACAGGAATATTAACGGCTCACACCTGTTACCGGTTCATAAAAATTAACTAGGCTTTTAAAACGTATAAAACTGCTGTTATTAGAGCCGTGAGAATTACCCATAGCAGTTGATACCAGTAGAAAAACGGTATCCCAATCAACTCTGGTTGAGCGGTGTTGTAGAAAGGTGGCCACAACAGTGCAATTCCTGGAAGAATCAGGAACCAGCGTAGCCAGACACGGCTGTTTTGGGTAGGGCGACTCACCATAATTCTGTATATCAGACTTTACAAATTTATTAGATATGCACTAACCCTATATCCTATATCTTGATGTTGATTGAGACGTGCTATAACTTTATGAAATACGTTAATCTTGGCAAAACTGGGCTGAAAGTCTCGCGCCTGAGCCTCGGCACTATGACCTATGGTTCTCGTCAATGGCGAGAATGGGTTCTACCGGAAGAAGAGAGCCGTCCCTTCATTAAGCTGGCGTTGGAGGCAGGAATTAATTTCTTTGACACCGCTGACATGTACTCTTTGGGTGTCAGCGAGAAAATTGTTGGGCAAGCACTCAAGGATTTTGCTAAACGCGAGCAGGTCGTTATCGCCACCAAGGTTTTTCATCCAATGGGCGACAGTCCTAATGAACGAGGACTGTCTCGCAAGCACATTCTAGCCAGCATTGATGCCTCACTCCAGCGGTTGCAAACGGATTACGTCGATCTCTACCAGATTCATCGCTGGGACTACGAGACACCAATTGAGGAAACCCTGGAAACACTACATGATGTAGTCAAAGCAGGCAAAGCTCGTTACATCGGCGCTTCTAGCATGTACGCTTGGCAGTTTGCCCTCGCGCTTTACAAGGCTGACCAACACGGCTGGACTCGATTCGTCTCTATGCAAAACCACTACAACCTAGTCTATCGGGAAGAGGAGCGAGAGATGCTGCCGTTATGTCGGGCGGAGGGGATCGGGGTTATCCCTTGGAGTCCTTTAGCACGAGGTTTTCTTTCTGGCAATCGGCAGCGGCAAAGCCAGGGTGAAACCTCTCGGGCTAAAACTGACGACTTTGCCCACCAGCTCTACTATAATGAGTCGGATTTTCAGGTGGTTGACCGAGTAGTAGACCTAGCTAAAGTACGCGGTGTAACCCCATCTCAGATCGCCTTGGCCTGGCTGTTGCACCAACCAGGTGTTACAGCTCCGATCATTGGTGCTAGCAAGATAAAACACCTAGAAGAACTACTCGCTGCAGTGGAACTCAAGCTGGACGATGACGAGCGGGCTCAACTTGAGCATCCCTACCAACCCCATCCCATCTTAGGACATAGCTAACCATCCCGCCAAATGCCCTGTAACCTGCCCGAAAGCCAGCCATCATCACAACTATTAAAAATGATGATTTTATCTATCTCATCAATCCAACTATAAGATAGATGCCGTGTGGTGTTCGTGCCAGTGGTGAGCGATGTCGAGTCGGCGGCACAGCCACACTTTATCGTGCTTTTGCACATAGTCGAGGAACCGGGCAAGCGCTGCTACCCGGCCTGGTCGCCCAACTAACCGGCAGTGCAGGCCAACGTTCATCATCTTTGGCAACACTTCGCCCTCGGCATAGAGTACGTCGAAGGCATCGCGCAGATAGGCGAAGAACTGATCGCCCGAGTTGAACCCTTGGCTGATGGCGAACCTCATATCGTTGTTATCGAGAGTGTAGGGGATAACGAGGTGCGGCTTGCTGTAGTCGTACACCCAGTACGGCAGGTCGTCGGCGTAGCTGTCCGAATCGTAGAGAAACCCACCTGACTCGACGACGAGCCTGCGGGTGTTGGGGCTGACCCGCCCAGCGTACCAGCCGAGAGGCCGACTGCCTGTCACCCGCGTGTGAATCTCGATTGCCTTACAGATGTGTTCGCGCTCCGCCGACTCGCCAAAGTACTGGTAATCAATCCAGCGGTAGCCGTGGCTCGCGATCTCCCAGTCTGCCTCAACCATCGCCGCGACTGCCTCCGGGTTGCGCTCAAGTGCCATCGCCACGCCGTAGACGGTAACTGGAATGCTGTACTTAGTGAACAGTTGATAAAGTCGCCAGAAGCCAGCGCGGCTGCCGTACTCATAGATCGACTCCATGTTCATGTTGCGTACACCAGCGAGCGGCACGGCACCGACAATTTCCGACAGAAAAGACTCGGAGGCAACATCACCATGGAGGATGCTGTTCTCCCCACCCTCCTCATAATTAATCACAAACTGCAAGGCGATGCGGGCGCCACCTGGCCATTTTGGGTCTGGCGGGTTGCGACCATAGCCAATCATGTCGCGTGGATAATTCTCAGGCATCCTCCATTCCTTCTGGTTTTTCTGTTTCCATTCTTAACTTTAGTGTCCTTTGGGTCTTTGTCGCTACAGAGGCTACCTCTGTCCGGTATCGATATTTCTTCCCGGAGGCTTTCGAGTTCCTTAAAAACTAGACAAATCCAGATCCTACTCTACTATTCACTTTACTTTTTGTAACAAAGCTGCGGCAAGACAATCACAAACTCTGTTCCTTCTCCTAACTTTGACTTACAGTTTAAGGTTCCCCTGTGTTTTTCGACTACAATGGAATAGGCGATCGCCAACCCTAAGCCAGTCCCTTTCCCTATAGGTTTGGTGGTGAAAAATTGGTCAAATATTTTGTTTTTAACATCCTCAGACATACCGACGCCATTGTCAGAAATACTAATCACCAAGTTAGTGTAGTCATCTATAACTTCTGTCCGAATCCTGATTTTGGGGATGAAGCATTGAGAGCCAGTATTTCTATTTTTTTCCCAGTCCTCAATCCTTTCATCAATAGCATCAATGGCATTAGCAAGGAGATTCATAAAAACTTGGTTGATTTGCCCTGCGTAGCATTCGACTAGAGGTAACTCACCGTAATCCTTAACGACTTCGATAGCTCGACGCTGGTTGGTGGCTTTCAGACGGCTCCTCAAGATCATCAGGGTGCTGTCAATGCCCTCATGCAAGTCCACTGGCTTATATTCTGCTTCATCTAAGCGGGAGAAGATTCGCATTGAGCGCACAATGTCCCGAATGCGCTCAGTCCCCATCTGCATTGATTTCAAGAGCTTTGAAATATCCTGCTTGAGAAATTCTAGATCAATTTCCTCTAAGTAGGCTTGAATCTCTGGGCTAGGATGAGGCGTATAAATTTCATACAAGTGCAGCAATTTCAGCAAGTCGTTGATATATTGTTGAGCATGGGGCAAATTGCCGTAGACAAAACTAACCGGATTATTGATTTCGTGAGCAATCCTCGCCACCAATTGCCCCAAGGAAGACATTTTTTCTTTCTGCACCAACTTCATTTGCGTTTGACGCAGTTCTAAGTGAACATTGATGCGGGCTAACGCCTCTTCGTGTTGAATAGGTTTAGTCAAGTAATCCACTGCCCCTAGCTTCAATCCCTTAACCTTATCCACCACATCAGAAAGAGCCGTCATAAAAATCACTGGAATTTCCTTAGTTTTCGGATTAGCTTTCAGGCGACGGCAGGTTTCAAACCCATCAATCCCGGACATCATCACATCTAATAAAATTAGGTCTGGTAATAGAGCTTCCACTTTTTCCAGCGCACTTTCGCCACTCTTAGCAATGGAAACTTTAAAGTCAGACTGCTGCAAAATCTCAAACAGCACCTTGAGGTTAATCGGGTTATCATCAACAACTAAAATCGAGGCTGTATGAAACGTTGCCATGTTTTATATCAGGACAAATAGGGGTGGACTAACTTAACGATAGCTTCATCTTCAAACGCCTCTGCTAACTCTAATACTCGGAGAGCAAAGACTGTATATTCGGAGTCTAGCTGCTTGAGGCGGATGGCTTCTTCTTGAATCCCCAAAATATAACCAGTTTTCGCCGCTTTATACAGGGCGGTGAGTGCCTCTCTTGGAGGAATCACCATTTGATCAACCTGGGTGGAAGCTGACTGAGTCTGGGCGATTAATTCATCCTTGGTTTCATAAATCCAAGTCAATCTCAAATAACGCTGTAATTGGTCAAGTAACTCTGAGGCTTGCACAGGTTTGGGGATAAAATCGTTACAGCCTGCTGACTGACTCTGTTGGCGGTCGAAGTTAAACACGCTAGCAGAGGAGGCGATAATCAGGGCATCTCTAAATTCTTCCGACTCCCGCAACCGTTGAGTCATTTCAAAACCACTCATCACGGGCATTGCCAAGTCAGTAATAATCTGGAGTTTTGAATAACTGGCTCAAGAAATACGGATGAGGGACATGTCAAATTGACTCAGCAGTCTGAACATGCTGAAAACGAGTATATGTCAGCTAATTTCAGGATTTAAGCAGGTTTTT
>JAABUZ0100002524.1_pt1 | contig 30094 bp, 27 predicted proteins | sample 5562091 | NCBI WGS metagenome assembly JAABUZ01 (sample SAMN12813069, study PRJNA571459) | rock metagenome | isolation source: Antarctica rocks | place: Antarctica: Victoria Land, Linnaeus Terrace sud | collected 2015-12-21
TCCTTGACGCCCGAGCAGCGCCGGTCCCGCGCGGGAGTCGTCAGCCGCTCCGTCACCCTGTGACACAGCCGCTCCGTCACCCTGTGACACAGCCGCTCCGTCACCCTGTGACACAGCCGCTCCGTCAGGCTGCGACCGGTGAGAGCTATGACGTCGTCGTCGTCGGCGGTGGACCGGCCGGTGCGTCGGCCGCCCGAGCAGCCGCCCGTGGCGGCGCGCGCACCGTGCTGCTCGAGCGCGCGGTCCCCCCGCGGTACAAGACGTGCGGCGGCGGGCTCGTCCGCCTCTCGGCCGACCTCGCCGAGGTTGACCTCGCGCCGCTGGTCCACGACACCGTCGACCGGCTCACCCTGACCCTCGACGGGTGCCTCGCCGTCACCCGCCGGATGCACCGAGGGCTGGGGATGACGCTGCGCGACGGCTTTGACGCTGCCCTTCTCGATGCCGCGGCAGGGGCCGGCGCCGAGGTACGGACCGGGGCGGCTGTCAGCTCGGTCACCTCGGGTGGGCACGTGCGGCTGCGGTCCGGTGAGCAGCTGACCGCCGGCGTTGTGGTGGGTGCCGACGGGTCGGCCGGCCGCTGCGCCGCCGTGGTGGGCGTCTCGTGCGGGCAGGTCGACCTGGGGCTCGAGGGTGAGTTCACCGCACCTGATCGGAGCTGGAATGGCCGGGGGCTGCTCGACTGGGGACCGGTGCCCGGCTCGTACGGTTGGCTGTTCCCCAAGGGCGACAGGTGGACCGTCGGCGTCATCGGTGGCCGCGCGCACGCGCCGCAGCTGCGCCGCTACTACCGAAGCCTGGTCGAGCGGCTCGGCCTCGGGGGCGCCGCTCCGCTCGTCGAGTCGGGGCACCTGACCCGGGTGCGCGACCCCGGCTCGCCACTCGCCAACGGACGGGTGCTGGTGGCCGGTGATGCCGGCGGCTTGCTCGAACCCTGGACGCGGGAGGGCATCTCCTACGCCCTGCGCTCCGGGCGGCTGGCGGGCGAATGCGCGGCAGCCGGAGACGTGGCCGGCTACGCGCCGAAGGTCGCCGCGGCGCTGGGGGCGGAGGTCGAGGCCGGCCGCCTGCTGCTGGCCGCATTCACTCGCCGCCCGGCGCTGTTCCACGCGGTGCTCGCCGGGCCGGCGTTCGGCCTGTTCGAGCGGCTGGTCGACGCCCGGACCAGCTTCGCCCGGCAGTTCCGCCGCCCGGGTGCTGCTCGGCTGGTGCGGGCGCTGGCCTGAAGATGCCGGCGTGGCCGGGTGCGTTGTCGCCCGCGGTCAGAGCTCGTCGCGCAGGACCGGGCAGGACATGCATCGGGGCCCGCCCCGGCCGGAGCCCAGCTCGGAGCCGGCGATGCGGATGACCTCGATACCGGCGTCCTCGAGGCGCGCATTGGTGTGCTCGTTACGCTCGTAGGCGACGACGAGCCGGGGCGCAATGGCAAGGGTGTTGTTGCCGTCGTCCCACTGCTCGCGCTCGGCTGTCACCGGGTCCAGTCCGGTCTCGAGCACGTGCAGCGTGTCGATCCCCATCGCCTTGGCCGCGGCAACGAGGAACGGCTCGGGCCCGGTCACCGCGTCGGGGGTGACGACGAAGGCATTGAGCCGGTCGGCGACGGGCGGGTACATCACGACGGCGTCGACGTCGACCATCGTGCAGACGGTGTCGAGGTGCATCGTCGCCCGCTGCTGGGCGATCGGCACGGCCAGTACCGTGTGCGCCACCCCGGCCGCGAAGGCGCGCTGAGCGAGCGCCTCGGCTCCGGAAGGAGTCGTCCGCTCACCGACCCCGACGGCCACCACGCCGGGAGCGAGCAGCAGCACGTCGCCGCCCTCGAGGTACGCCTCCGCCGGCTGGCCTGCTGCTCCGCCGTCCAGCAACTTCGCTCCCGCCCCGTACAGCATCTTCGCTCCCGCCCCGTACAGCATCTTCGCTCCCGCGAAACGAGGGTGGTGGCTGTAGATCGCCCGCGTGAGGGTGGCCTCGCGCTGGCGGGCAGGGGTGCTGAGGCTCGTCACCGCCACCTGCTCACCGACCCAGACCGACGAGTCGCGGGTGAACAGCAGGTTCGGCAGTGGCGGCACGACAAAGGCGCCGGGGCCATGCAGCCTGGCGACGCGCCCCTCGCGGTGCCCCAGCTCCTCGAACGACAGCCCGGCGGTCAGCACCTCCGCCAGGTCGGCGGCCGGCAACCCCGCGAGGTGGCCCGCTAGCACGTCAGCGAGCGCCGGGCCCACGGCGGCAGCATCAACCGTTTGGCTCAGCACCTCCTCGCGCGCCTCGGGAACGCCGAGTGCGTCGACGAGCAGGTCGACGAGGTACAGCACCTCCACACCGTGTGAGCGCAGTGCGGCAGCGAAGGCATCGTGCTCCTCCTGCGCCCGCCCCAGCCAAGGCAGCCCGTCGAACAGCAGCTCCACGTTGTTGCGGGGGGTGAGCCGCTTGAGCTCGTCGGCCGGCCGGTGCAGCAGGACGGTCCGCAGCCGCCCGACCTCGCTGGTGACGCCGAACGTCGACCGGACCACGAACGGCTCCTCGCGTGCAGCGGCGGTGTCAGCGTTGATGATGCCGTAAGGCGGCGGCGGAACTGGCATGAGTACCTCGTAGCGGGGAACCAGCAGGGGCAGCGCGGGGGCCCGCCGCTACGGTGGTCACTGACCAGGGATGGTCTCCGCCAGAATAGACAGGACGTACCGCCATGACCGCTGCGCCGCCCCCTGACGACCGACACCTCCCCGAGCCCGACGCGGGGCTCAACGCCACAGCCGCCCGGGCACATCATCGCGACGCCTCCACGGGCGGTCAGCCATCCGATGCCGCATTGGCTCTGCTGGTCGACGTCGTCGCCTTCGAGGCGGCCGTCATGAATCACGCGATCCGCCGCCCGGCCCCCGTCCGCCTGTTGGCAGCGGCGCGCTGGCGGCAGGAGCGCGAGGCGTTGGACCTGTTGCGGATGGACCTGCGCGACGCCGCCTGCCGGCTGCCCTCCGCCCAGTTCGCCCCGTACGCGCGTCCCCGGCTCTAGCGCGGCTGGCTCGGCTCGCGCTGGCGTTCTCGGGTCACGGGGCAGTCAGCTCCCGTCGACCCGATTGAGCACTTGGGCCCAGTCGGTCAGCTCGCGATTCGGCAGGAACCGCTCGCCGCAGCGCACTCGCGCAGCAGTGCCCAGGCGGGCGGACTCCTGCGGGTCGCCCAGCAGCCGGCACAGCGCGTCCCCGGCTTCCTCGAGGTTGCTGGGATCCTGCACGAGCAGGCCTTGCTCTCCGTCCGTAATCTGGTCGAGGATCCCGCCCACCGCACTGGCGACAACCGGCCGGGACTTCCACATCGCTTCCGCGACCGTCAGACCGAACCCCTCGGCCAGGCTCTTCTGCACGACGACGGCGGCGTGGCGCTGGATGGCGTTGACGACGGCAGCGTTCTCGTCCACGTCATCGGTGGGCAGCGTGACCAGAGAGATGCGCGCTCTCTCGTTCTGCGGTAGGCCCGCCCACAGTGCCTGGCACTCGGCCAGGACCTGCTGGCCCTCCGGGTCGTCGGCCACGCCTGCGACGCTCGGACCCACCAGCGCGAGGTGCACGTCTCGACCGGCCCGGGGCATCACGTGCCGGGTGAAGGCCTGCAGCACGCCTGCCATGTCCTTGAGGTGGTCCCACCGGGACACCTGGACCACGAGCGGCGCGTCGGCCGGGGGAGGCGGACCCTCTCGCAGCACCTCAGCCGGGCGCCGGACCTCGCCAGTGGTCACGTCGCATCGCGTGAAGGTCGGCGTGCTCACCGATCCGCTGGGCGTGACGATTCCGGCACGGTCGAGCACTGCTGAGACAGCCTCGTCCGTCATGTCCATGTTCTTGGTCGAGAACGGGTCGATGGCGGGGGCGATGACGCTGAGCCGATCCGCGTCGACCCAGTCAGGCGCGTACTCCGCACGCGAGAAGACCAGTCCGTGCGCCGGCTCGCACAAAGGCCGCAGGAACGACCAGGCCTGGTCCGTGTACTCGTTCGTGGTCCCGCTGCCGACATGGCAGCGCCAGATCACCCGGGCGCCGTGGTCGACGAGGGCGGCGGCGAGCCCGGCGGTCTGCGGGTCGTGCAGGATGACGACGTCGCCCGGCTGGATGGCCTCCAGGAGCTGCGGCAGGTTCGCCTCGACCACGCCCTGGTAAGTGCTCCGCTCGACGGGGCCGAGCTCGCCCGGGTCGCCTTGGGCGCCGTGCAGCCGGTTGTGGATGCGCTTGGTGACGGCGAAGAAGTCCGGGTCGCCGGCGATGACGACCCAGCGGGTCTGCACCCCGGCCCCGACCGCGTAGCCGACCAGCATCTTCAGCATCTCGGCGACACCGCCGCCGACGGCCGTCGAGCTCACGTTCCACACGGTTCGCCCGCGCAGCCGTGCACCGAGGTGTCCGGCGAGCGCGCTGAAGTCGGCGTAGCTCTGCTGTCCGATCAGCGGGGCCAACCGTTCGGGCGAAACGGTGTCGACGTCGATCGACTGCATCGGTGTCCCTTCCTCAGATCTCGAACCACGGCCAGCCACGATGGGGCATGGTGCCGAAGCGTAACGAGCCGGTCCGCGCGGTCGACGCGAGACCCGCCCGAGGCCGGGCACGGGCGGCGTCGTAGTCTTCCCTCCTCTGAGGAGGTCCCCGTGGTCAAGGAGCTGACGCTCCGGGACGGCACCGCTGCCATGATCTGGGCGCTGTCGCCCGACGACGCGCAGGCACTTCAGGAGGGGTATGGCCACCTGACCCCCGAGTCCAGGTACCGCCGCTTCCTGTCTGCGCCCCCGAACCTGTCGGAGCGGGTGCTGCACGTGCTGGTCGACCACGTCGACGGGGTGAACCACGTCGCCCTCGTTCTGGTCGCCTTTGCGGAGGACGGGTCCGACGAGGCGGTGGGCGTCGGGCGGATGGTGCGCTACCCCGACTGCCCCACGGTCGCCGACGTTGCAGTAACGGTGAGCGACGAGTGGCACCGGCGGGGCGCCGCCACCGCGCTGCTGGCTGAGCTGGTCGAGCAGCGGCCGGCTGGCGTCACCGAGCTTCTGACCGAGGTCGCATCCGACAACAGGGCCTCGCTCGCCATGCTCGCCCGGCTCGGCACCATGCGGACCGCGCCCGGGGGCCCCGGTGTCCGCGAGGTGCGGGTGCAGCTCGCCGCACCTACTCAGGTGGCGGGCTGAGCTCCGCTGCGCCTGACTGCCGGCCGCGGACGAGCGCGGTGGCGAGGGCCGCCGCCCGGGCCAGCACCTCGCGCACCGGACGGCCGAGCACCTGTGCCGTGGCGGCGACGTCATCCCATTCCGGGGTGGCGGTGAGCACCTCGCCGGCGGGTCCGAGCCCGACTTTGACGGCGATCGGTTGGCCGTCGAGCACGACCTCGGTCATCCGCCGACCGGCCACGAACTTGTCCGGGCGGGTCACGCGGATGCCGAGCGACGGCGTCTCCTGCAGCACGACCGACACCAGCTGTGTCTGGGCAGCGGGGGGGCACAGGACGCTCAGCGTGTGCGCCGGCCGCCCCTTCTTCATGAGGATGGGGGATAGCCAGGCATCCGAGGCACCGGCGGCCATCAGGCGGGCCAATACCGCCGGCCACACCCGAGGGTCGAGGTCGTCGACGTTGGTCTCGAGCAGGATGGCGGGCTCCACGACCGGGGTGCCCGCATCGTGCGCCGCCGCCCCGAGCACCAGGCGCACGACGTTCGGTCTGCCCGGCAGGTCGCGGGTGCCGGCGCCGGAGCCGACGACGTCGACCTCCATGGAAGGCAGCGTTCCCCAGCTGGTCGCCAGCGCCGTGACTAGGGCCGCCCCAGTGGGCGTGCAGAGCTCGACGTCGACCGGCCCGCCGGAAGCGGGCGCCCCGGCCGCGGCTAGCAGTGCCAGCACCGCCGGGCCGGGCACTGGCAGCTTCCCGTGCAGATCACCGTGTCCGGCTCGCACGCTGCCCCCGCCGAGCGCCACCGGGCTCGCGGTCAGCGCATCGAGGCCGAGGTGGACGAACCCGGCGCAGACGCCGACGACATCAGCGAGCGCATCCAGGGCGCCGACCTCGTGGAAATGCACGTCAGCCGGGTCGACGCCGTGCACCTTCCCCTCGGCCGACGCCAGGGCAGCGAAGGTGGCGTGGGCCGGCGCGTGGAGGGCGTCCGGCAGCCGGGTCAGCAGGCCCTGCACCTCGCGCCAGGTGCGGTGCGGCTGGCCGGCTTCCGGCGCGTCGACGACGACCCGCGTCGCGGCCAGGCCCGCCCGCTGGACCTGTTCCTGATGCAGTTGCAACGGCAGGTCGAGCGCGGCGACGGCATCAGCCAGCACCGCCAGCGGAACCCCGGCGCCGACCAGGGCCCCGAGCAGCATGTCGCCGCTGGCGCCGCAGGACAGGTCGAGCCAGCCGACCCGGCCTGTCACGGCTGGTCCGCGCGTGCCGCGCCCGCTGCGCGCCGGGCGACGCGGGCCGCGAACACGCCGGCACCGAAGCCGTTGTCGATGTTGCAGACGACGACCCCCGGCGCGCACGACGACAGCATCGCCAACAGGGCCGTCAGCCCGCCGAGGGTGACGCCGTAGCCGATGCTCGTCGGGACGGCAACGAGCGGGGTGCCGACGAGGCCCGCGACGACGCTGGGCAGGGCGCCCTCCATCCCGGCGATGACGACGAGACAGTCGGCGCGGCGCATGTCCGGAACGACGGCGAGCAACCGGTGCAGCCCCGCGACGCCGACGTCGTCGATGCGCGTGACATCCGCGCCGAAGGCCCGGACCGTCGCCTCGGCCTCGTCCGCCACCGCCGCGTCGGAGGTGCCGGCGCTGGCGACGGCGACCATCCCGTGCGGGGCCGGGCACTGCCCGATCGTCACCGTCGGGCCGGTCACACCTGCGTCCGGCCAGGCCGCTACCAGCGCGGCGACGACATCCGTGCCAGCACGGGTGACGAGCACGGCCCTGCCGGGGTCGGCGTCGCGGAGCGCAGTGACGATGCCAACCGCCTGCGCGGGCGTCTTGCCCGCGCCGTAGACGACCTCCGGGTCGCCGGTGCGTCGGGCGCGGTCGGTGTCGACGCGGGCGTAGCCGAGGTCGGTCCAACCGGGGCCACCGCTGCTGCCGTACTCGGCGAGTTGCGCGGCTGCCGCGTCAGGCGCGAGCGTCCCCGCCGCGACGCGCGCCAGCAGGGCGCTCAGCTCGTTGGCCTCCATCCCCCTCATGCAACCAGTCGGCGGCCGGGTCATGCCGAAGCTGGTCGCGTTCCCTGTGCGAGGCCTGCTCGCGCCGGTAGGGCCGCAGCACCACCCGGGCGACGACCAGGAGCCAGACCAGCCCGATGACGCCGCCCGCGACGACGTCGGTGAGGTGGTGGAAGCCGCGGTCCATCCGGCAGAACGCCACGATGACCGGGACGAGCAGTGCCAGCAGGACCGCGCCGCGCCGCCACAGGGCTGGCGCGCCGGCGGCGACCAGGACCAGCGCGATCGAGCCGTACAGGGTGACCGCCGAGCCGGTGTGCCCGGAGGGAAAGCTGGCGTTGGGATCGGCTGCACCGAGCCGCGGCACGGGTGGCCTCGGGCGCATCACGATCGTGCCCACGACCAGGTAGACGATCTTCTCCCCCGCGATGGCCAGCAGGATCGTCAGCGGCGGCCGCCAGCGCCGGGTCGAGGCGGCCGCGATGATGACCGCCAGCGTGCCGAGCACGGCAACCGGCACCGCCTCCGCGAGGTAGGTCGCGTACTTCGTCGCCGTGTCGAGCGGCCCGGAGCGGTGAGCCGCCAGCCACCGCTCGATGGCCACGTCTCGCCTGCCGACCGCACCTGCGTGGTGTGTCAGCAGCTCACCGACCCCCAGCATCACGCCGGCGAGCAGGAGCAGGGTGACCAGCAGCGGGACGGCCGCGCGCAGCACCTGCGTGCCCCGCGTGACTGCGGCAGGCGTCACGGCGTCCTCCTCAGATCGGGCTCGAGCCCGTCCTCGAGACCGGGTCGGCTGGCGCCGGGTAGAGCGTTCCCACCCTGCCAGGTGCGGAAGGCGGTTGTCGTCGCGGCGAGCCAGGCCAGGCCGAGCAGGTAGCCGCCGAGCACGTCGCTGACGTAGTGCACGCCGAGGCCGATGCGCGAGTACCCGACGGCGAGGACCATCGCCGCGCTGATGACTGCCGCCGCAACCCGTGCGCGCCGGCTCAGCAGTGGCAGGCCGACGAGGAGCAACGCCCCGACCCCGACGATCACACCGAGCGCGTGCCCGGACGGGAACGACTGCCCCTGGGCGTGCGCGACGGGATGCGGCAGCACCGGCCGGGGGCGGTCGACCAGCGTCTTGACCACGGTCGTCAGCAGCCCGCTGCCCTCGATCGTGACGACGAGCCACGCGGCCAGCCGTGGTCGGTGGCGCAGCAGCAGGAGCAGCGCGAGCAGGAGGGCGACGACGCGGAAGACGGTGGGATGCAGCACCGTCGACACGACCTCGAGCAGGCTGGTCACGCCCGCGTGCCTGTTCGCGAAGACGTTGAGGCTGGCCGCTACCCGCAGGTCGAGCCGGTGCAGCGGACCCCAGCCGTCGGTCACCGTGACGAGCAGCAGCGAGAACGGGACCGCGAGCAGCAGTGCCGCGAGACCGGTCAGCACCAGCCGGGCGGCGAGGCCCGATCCGCCTCCCGCACCGGTGTCGGCGCCGGTGTCGTCCGCACTGTCCCCCGCACCGCGTCCAGCCTTACGGCGCATCTCGTGGTCATGCCCGCCGGTAACCTCGACAGTCGTGATGCACCGGTGATCGACCTGCGGCTGCTGCGCGACGACCCGGAGCAGTTCCGGGCCTCCCAGCTCGACCGCGGCGACGACCCGGCAGCCGTCGACCGCCTGCTCGGCGCCGACCAGGGGCGCCGGGCGGCTGTCGCCCGGGCCGACGACCTGCGCTCCGAGGCCAACCAAGCGAGCAAGGCCATCCGCTCGGCGCCGCCGGACCAGCGCCAGGCCATGGTCGAGCGGGCCCGTCTGCGGAAGCGCGACGTCCAGGAGGCCGAGTCGGCCCTGGCCGCGTCCGAGGCGGAGTGGCGGGCGGCGCACCTCGCGGTGCCCAACCTCGTACAGGGCGCCCCGCCCGGGGGCGAGCAGGACTACGTCGTGCTGCGCGAAGTGGGCGACAAGCCCGCGATCGACGCCCCCCTGGACCATCTCGACCTCGGCACCCTGCTCGGCGCGATCGACGTCGAGCGCGGCGCGAAGGTCAGCGGCGCGCGCTTCTACTACCTGACCGGCGTCGGCGCGCTGCTGGAGCTGGCGCTGCTCAACCTGGCGATGGCGCGGGCGGTCGAGGCGGGCTTCGTCCCCGTCATCCCACCGGCGCTGGTGCTGCCCCCGGCGATGGAGGGCACCGGCTTTCTCGGCGCGCACGCCGCGGAGGTGTACCAGGTCGACGACCACTACCTCGTCGGCACGTCGGAAGTTCCGATGGCCGCCTATCACAGCGGCGAGATCCTCGATGCCGGCACGCTCCCCCGGCGCTACGTCGCGTTCTCGCCATGCTTTCGCCGGGAGGCCGGCTCCTACGGCAAGGACACCCGCGGGATCATTCGGGTCCACCAGTTCGACAAGGTCGAGATGTTCTCCTTCTGCCCGCCCGATCAGGCGGCCGACGAGCACGAGCGGCTGCTCGCGTGGGAGGAGCAGATGCTCGCCGAGCTCGAGCTGCCCTACCGGGTGATCGACGTCGCCGCGGGTGACCTCGGCTCCAGTGCTGCCCGCAAGTTCGACTGCGAGGCCTGGCTGCCGTCGCAGGGCAGGTGGCTGGAGCTGACGTCGACGTCGAACTGCACCACGTTCCAGGCGCGGCGGCTCGGCATCCGGATGCGCGACGCGGACGGGTCGCCGGAGCCGGTGGCGACGCTCAACGGCACGCTGGTGGCGATGGCCCGCACCATCGTCGCGCTGTTGGAGAACCACCAGCAGCCGGGCGGGGCCGTCGCCGTTCCCACGGCGCTACGTCCCTACCTCGGCGGCCGTGAGGTCCTGCTGTCGGCCACCGCATGACCCCCGCCGCGCCAGCATTCTCGGTCGTGGCCAGTGACCTCGACGGCACCCTGGTGCGCACCGACGCCACGATCTCCAAGCGCACCGTCGCGGCGCTGGCCCGAGCCGAGGCAGCGGGGGCGCTGGTCATCTTCGTGACGGGGCGCCCGCCGCGATGGATGCAGCCAATCATCGAGGCGACCGGCGCGTCGGGGTTGGCGATCTGCGCCAACGGGGGCCTCGTCTACGACCTGGGCCGGGGCGAGGTGGTGCGCGAGCACGCGCTGCAGCCGGCCGCGGCGGCCGAGCTGGTGCGGGCCATCCGGTCGGCCTTGCCTGGGGTGCACTTCGCGGTTGAGTCCGCGCTGCAGTTCGGCCACGAACCGGGCTACGTCCCCGCCTGGCCCGCGCCGGGGCGGCGTATCGCCAGCGTCGAGGAACTCGTCGCCGAGCCGGTGACCAAGCTGCTGATCCGCCATCCCGGGCGTGGTCCGGAGCAGATCCACGAGCAGGTCGTCGAGATCGCCGGGGAGACGGCTGTGGTGACCTACAGCGGCGAGACCCTGCTCGAGGTCAGCGGCGCCGGCGTCAGCAAGGCCTCCACCCTGGCGGCCCTGTGCGCCGAACGCGGTGTCGGCGCCGAGAGCGTCCTGGCGTTCGGGGACATGCCCAACGACATCCCCATGCTGCGCTGGGCCGGGCTCGGCGTGGCTGTCGGCAACGCCCACGAGAGCGTGCTGGCGGTGGCCGACGAGGTGACCGCGTCGAACGATGACGACGGGGTTGCCCTCGTCGTGGAGCGTGAGTTCCCGGCCTGATGAGGCCGGTCCGTTGCCGCCGCGCCTTCGGCAATGGCTGATACCGGTACAGCTCCTACAGGTACAGCTCCTACAGGTACGGCTCCTACAGGTACGGCCCGGAATGCCCTTGCTCCTGCTGGGCGCCCGGCCCGGCGGGCAGCGCACGGCGGCGCATCTCCTCCAGCTGCTGCCGGGCCGCCATCTGCTGGGCGAACAGCGCCGTCTGGATCCCGTGGAACAGCCCCTCCAGCCAGCCGACCAGCTGCGCCTGGGCGATGCGCAGCTCGGCATCGCTCGGTGTGGCGTTCTCGCCGAACGGCAGGGTCAGCCGGCCGAGCTCGGCCTGCAGGTCGGGCGAGAGCCCTTGGGCGAGCTCGGCGACGGAGTCGGTGTGGATCTGGCCGAGCCGCTGACGGCTCGCGTCGTCGAGCGGGGCCTGGCGGACCTCCTCCAGCAACTGCTTGATCATCGTGCCGATCCGCATCACCTTGTCGGGCTGCGAGACCATCTCCGCGAAGCTGCGGGCATCGGACTGCCCGGCGCCGTCCGCCGATCCGTTCTCACCCGCCTGCGCCGAGGGCATGGCGCTGCCGTCCTGGCCGATGATGACGACACGCTGATCCGGCTCACTCATGACTCGTGCCTGCCCGCTGGGGCCGCCGGGATGCTTGGCAGTCGGTGCCCATCACCCGACGATGGTGGCCGTCATCCGACGACCTGCTGGAAGGTGGGCCGGTTCTGCCAGTCCACGGGGGCGACGGTGCTTCCGACGTACATGAACTGGATCTCGTCAGCGGCCTTGGCAGCCGTCCAGCGCGAGGGGTCGGCCGTGTGCTGCTGGCCGGCCAGCGCAGCGACCGCCTGCTGCAGCGTCTGGCGCAGCTCGGTCCGGCAGGCGGCGAGCACGCCCTTGCCGCAGTACCCCTGCGACATCCGCGTGGCGACGGGCTGGCCGAGGAGGGCACCCAGGTCGCGGTCGACCCACTCGTACGAGGCGACGTTGTTCCACGCCGACCCGAGGTGCGAGGACGGCAGGTTGTCGATCGACTGGGGCACGGCGTCGACGAGTCCGCCGAGGCGCGGGCGCAGCACCTGCTTCGCCGCGACCGGGTACCAGGCGTCCATCAGCGCGATGGCGCCCGAGTCGGTGTACTGGCCGGTCCTGGCGCGGTCGACCCGGTGCGCTCCCTTGTCCCGCCAGGCCTTGAGTAGCGAGGTGTAGCGGGCCAGTGCCGGGTCGTTCCCGACGACGGCCAGCATGCTGTCGAGCAGGTAGGCGCCGCGGACGTCGACGGTCGCGGCGTCGGCCATCACCCCGACCAGCTTGGAGCGGGTCAGCGGCCCCGCGTCGATCGCGTGCTGCAGCCGGTCGCGCAGGGCGAGCACTCGCTGCACCGGTCCCCAGCCCCACTCGTTGTCGGCGGCGTAGGTGCCTGACGATGGCTTGTTGTTCCAGCTGACCAGGTAGCCGGCGGGCGGGTTGACCGACTGGGGATGCGCTGCCGTGGGCAGCATGCCGGTCCAGTCCCAGCGCTTGTCGCCCCACCGTGGCAGGTCGGGGTCGACCCCCGCCGGCCGCAGCGGCAGGTCGCCCGAGGTGTAGGTCGCGATGTCGCGGCTGTCGGCGTAGAACCAGTTGAAGGTGAAGGCCACCTTGCTGAAGGCATCCGTGAAGTCTCGGGCGTTGTGGATCGCACCGGGGTCGTTGATCTGCAGGAAGCCGACCACGGACTCGGTCTCGTGCCCGTACGTGGAGCGCTGCGAGACGACGGCGACCGGGGTCCCCTGCGCTGTTGTGCGGTAGGCGACGATGCCGTGCCGCGTCCGCAGGTCGGGCAGCGTCCCGATGACCTTGCCGCTGCCGTCGCGCTCGACCTGGCTGCGCGACGGCATCGGCACGCACCGGCCGTCGTCGAGGTAGCCCGCGGAGGTGACGGTCGCCGGTGAGCCGTCGGTGTTGCACAGCCGGTCGAGCACGGTGTCGACGAGGTCGCCGGATGAGCTGGTCGCCGACCAGGCGTAGCTCGCGCCGTGCCCGATCAGCACCGCGAACTGCAGGTTGGCGAAGGCGACTCCGCGGGCCTGCTGGTGCGGGCCGTGCAGGGCGATCTCGTCGAAGAAGTTCGGCGCCTGGTAGCCGGTCTGCGGACCCATGACCGCGATCGGGTGGCCCGTGGCACTGTGGTTGGCCGCGACGAGCAGGGCGTTGCTGATCGTCGGGGGCACCTGCAGCACGCCGGACGGCGAGCCGGCGCCCGCTCCGCCCGTGCCCGATGCTCCGCCTGCTCCTGGGCCGCCCGGTTGCGCCGAGGGCGGGATGCCACCCGTACCCGGCGCGAGCTTCACCCCCGCCGACGGCAGGTCGGGCAGCGCAACCGCGGCCGGGTCGATCGCGCCGGGCGCGCCGTAGGGGTACGCGCCCGGGTCGGTTACCGGAGTCCCCGCATCGGTGGCGTCGCGCAGGTCGGCGAGGGCCGCGCGGCCCGCCTGCTGGCCGAGCGCGGCCTGCAACTGGCGCAGGAACAGTGCGTTCCTGGCCTCCTGTCCGCCGCCACGGCCGAAGATGCCGCCGACGAGGGACGATGCGTACACGATGTCGGCGGGGGTGTACTTGGTGGGCGTCAGCTTGAGCAACCGGTAGGCCGGCGGGCACGTCGGCGCGGCGGTGGTCGGACACATGGCACGCCGGGCGGCGTTCACGCCGTCGACGAAGGCGCCGGCCCGCGCGACGATCTCGGCGCCCTGGCCGCCCCGCTTCGCCAGCGCATCGAGCTGGGCCTGCGCCTCCTGCGGCGTGTAGTCGGCCTGCCGCAGCTCGTCGGCGTCGGCAGCCAGGTTGGCGGGCGTCGCGCCCAGCAGTTCCGACCGCCGGCCGGCGCCGGCGTAGCGCAGGGCGTCCATGACGAACATCCGGTCCTGCGTACCGGCATAGCCCGCCCCGTAGGCGGTGTCGTTGTCGGTCGTCCCGTAGACGTAGGGCACGCCGAAGCGGTCGCGCTTGATCGTGACTCCGGGCCGTGGTGTCTGGGTGCTCACGACGTCGCCTGGAGCGGGGTCGAGCGGGGCCTGCTTGTAGTAGTCGGACAGGCCGGCGTCGGTCAGCGCGGCGGGGTCCGCACGGATGAGCTTGTCGTACATCTGGCGCTCGTCTGGCTTGCCTGCCGCCGGTTGACCTGACGCGGGGACGTTGCCGGGCGGAAGGATGCTGAGCACGCTGATCGCTGGCTGATCGGTTGGGCTGGTAGAGCCGCCCGCGGCCGGCGTGCTCGTCGAGGTCGTGCACGCGGCCAGCACCACCGCGACGGCGACCGACAACGACGCCAGCGTGAGCCGCATGACAACCTCCTGTGTTCGTGGCGCCAGCGGGTGGCCGGGCCGAAGGTGACGATGGCACACGCGGCGGACCCGATCGGCCTTCGCCCCGCCCCGTTGTGGACGACGCCACCCTGTGCGCACGTTCGCCGATGGGCTCGACGGGCATGATCGGACAGTGATCACGTGGCTGTGGGCCTGCCTGCGCCTGCCGGGCCAGGTTCTCGGCATCATCGCAGACGCCTTGGGGGCGGGCACCGAGCGCGCCCGTCCGGCCCCCCTCTCACGGCCCCGGCTCGAGCTGGTGCACAGGGGACCGATGCAGAGCGAACCAGCCGAGGACGAGCTGGTGCACGACGAGCCGCCCGAACCAGCGTCCGTCAGCACGACGGAGAAGGTTGCCTTCAGCCTCGACGGCACTAGCTACGAGATCGACCTGCCGCCGGAGGAGGCCGCGGCGCTGCGGGGTGAGCTGAATCGGTTCGTTGCTGCCGCTCGCCGCTCGCCCCGCCGGTCAGGGACGTCGCGCCCCGCCACAGCCGCCACGTCCCGCTTGAGGTGATGCAGGCGTCGCTCCTCGCGCCGCTTGCAGGTCAGGGCCACGATGACGATGACGATGACGATGACGAGGTCGGCTCGTCGGTGAGCGCTGCATCCTCGGTGTAGTTACTGGTCAGCGGCACGGCTTCCGTGAAGGGGCGGTAGGAAGGATCCAGCCGGATGAGATCCCACTCGTTGACCCACGCACGCACGTGTTGGCGCATGCGAGTGGCGGCTAGCCTCTCGAGGCCGGGCACGTCCGGTGGGTCCCACTCAAAGGCCGAGCCGTGCAGTTCCCGCAGCGTGGCGTATGCGCGGTCGAGTTCGGCGTCGTCCGCGGGATCAAGCAGCAGCATGTCGCGCTCGATCGCTCGCATGCCCAGCGCGGCAGCAGCCGCCAGCTCGTCAGCCTCGGTTGTCTCCTTGGCTTTCAGCTTGGCCGGCACTGTGGCGCGGTCCTTCTTCTCGGACAGGACGGCCGCCTCGTAGTCGTCTGTCATGGCCACCACAGTCGCCAGCGGAACGTCCGCGTCGTCGGCGGTCCCGCTCAGCAACTCGTGCAGCTCGGCGTACGCCCGTCCGCGCTGCAGGACCGAGTACCGCCCGATGAGCTCAGCCTCGTCGACGAGCAATACCCAACCGGCCCACCCGGCGGCGGCGAACAGCCGCGGCAGGAAGTGGAGGCGCTGGCGGGCGAGGTCGCGGATAGAAATTCCAGCCAGCTGCGGTAGGGCAAGCCCTACGTCGCGTAGCCATCGACGCAGATCCGGCGTGCGCAAGGCGCTGCCCGACCAGAACGCCTCGATTGCCCCGACCGCTTCGGCCGCGACGAAGCTGACTCCTGGCTGGCGCAGTCGGACCAGCAGCGACAAGGTGGTGGCGAACCGCTGGTCGAAGCGCTCGGAGTATGCGTTCACGTCATGCACGAGAGCGGCGTAGCCCGGGCCGTCAGTGTCGAGTTCCGCTACTGCCTCGCTCACTGCAGTGCCGGGCGAGCGCCAGCCTCCCAGGTGTGGTGGTACAGCCGTGTCGACCGCCGCCCGCACGAACTTCACGGGGTCGTGCAGGGGTGTTTCCTTGCTGACCACGACACGGCTGACGACGAAGCCTCGCTCGGCCGCCATCACCGACAGGTGCTCGAGGGTGTGACTCTTCCCGCTGCCGAACCCACCGCCGATCAATAGTCCACGCCGGCGGTCCTCCCGGCGCGAAGGACGCGCGGCCGCTGGACCCACCGTCTCCAAAAGTGACGTGAATGCGTCCTCTATCTGGGGCTGACCCAAGCCGAGCGCTCGTACCCCCGCCCGGCTGGGCACCCCCGCGCGCAGTGCCTCGATGGCACGACGGTTTGTCACCTGAGCGTCGATCGATGCCTGCTGCAGCTGTCCGTCGACCGGCGTCATCGCACGGCCTCCAGCCTGGTCTCCAGCCGGACCAGGGGGGCGTACGGGTTGGCACGACGCCTGTCGCGTACCTCGTCGGCCACCCGGAGGGCGAGAGCGTCGTACGCCCGTAACCCGCGCGACTCGTCAGACACCAGCTCGGGAGGCAGGAGCACGACCGCGAACGTCGCCTCCATCGCATCCGTGGTGTCGACAAGCTGCCGCAGCACCTCGTAAGCGTCCAACACCGCAGCCCGCGTGTAGTAGAAGCCCTGCCGGAGTTCGAGCGGCGGGCGGCGGGCGACCCCGAGGCGCTCGCAGTCGATCATCAGGACGAGCCCCGAGTACCCGGCTCGCGTCAGCAGGTGGCCCAGGCTGGCGAGCAAGCCGCGGGCAGTGTTGCGCGCGATGCGTCCACTGATACCTGTCGCCCGCAGCTGGGCGGCGGGAACGGTCTCGGCTTGTAGCCAGGCTGTTGCACTCGCAGTCAAGGCAGCGCCCGTGCCGCCGGGCGGATAGGCCAGGCACGCCTGGCACAGCCGCAGGAGGGCCACGCGGAGGTCGCGCGGCAGCAGGACGTCGCCCAGGATCATCTGCTCCAGCCTGCGCCGGGCACTGCGGTAGAGCTCGCCGGCGTCGATGCCATACCGGTCGGCGACAGAGTCGACGTCGAGCTCATCGATGTCGACCGGAAATGCTTCGGCGGCGTAGGCGTCGCGCGTCAGGCGCGCGGCAATGGCCTGCCAGTCGAGGGTGCGTGCGACCGCGGCATAAAGCTGGTCGACGAAGTGGATGCGCGTCTCCGCCGCATCGATGTCGACGATCACGACGTTGCTACGTTCGGCAGCCGCCGCGAGGCCGTCGCGCAGGCGAGTTGCCACGTCTTCGCCGCCCACGACCGCTACTTTGACGGCCGCACCACCTTCCGGGATGAAGTCCCGGAGGTAGTCGCGCTCGACCACCTCGAGCCACTCAGCGACCCCGAGGCGGCCCCCTCCTGCCGGGACGACGCCTGCCCGCACCGTCATGCTGCAGCATCCGGCTCGGCGCCGGGGTCTGCGCCAGTGAAGGAGACACCCCAGTAACGCTGTTGCTGACCGCTGACTGCCACCGTCGTCAAGACACCGGAACCGCGAGTGCCGGTGCTGGCGGCCAGGCGAAGCCGCCGGGCGTCTTTGCCTGTGCTCGTCACGCCGCTTTGGTCCAACAAGTAGATGTCCCGGGCGAACTCGGGCTTGCCATACTCCTTCGCCGAACCGGGCAGCATCGTCAGCACCTGCCACACCGCATCGAGCCGCACCACCGATCCCGCCAGCTTGCCGTCGCGAGAAACGACAAGGTCGTAAGCGTCGCGTAGCGCAGCGAGGAAGGGTTCAGGACGGAACCGCGGGGGCCGATTCTGCGCGGCGCTCAAAAGGTTGACGAGAAATGATGGCCGCAGACGCCGCTCCCTGCGCTTGTCGATCTCGATCGCCGCGTCAGCGGGCAGTACGCGCAGCACCGACGGGTAGGACAGCAGCCGATCGTCATCCTCGAGCACGGCAAGACCAGTCGTTAAGGCGGCGGCCAGCAGCTCTTTCGTGTAACCGCCGCCGCTCAGGTAGGCCTGCTCATCGAGGGTGTCCCCGCTCGTCAGCTGCTCGAGCGCAGCGCCAAGAGCCTGCCACTGCTCCCGCGCCGCCTGCACTGAGCGGCGAAGCTCGCGCAGCTGGCCGGTGGCTGCCGACGCTTGCGCCCGCTTGAGCTCGCGCACCAGGCTGGACGTGCCCCGAAGCGCCACTGTCGCGCGGCCCTCTGTCTCCGCCAGCATCAGCTCAAGCTGCCCGCGTCCGGCCGCCTCCTGCTCAGACAGGTCGTGCTCAGCCACGTGCGCCTCCCAGGTGTGATGGGCACAACCGTAGAGCGTGCCACGACGAGAATGGGCGCCACGCGCCAGCGCCAGGGGTACACCGCATGCATGACCGCCTGGATCTGCCGCACCTGCGGCGTGCAGCAGCCGGACACGACGGCTCCGCCCGACTCCTGCCCGGTCTGCAAGGACGAGCGGCAGTACGTCGGGTGGGGCGGCCAGGCGTGGACGACCCAAGAGCTGCTCGCCGCCGAGCACCACAACGAGCTGCGCGAGGAGGAGCCACACCTCGTCGGCATCGGTACCGAGCCCTCGTTCGCGATCGGGCAGCGCGCCCTGCTGGTCCGCACGCTGCACGGCAACGTGCTGTGGGACTGCCTCTCGCTGCTCGACGACACCACGGTGCACGCCGTCGCCGAGCTCGGCGGGATCGACGTCATCTGCGCGTCGCACCCGCACTTCTACGGCTCGTGTGTCGACTGGGCTAACGCCTTCGACGCGCGCATCCTGCTTCCGGCTGCCGACCGCGAGTGGGTCCAGCGGCCGTCTGAGCGCATCGAGCTGTGGAGCGAGGACCGCATCGAGCCGCTGCCAGGCCTAACCCTGGCTCGCATCGGCGGCCACTTCGACGGAGCAGCGGTGCTGCACTGGCCCGCCGGGGCGCACGGGCGCGGCGCTCTGCTGACCGGAGACACCATCACGGTCGTGCAGGACCGGCGGTGGGTCAGCTTCATGTGGAGCTACCCCAACCTCATCCCGCTGGATGCGCGGACGGTCGCCAGCATCGCTGCCGGCGTCGCGCCGTTCCGCTTCGACCGGGTGTACGGCGGCTGGTGGGGACGCATCGTCCTCGAGGACGGCGCCACCGCCGTCACCCGCTCGGCCGAGCGCTACATCGCGCGGCTCTCTGCAGGTGGCGAGGTCGACGGCTAGTCGGGGACGACGAGCAGGACCTTGCCGACGTGGCCCGACTCGTCGAGCACCCGGTGAGCGTCGGCCGCGTCGGCCATGCTGAACCGGCCGTCGATGACCGGCCGAATCCGCCCGTCGGCGACGGCGGGCCACACCTCCCGCACGACTCCGGCGCACACCTCGGCCTTTTGCTCGGCGGGCCGCCCGCGCAGGCTCGTTGCGGCAATGGAAGCCCGTTTGGGCAGCAGCACACCGAGGTCGAGCTCGGCCTTTCGGCCACCCTGCAGCCCAATGATGATGAGGCGGCCGTCCGTCGCGAGGACATCGATGTTGCGCGCCAGGTACTTCGCCCCCATGTTGTCGAGCACGACGTCGGCGCCGTGGCCGCCGGTCTCCTCGCGGAGCCGGGCGACGAAGTCCTCGTCGCGGTAGTTGATGGTGATGTCTGCGCCGAGCTCGCGGCAGCGGTCGAGCTTGGCGGCGCTTCCCGCGGTCACCGCGATACGCGCCGAGGGACGCAGCGCCCGTACCAGCTGGATCGACATCGTCCCGATGCCCGAGCTGCCGCCGTGGACCAGCAGCGTCTCGCCGTCGTGCAGGTGCGCCTTCCAGATCAGGTTGCTCCAGACCGTGCAGGCGACCTCGGGCAGCGCTGCCGCGTCGATGAGGTCGATGCCGTCGGGGACCGGCATCAGCTGGCCGGCTGGCAGCAGCACCTTCGTCGCGTAGCCGCCGCCGGCGAGTAGCGCGCAGGCCTGATCGCCCGGTGACCAGCCGCTGACGCCGTCGCCGACGGCCGACACCGTGCCGCTGCACTCCAGCCCGATCACGTCGGACGCGCCGGGCGGGGGCGGGTAGACGCCGATCCGCTGCTGCAGGTCCGCGCGGTTGACGGCCGAGGCGAGGACGTCGAGCAGCACCTCGCCGGGGCCGGGCTCGCCCGGGTCGGGCACCTCGCTCCAGCGCAGGACCTCGGGACCGCCGGGCTGCTCCATGGTGATGGCGTGCATGGGTCGGAGGCTAACCGGGAGGACCAGCGGCTGGTCCGGCGAGCGGCTCGTCAGGTACCCCTTCGAGCAGCTGCCGCACCGCGTCCGCTACCACAGCCGGCGCCTCGACCGTCATCAGGTGCCCGGCGTCCACCTCGACGAGCCGCCCGTTGGGCAGGGTCCGGGCCAGCGCCGCAGCCGACGCCAGGGGGACGTACGGGTCACGGGTGCCCGCGACGACGATGACCGGAACCGTCACCTCCCCGACGTGCCGCTCGAGGGCCGGCGCGTCCCGAACGAGGTACCGCTGCTCCGCGGCGGCTGCACGCCAGGCCTTCCGCTCGCGCCACAGCCCCACAACGGCCCGGAAGGCGCGCATGTCCTCGTCGCGGAGCCGGGAGCGCGCCAGGCGGACGATGGCGTCGGCGATCCACGGGCCAGTCCACCCGACCAGCGTCCGACCCAGCTGCAGGACGCCGGGCAGCGCGATCAGCCGATCGGACAGCGTCACCGACCCGGGCGCACCCACCGATCCGACGAGGACCAGGCCGCGTACCCGCTCGGGGTGCCGGCGGGCCAGCTCGAGCGCGGCTCCTGTCGCCCAGGAAAAGCAGAGCACGACGGCCGTCTCGACCCCGAGCTCGGTCAGCAGCGCGGCGGCCGCGTCGGCGTTGCCCAGCCAGTCCGTCACCCGCTCGGGCCGGCCGTCGTACCCCGGGCGGTCGGGCGCGATGAGCCGGCACGTCGCTGCCAGCAGCTCGACGACCCGGTACCACTCGGCGGCGAGCCCGGGCTGGCCGTGCAGCAGCAGGACGACGGGCGCGGCGGCAGCATCCGAGGCGCGCGCCGGGCTGAGGTCGACGACGGGATGCACGACCGCGGCTCAGCGCCGCCGGCGGGGCGAGCGGCGGGCCGTGCCGAACAGCGACCGGGTGATCTCGCGCCCGAGCGCGCTGCCCACCGAGCGGCTGAAGGCCCGGAAGGCCGGTGACCCCAGCACCTCGCCGACCTTGTCCCCCACCCCGGACTCGTGGTCGTCGGACGCCGCCGGCTTGGGTGGCGGCTGCATCGGTGGTGTCATCGCGCCCGGGTTGCCGGCCTCATGCGGCCCCGGCGCCGCAGGTGCGGCACCCACGCCGGTTGGACCGGTCTCAGCGCCGGCCCCGCCGACTCTGCCCAGCAGCCGCTCGTACGCCGACTCCCGGTCGATCGCCTGCCCGTACTCGGCCATCAGCGGGGAGGCCGCGACCAGGCGCGACTGCTCCGCCGGGTCCAGCTGCGCCATGAGCGAGCGCGGCGGCCGCAGCCGCGTCCATGCCACCGGCGTCGGCGCACCGTTCTCCCGGAGCACGGTCACGAGCGCCTCGCCGATGCCGAGCGCGGGCAGGAGCTCCGCGAGGTCGTAGACCTTGGAGCGCGGGAAGGTCGACACTGTCGAGGCCAGCGCCTTGGCATCCTCCGGCGTGAACACCCGCAGGGCGTGCTGGACCCGATTGCCGAGCTGGGCGAGGACCTCGCGCGGCACGTCGGTCGGCAGCTGGGTGACGAGGAAGACTCCGACACCCTTGGACCGGATGAGCCGAACGGTCTGCGCCACGGAGGCGAGGAACTCCTTCGACGCGCCGTCGAACAGCAGGTGCGCCTCGTCGAAGAAGAACACGAGCTTGGGCTTGTCGAGGTCGCCGACCTCGGGCAGGTCGTGGAAGAGGTCGGCCAGCATCCACATGAGGAAGGTGGAGAACAGCGCGGGCTGCTCCTGCACACCGATCAGCTCCAGCACGGTGACGATGCCCTTGCCGTCCTGGGTGGTGCTCAGCAGCTCGGCCGTGTCGAGCTCGGGCTCCCCGAAGAACCTGTCGGCGCCTGAGTCGGCGAAGCCGATCAGCTCGCGCAGGATGACGCCGGCCGTCGCCTTCGACAGCCCGCCCAGCTGCTCGAGCTCGGCGCTGCCCGCCTCCGAGGTCAGGTGCTGGATGACCGCCCGAAGGTCCTTGAGGTCGAGCAGCGGCAGCCCGGCGTTGTCGGCGTAGTGGAACACCAGCGACAGTGACGAACCCTGCACGTCGTTCAGCCCCAGCACCTTGGCGAGCAGCTGGGGGCCGAACGAGGTGATCGTCGTGCGAACCGGCGCCCCCCTGCCGTCGTCCCCGAGGCTGAGGAACTGCACGGGGAAGCCGGCTGGCTGCCAGTCGTCCCCGATCTCCGCTGCGCGGCGGGTGATGCGGTCCGACGGCTGCCCGGGCGCGGCGATGCCGGACAGGTCGCCCTTGACGTCGGCGAGGAAGACGGGCACCCCCGCGGCCGACAGCTGCTCGGCCATGACCTGCAGGGTCTTGGTCTTGCCTGTTCCAGTCGCTCCCGCGACCAGGCCGTGCCGGTTGAGCATCGACAGCGGCACCTGGACGGGCGCGGTCGGGCTCGCAGCACCGTCGACGACGACGGCGCCCAGCACGAGTGCCGGCTCGGGGGTGGCGTAGGCGGCGGCGATGTTGTCTGCCGGGCTCGCGGTGTTCGGTGTCGTCACGTGAGCAGCGTAGGCAGCGGAGGGACTGCGAGGCGCGCACCCGGTTCCGCCCGTTCGCCAAGGTGCCTGCAGTCACGTTGTGCCTGCTCGGGGCCACGTTCCGGTATGATGAGGTGGTAGCGGTGCACGTCGGCCGCTTCTCGCGCGGGCCGAGCCGCCCGCGGTCGTGCCGGAAGTGTCCGCCCCCCTCGAGACCGCCGAGTACCGCTGTGCCCGCAAGGCGCAGGTGCTCGAGCGCCCGCGAGGACGTGCGTGCGCTGACCTTCGCGGCTACCGTTCTACACCGAAGGAATCTGCATGCCTCGCCCCCGTGGCGCCGCCGGCCGTTCTGGCCGCCCCGCCCAGCACAGCTCGTCCTCCCGTTCATCCGCCCGCGCGTCCGCGCCCCGCCCCCCCGCGCCTCGTCGCGTGTCGGTCCTGGAAGCCGCCCTCGAGGCCTCAGCCGCTACTCCCTCGCCGGAGCCCACCCCCTTCGCCCAGCTCGGCCTCGAGCCGCGGCTGGTCAGCGCCCTCGCCCGGCAGGGGCTCGTCGACGCCTTCGAGATCCAGGCCCGGGTGCTGCCCGACGGCCTCGCCGGGCGCAGCCTGCTCGGCCGTGCCCGCACCGGGTCTGGCAAGACGATCGGCTTCGGCCTGCCGCTGCTGACCCGCGTCGCCGCCTCCCGCGGCACCCGCCGGCCCATGCCGCGCCAGCCGCGCGGTCTCGTCCTCGTGCCGACCCGCGAGCTCGCCAGCCAGGTCACCGAGGTTCTCGAGACCCTTGGCCGCGCTCTTGACGTGCGGGTCACCGCCGTCTACGGCGGCGCGTCGCTCGGCCGCCAGTCGGCCGCGCTGCGGCGCGGGGTCGACATCGTCGTCGCCACTCCCGGCCGCCTGACCGACCTGATCGAGCGCCGCGAGTGCTCGCTCGACGCGGTCGAGATCACCGTGCTCGACGAGGCCGACCACCTGTGCGACCTCGGCTTCTTCCCGGCCATCACCAAGCTGCTCGACATGACGCCGGCCGACGGCCAGCGGCTGCTGTTCTCGGCCACGCTCGACTCCGACGTCGAGAAGCTCGCGGGCCGCTACCTGACCGATCCCGCCGTGCACGCGGTGCCGGAGGAGGCCCCGAGCGGGCAGGTCGAGCACCAGATCGTGCAGGTCCGCTCGGAGGACAAGCTGGCCATGACGGCGCAGCTGGCCGAGGCCGCGCCGCGCACCCTCGTCTTCGTCCGTACCAAGCACGGCGCCGACCGGCTGGCCCGCCAGCTCACCCGCGCCGGTGTCGAGGCGCTGCCCATCCACGGCGACCTGCGGCAGTCCGCGCGGGAGAAGGCCCTTGCGGCCTTCGCCTCCAGCCGCTCGCCGGTGCTGGTCGCGACCGACGTCGCCGCCCGCGGCATCCACGTCGACGCCGTCGACCGGGTCGTGCACTTCGACCCGCCGCAGGACGCGAAGACCTACCTGCACCGTTCCGGCCGTACCGGCAGGGCCGGCGCCGAGGGCATCGTCGTCTCCTTCGCCCCTGGCGACGGGGTGCGCGAGGTCCAGCGGATGCACGTGCAGGCGGGCGTCACCTCGACGCTCGTCGTCGCGGAGGTCACCCGGGAGATGCCCGCCATCTCCTCGGTCGCACCGATCGAGACGGCTGACCGCTACCCGTCGCGGCGTGACAGCTCGCGCGGGGGCGCGCCGTACGGGGCCTCGCGCGCTGCCCCCCGGAGGCCGCAATCCTCTGCCGCGGCGCACAGCGCAGGTGCGCGTCCGAGCAGCAGGCGCCGGGTCGCCTGACCCGGCCCGGTACCGGGACCAGACTGCAGCTCGTGCCAGGTAGTCGCGAGCCCGGGGGGCGCAGGTTCCGCGGGGTGCTGTTCGACGAGGACGGGCTGCAGGTCCGCGTCGACCCCGACAACCCCTCGGGCCGCTTCTTCGTCGTCCACGGGCTCGAGGCGTCCTACATCGATCTCGATGACGCTGCATACCTCGACTTCGAGTACCTGCGGCGCATCGCTGAGACGATGGACGTGTTGGAGCCACCGCCGGAGCCGCTCGACGTCGTCCATCTGGGCGGCGCCGGGTGCGCCCTGGCACGCTCCTTCGCCGCCACGCGGCCGAAGAGCCGGCAGGTCGTGTTCGAGATCGACCGCCGCGTGCTCGACACCGCCCGCCGTTTCCTCGGCCTGCGCACCTCTGAGCGGCTCGCCGTTCGGGTGAAGGACGCGCGGGAGGGTGTGGCCGGGCTGCCGGACGCGAGCGCCGACCTGCTGGTCGGCGATGCCTTCGTCGGCTCCGCAGTGCCGCGCCCGCTGGCGACCGTGGAGTTCGCCGCCGAGGTCCGGCGAGTGCTGCGCAGTGACGGGGTCTACGCGCTCAACCTCATCGACCACCCGCCGCTGGGCTTCGCGCGGGTGCAGGTCGCGACCCTCGCGGAGGTCTTCGACCAGGTCATTCTCGCCGCCGAGGCACCTGTCCTGCGCGGCCGGCGCTTCGGCAATGTCGTGCTGTTCGGCACGGACCGCCCGATGCCGGTCGAGGAGCTGGCCTCGCTGGCCCTGCGTGCTCCGGTGCCGGAGAAGCTCCTTGGCCGGGCGGAGTCGGTGGTGTTCTCGGGCGGCGCGAAGCCGTTGCGTGATGCCGACCTGCCGCCCGGCGCGTGGGAAGGCGGTCACCTGCATGCCTGGGACGGACAGTCATGAACCCCCTGGCGGCGGCCTGGACCCGAGAGCCGACCCGCGAGCGCCGCTTCCTCATCCTCGGCATCTGCTGCCTCAGCCTGTTCATGGTCGGGCTCGACACGACGATCGTGAACGTCGCCCTTCCCTCGATCCAGCTCGCTCTGCATGCGTCAGTGTCCGGGCTGCAGTGGACGATCGACGCCTACACGCTGGTGATCGCCAGCCTGTTGATGCTGTCGGGGTCGAGCGCCGACCGGTTCGGCCGGCGGCGGGTGTTCCAGCTGGGGCTCGTCCTGTTCACGCTCGGCTCGCTGCTGTGCAGCCTGGCGCCCAGCCTCGGCTGGCTGGTCGCGTTCCGCGGCTTGCAGGCCGTCGGGGGGTCGATGCTCAACCCGGTCGCGATGTCGATCATCGTCAACGTCTTCGATGACGCCAGCGAGCGCGCCAGGGCCATTGGCATCTGGGGCGGCGTCGTCGGGGTCAGCATGGCCCTCGGTCCGGTGCTCGGCGGAACGCTCGTCTCCTCCGCGGGCTGGCGGTCCATCTTCTGGATCAACATCCCGGTCGGCCTGCTCGGTGTCGTGCTGACCCACCTGCATGTGCCGGAGTCCAAGGCACCACGGGCGCGTCGCATCGACCCTGTGGGCCAGCTGCTCGTCATCGTGCTCCTGGTAGCACTGACGTACGCGATCATCGAGGGCCCACAGCGAGGGTGGGCGTCGTTCGACATCGCGAGCCTGTTCGTCCTGTCGGCGGGAACGCTGCTCGCGCTGGTCGCCTACGAGCTGCGACGCGATGAGCCGTTGCTCGAGATGCGGCTGTTCCGCAGCGCGCCGTTCTCCGGGGCCACGGCGATTGCCGTGGCGTCCTTCGCTTCCCTGGCCGGATTCCTGTTTCTCAACACCATCTACCTGCAGGACGTGCGCGGCTACTCCGCGCTGCACGCCGGCCTCTACACGCTGCCGATGGCGGCGATGACAGTCGTGTTCGCCCCCCTGTCCGGGCGGCTGGTGGCCGGCCGCGGGCCGCGAGTGCCGCTGCTTGTCGCGGGCTGCGGGATGACGGCAAGTGCGCTGATGCTCACCCGGCTCGAGGCCGACACGTCGCTGGCGTGGCTGTTGGTGGCCTATCTGCTGTTCGGGCTCGGCTTCGGGTCGGTGAACGCCCCGATCACCAACACGGCGGTCTCGGGGATGCCTCGCGCGCAGGCAGGTGTGGCTGCGGCGGTGGCGTCGACCAGCCGCCAGATCGGTCAGTCGCTGGGGGTAGCAATCGTCGGCTCGCTCGTGACCTCGCGGGTACGCGGGTCGTTGCGCGCAGGCTTCGCCAACGCCAGCCACGCGGGCTGGTGGACGATCGCTGGCTGCGGGCTCGCCGTGCTGGTGCTCGCGGCCGTGACGACGGGACAGTGGGCGAGGGCGAGTGCTGCCCGCACCGCCGCGCGTCTGTCGCCTGAGGAACCTGGGCACGAGGGTGATGGCGCCGACCGCAACCCGGCGGCTGCCCTTCGCGCGGGAGCGCGTTGATGCACTGCCCTTCCGAGGAGCTGCCGATGTCTGCCGCTGTCACCCGCACTACGCCTCCGCTGGTCCTCGTTCGGGTACTCAACCCGGTGCTGCGGACGGTGCTGCGCTCGCGCTTTCAGCGACCGGTCAGCAAAGGCCTGCTGCTACTCCACCTGACCGGCCGCCGGACTGGTCGCCGCTACGACATCCCGGTAGGCCACCATCGCATCGACGGGCGGCTGAGCGTCCTCACCAACTCCCCCTGGCGTGCGAATGTGCGCGGCGGAGCGGACGTCGACGTCACGTTCAACGGCCAGCGAGAGCGCATGCACGCCGAGATCGACGAAGACCCGCAGCGGGTCGCCGCGGTCTATCGCACGATTATCGATGAGCTCGGATGGAAGCAGGCGCAGCGGCGGCTCGGTATCAGCATCCACGTGGGCCGCACGCCAACGCTGGATGAGCTCGAGCAGGCCGTCCGCCAGTCAGGGCTGTCGGTCATCAGCCTCAAGCCCGTCGTCGAGCGGCATGATGGTGCGGTACCAGGAGGGCTCGCCTAGTGGCCGATGGCGGCGGTCTTGAAAACCGCTAACAGGGGTGACTCTGTTCGTGGGTTCGAATCCCACGCCCTCCGCTCTGACCATCGGCGGCATGTTCGGGGTCAGCCGCACCTCGATCTACCGGGCCTTGCGCGACAAGCCGGGTCAGGCGAAGCCGGCTGCTGGTGGGGGATTGGGGCGGCCTCGCCGGCCGTCGGCAGCCGGCAGGAAGTCAGCGTCGTGACCGGTCCGGGCAAGCGGCTGGTGACGGTTCTGGTCACCCTGGCGGTACCGGCCGAAGCCGACGCGGAGGACGCCGCCGGGCTGGTCGCCGACGCCGCGGTCAGCACCGCGCTCGAGGTGGTGTCCGCGGCCGGGGTGGAAGGGCATCTACCGGTCCTGGGCAGTTTGGTGCTGCGCCGCGGCGGTGGCCAGCCCTGGCGGGTGGAGGCGGTGTCAAAGGATTTCGCAACCCTTACCGACCTGTCCGGGCCCGTGGTTCGGATGCCGCTGAGCAGGCTGGCGCCGGACCCGCTGGACGCCATCGCACCGGTGATGGCGCTCAGGCTGCTGTCCAGGGGTGTGAGTGGCGGCAGAACTGTTGATCCGGACCGGCTGGTTCCGGTGCTGAGAGAGTTCCTGTTCGAGCACCCCGGTACCCGTGAGGTGAGTGTGCTGCTGGCGGACTACGAGCTGCGCGAACTGCGACTGCTGTCTCCCGGCGACGGGGGGCTCGTCCGCCCGGGGACTCGACGCCGTCGCTGTGTGCCGGTGCCAGCCGCAATGAGCAAGCCGCCGAGCAGCTCGCAACCCCGTGGTGCCGCTGGCTGGCGCTGGAGTTGTGTGCCTCAAGGCGGGCGCACCGTCGTGCAGGTAGGTGTTGTTGATCCGGGCCGGGAGCTAGCGGTTCCGGCCAATTGACCCGCCGCTCAGACGATCTAGTTTCGGGCGGACGAAATACCAGGGTGAGTTCGCCAGTGCTGGCGTTCCCGCCTCGGCCTCACTTACGGCGCGGTGCACTCAGATGGCGCCGCCGATCGCGCGAAGGGTGAGTCCGACGCCGACGACCAGCACCAGGCAGGCGGTGAGGACCGGCAGCGCGTTGACCAGCCGGGCGGTAGCTGCGGTGCGGCCGTCGAACACTCTGCCTAGCCGGCCGCGTAGCCGGACGAGGATGAGCCCGGCAGCGGTCAGGGCGCCGGCCATGCCGAGGCCGTAGCCCAGGACGAGAATGACGCCGAAGGCGGTGCGGCCGAGTGCGATCGCGGCGAGCAGGACGAGCAGCGCCGACGGGCTGGGTACCAGGCCTCCGGCGACTCCCAGGCCGATCAGCCCGCTCCGGCCGAAGCGCTGCGGCTGCCCGTGCCCGTGCCCGTGAGGGTGAGGGTGCCCATGCCCGTGGGCATGGTCGTGGCTGTGCGTGCTGGCGCCGGGCGCCGGCTGGGTGGCGGGACCGTCGGCGCCGACCAGCACCCGTTTGCGCACGTCTAGTGCGACGAGAGAGTCTTCAACTTCGGTCGTGAGCTGGGACGAGCCCCGGCGCCGTCGCAGCGCGCCGACCAGCAGACCGACACCGACACCGGCGACGAGCAGCCCGGACACGACGGCGAGGTCCTGCTCGGCGGCAGTGGGGGCGAACGCGGCGGTGAGGCTGATCAGGCCGCCGAGGACGAGGACGCCGGCGGTGTGGGTCAGGGTCACTGTCGCGCCGACTGTGACGACGTCGCGCAGCCGCCCGCGGCGCCCGACCAGGTACGCCGCCATGATCGTCTTGCCGTGCCCGGGGAGGAAGGCGTGCCCGGCGCCGAGCAGCATCGAGAGCAGCACGGCCAGCAGCCCAACCCCGACGGTCAGGTGCTTGGCTCCGACCAGGGCGTTGAACCGGTTGGCCAGAGCGTTCAGAGCCCGAACGGGCAGCGCCGCGCCGGGCAGGGCACGTATGGCGCGGTAGGTCGATGCCGCGCCGTCCCCTGGGTGGACGGTGATGCTGCCGCTGTGCACGTCCAGCGGGGAGGACAGCAGGTTGTTGGGGTAGTGCAGCAGCTCGTCGCTGATGCTCGAGGCCGGGAACGGCGAGTTCTGCAGCGAGACGCCGTCTCCGACGGCGGTGATCTCATGCCAGCCGATGCCTTCAGAGTCCCACTGGTCGTCGATGGTCACGGTGGCGTCTCGGGACAGTTCGGCCCGGGCCTGGAGCTGGCATACGAGGCGGCCGATGGAGAGCTGGATCGCGCCGGGCCGTTGGGTGTAGTCGCTGGCCAGCACCGACAGGGCCAGCCGGTTGCCGCCGGCGCTGACCCGCTCGGCGGCGGCCAATGACCGGCACTGCCTGGCCGCGTAGCCGGCGCGTTCGGCAACCGACAGGGCGCCGTCACCGTTGCTGTCGATATCGGGGGCACGCTGCAAGGTGGGGATTTCGGCGGTGTCCTCGATCGCCCGCACCGCGACGCGGCCTGGGAACAGGCGCAGCCCGTCGTAGTGGTTGACGGTCGCGTTGCCCAACGGATGCGCACTTGCGGCAGGGGCCGCCACGAGCGAAAGGGCGGTGAGCAGCCCGAGCACGGCCAGCACCGTCGCGACGGCCGCCCCCCGTCGACGCGGCGTCGCTCTTGTGGGTGTCACTCCCCGGTCCCGAGCTGGGCCAGCGCTCGCCGGGCCTCGGGTTCGTGCAGCGGGCTGAAGTAGGGATTGATGGCGAGCGCCTGCCGCAGGTCGGTGCGGGCCTGGCCGCGGTCGCCGAGGGTCATCTCGATCATCCCGGCGTGGAAGTGGAACAGGGCGTTGCGGGTTCCCAGCGCCATCGCCTTGTGCTCGAAGTCCAGCGCTTCGCGGTCCCGTCCTGCTTTGTGCAGCGCCCAGGCGTAGGCGTCGTCCATTTCGATGAAGGGGCGGATGCGGATGCCGACTACCCCGGCTGCGACGGCCTTGGTCGCATCGCCGTGGTCGGCGTAGAACAGGGTCGGGTCGGTGTCCAGGGTCACCCCGCCCGCGGTGAACAGCCGGGCCTCGACGTCGAACAGCCGGTACATCTGCTCTGCCTGCTTCTGGCGTCCGAGGGACTGCAGGTACTCGCCGGCTTCGATGACGTACTGCGGCTGGGGCACGT
>JAABUZ0100002525.1_pt1 | contig 30088 bp, 25 predicted proteins | sample 5562091 | NCBI WGS metagenome assembly JAABUZ01 (sample SAMN12813069, study PRJNA571459) | rock metagenome | isolation source: Antarctica rocks | place: Antarctica: Victoria Land, Linnaeus Terrace sud | collected 2015-12-21
CCGTCCCCACGTTGGACTTAGGACGGGCGAGACGCCCGCGCTCCCAGAGATGCCCCTCCCGTCGCCGCATCGTAGGTTCTGACTAGGCGAAGAGACGACTGGCGTCGGGACGGAGAGCGCGGCAAGGGAGCGCGCGTGATCGCTGCGGTCGGGCAGCGCACCGATCCGCTCCTCCCGCCGATCGCCGTCCAGCGCGCAACTCACGAGAACTTGACGCGCGGGTCGAGCAGGCCGTAGACAAGGTCGGCGGCCAGGTTCCCGGCGAAGATCAGGACGGCGCTGATCAGCAGAATGCCCTGCAGCAGGATGTAGTCGCGGGCGTTGAGGGCGTCGAAGAACAGCCGGCCCATGCCCGGCCACGAGAAGACGACCTCGACGAGCAGGGCGCCGGTGAAGAAGGCGGGCACGTCCAGGGCAATCAGCGTGACCAGCGGGATCAAGGCGTTGCGCACGGCGTGCCGGTTGACCACCACGCGCCGCATCAACCCTTTGGCCTTGGCGGTGCGAATATAGTCCTGCCCTAATATCTCCAGCATCGACCCGCGAATGTAGCGGCTCCACGAGGCGATGCTGCCCAGGCCGAGCACCAGCGCGGGCATCAGCAGGTGCTTGAGGAAGTCGCCGAGCGACCACGCGGCGCCCTCGGTGTAGAGACCGGCCGTCGGCAGCAAGTGCAGGTTGACCGAGAACACCAGTTGGGCCATGAACCCGACCCAGAAGACGGGGGCCGACCAGGCCACGAACGAGCCGAAGGTCGAGAGGTAGTCGAAGAAGCTGTACTTGTGCGTAGCCGAGTAGATGCCCAACGGAACGGCCAGCGCGATGGAGATGACGAAGGCCGCGACCACCAGGATCAAGGTGTTGCCGATGCGGCCGCCGATCGTGCTGAGCACGGTATCGCCATTGGTGAGCGAGAAGCCCCAGTCGCCGTGCAGCATGCTGGTGAACCAGCGCAGGTACTGCACGGGCGGCGGCTGGTCAAGGCCCCACTCATGCTTGATGGCGGCCAGTTGCGCCGCCGTGACGTGCGGGTTGTGTGTGTAGGCGCTGAGTGGGCCGCCGGGCGTCAGTTGCATCACGACGAACGAGACGATCGTGACCAGGACCAGCAACGGGATGGCCTGCACGACGCGACGTATCAGGAACGAGAGCATGAGCGCCGACCTCCAACAAGAAACGGTTTCGCTCCCCACCCCCTCCATCCCGTGAGGGGAGAGGAGGTGGGAAGCGAGAGAGTTGGTTTACTGCGTCACGTACCAATCCTTGGCGTTCCAGCCGATGTAGAAGCTATAGGGCTGCGGTGCGTAGCCGTGCAGCTTGGGCGTCGCCGCCGTGAGCACGCGCGTCCAGTACAGGAACAGGTCGGGCTGATCCTGAGCCAGGATGGTCTGGATCTTCTTATAGATGGCGATGCGCTGGCCCTGATCGAGCGTTGCTACACCCGCCGCGGTCAAGCGATCGATCTCCGGGTTGCGGTACCCGGCGAAGTTGCCGCCCGCCGTGACCGACTTGCTCTCGATCTGGTTGCTGGCCCAGAAGTACGTATCGTCGGGCTCGCCGCTGGTGAACCACGAGTAATCGACGGCCGTGGTGGTCGGCTTGGAGAGACGGTCGTCGCTCTCCAGCGGCCCCTGGTGCGCCGCGAAGAGGATCGAAACGTCGAGCAGATTGAAGGTTGTGTTGATGCCGACCTTGGCCCAGGCATCCTTGAGGATTTGTACCCTCAGCTTGACGTCGCTCGCGTTGGTGGCCCCAGCTAGGATAATGGAGAGCGGCTTGCCGCCCTTCTGCAAAATACCGCCAGGACCCGGCTTGAAGCCGTCGGCGAGCAGCATGCTCTTTGCCTTGGCCGGGTTATAGGGGTAGGAGTTCTTGATAGCCGTGTTGTAGTACTTGCTGATCGGCGGCTGATCGGCGTCGGCGATGACGCCATAGCCGAGCGCGACCTGGTCGATCAGCTGCTGCTTCGGCGTGGCGTAGGCCAGGGCCTGGCGCACCGTGCGGTCGGTGAAGAAGCCCGTTTCCATCAGATCGAGATGCACCCAGTTGAAGCCCGGCGTGTTGTAGGTCTGGACGGTGGGGAAGCGCTTGAGCAGGTTGAACTGGCGCGCCGAGAGGTCGGAACTCGACCCGATCAGGCTGATCTCGCCGGTCTGGATCTGGTTGATCGCCGTGTTGTTGTTGGGCACGATGCGGAAAATGATCTTATCCAGGTGCGGCGCGCCAAGGAAGTAGTTTTTGTAGGCCGTCTCCGTGACGTGGTCGCCGGAGGCGTACTCCGTGATGCGGAACGGCCCGCTGCCCAACGGCATCTTGTTGTAGGCCGTGTCGTTCTTGATCTTGTCCGGCGCGATCCCGCCGAGCACGTGCTGCGGCAGGACAAACGAGGTGGCGTAATAGTTCAGGAACGGCGCGTAGACCGAGGTCAGCGTAATGTCGACCTCGTATTTGCCGACCGCCTTGATGGTCTTGATGTGGTCGAAACCCTGTGATGACGTCGCGCCGAACTTGGGGTTGTTGACCAGGTTGGCGGTGTAGACGACGTCGGCCGCGGTCAGGGGCACGCCGTCCTGCCAAGTGGCTTTGGGGTTGAGCTTGAAGACCCAGTGCAGGCCCTTGGCGTCGTGTGTGTAGCTCGAGGCCAGGTCGGGCTGGGGGTTGCCGTTAGGATCAAACTTGACGAGGCCGTCGAACACAGGGCTGTCCACGTCAGCCGTGGCCAGGGCCTGGTTTTGCAGGGGATTGAGCGTACCCTGAATCTCGGCCTCGGCGGCAATGACGGTACCGCCATTGGTGATGGCGGGCACGGATGGCGCGCTATGGCGGGGAGCCGCTCCAGTGATGATGCCCGCGCTTGCGATGATCGCCGCTCCGAGCGCTGCGGTCGATCTGTGCCTGGGCTGTACAATCTTCATGGCTATCTCCATCGAATGAGTGATATGGTGGGTAAGGCGCGCCGTGGGATAGAGCCCGGCGACGCCGGTCTATGAGCGCCGTGCCGCGTACAGTAGCGCGGATCTTCCTCCTTTCAAGCTCGTCCAGCTCGCGTACCTGGGGCTAAAAGTACCGCGACATGCTGTTAAGTAGTTATATCAAGAAATGGACGCCCATGGGTAGGTGTACTCTGGCCGAGGGCCGCTCGTACATTCCGTACGTCCGACCAGCCACCTACCCTGGCAAGGCGAACAGGTGGTTCAGCGGACCATGGCCGTTGATGTGCGTGGCCAGGGCGTATACAATACGCCCCTACCGTAGCCTGACCGTCCTACCCCGAGAACGACATGACCCAGCCGCGCCGCAAGCTCCCGCGTCACTCATCGCGCAACGCGGAGAGGGCGCGGGCGGCGGCGCGGGCCACGTCGGGGATGGAGTCGCTCGTGGCTACGGTCAGCGCAGGGGCAAAGTCGTCCGCGCGTAGGTCGCCGAGGGCGCGCGCGGCGGAGGCGCGCTCGACGGCGCAGATAGAGCCCAGCCCTTCGGCCACGCGCGGGGCCAGCTCGTCGAGGTCAAGCCCGGCGATCGCGCGGTAGACGCGCGCGCGCTGCCAGGGGATGCGCACCGTGTCCAGGCCGCGGGCCGCTCCCTCCAGTAACGGGGGAATGCTCTCGTCCAGGTCGATGGGCAGGCCGTCCTCCGCGGCCAGCGCGTAGGCCGGCGCGCGGTCGCCGCTAAGGGCGCGTTCCAGCCAATGGGGCAGGCCGTCGGGGGTCGCGGCGCGGCCGCCCGCGTAGGTATGGATATCCATCAGCGCGGGGAACAAGGCGGCGTAGCGGACGGCGAGGGCCAGGGTCAGTTCGGCGTCGCGCGCGGCGTAGTGGCGCAGCGGGCCGGAGACCGGGCGCATCAGCCAGTCCGCCTGCTGCCCCGACTTATCGATGCTGACCCGAAAGTGGCGGCGCAACGCCTCGCGCAGGCTCTTGTCCTGCTCACCGTAGGCCGAGCGCGTCACCTGCAGCAGGTCGGTTGCAGCCTTCACATGCACGCCCGCGCCCTCTAGCCAGCGCACGTCGCCCGGCGCGTCGAACAGGGCCACGGGAACCGATGATCGTAAGGCCGCGTCCAGCGGGCCGAGGCGGCCGGACAGCCTCAGCGGATCGATCAGCCAGGTCTGGCCGGGCGCGGCGATTTGGATCAGGGCGGCGATGGGAGCGGGAGCGTCGCGCGGCTTCCCGGCCTCCACGTCCAGCGCCAGGGCGGCCGCGCCCGCGATGGCCTCGGCGGCGGTAACGAGCGCGTCCGGAGTGTCGACGAAAGCGCGCGCCCCGGCGGGCGGATCGGGCAAGAGGGCGGAGAGCGGCGCGGTGGACATAGAGGCGTCTCCCTATAGATCCTCGCCGCGGATGCGGCCGATCTTATCCTCGATGCGGGCGAAAATCTGGTTGAGCAGCGTGCGATCCTCCTGAAACTCCAGTACCGGCATGCGGTCCAGCACGCGCTCGAACTCCAGGGCCCGCTCGTAGACCGGGACGGCCAGCCGGCTGCGCGGCCCACGCGCGCCCTCGCTGCGCAACAGCGCCTCGGTCACGCCGCGCACGACCTCGATCGGACCGGCAAGCGCGGCAGGCGCTGTGCTGATCTGATCGGTTGGGACGGCGGAGTCAACCGACTTCGATTCCACCTTTCCGGCCTCGGGGGCGCCCTCGACGGCACCTTGATCGTCCTTGTCCTGACTGGAGATGTCTATAGCGCTGCCGATCTCGACCTGCTGCTGCTCCGCGCCGAGGCTCTCCTGCACGCGCTGCACCAGGGCCTTGGTGCGTCGCGTGCTGAAGCCGGCCGACTCCACGGCGTCGAGCACCGGTTCCTGGTAGGGCTCGGGCAGACGGGAGATGGTGCGGGCGTGGTCTTCGGTGATGCGGTTGGAGCGCACGGCGTCCTGCAGCGGCGCGGGCAGGCGCGGCAGGGCGCGCAACTGCTCCACGCGCCGGCGGGTCAGCCCGACGAGGTCGGCCATCTGCTGCCAATTGCCGGGCATGATGGTCTTGAGGTGGTCGAGGGCGCGACCCTTGTCGACGGCGTTGAGGTCCTCGCGCTGCAGGTTCTCCATCAGTTGCAACACGTAGCGCCGCGTGCCGTCGATGTTCTTGACCACGGCCGGGACCTCGGTCGCCCCGGCGAGCAGGGCCGCGCGGTAGCGCCGCTCGCCGGCGATGATCATGAAGTCGTCCTCTTCGTAGCGGTAGCGCACCAGCAGCGGCTGCAGCACGCCCTCCTGGCGGATACTCTCGGCCAGTTGCTCCAGGGCCTGCCCGTCCATATCGCGGCGCGGCTGGGTGGGGTCGGGGCGCAGGCGGTCGATGGCGATGACGCGCGCACCCTCCAGCTGGCGCACCCCATCGTCGACCGTCTTGCGCAAGATCTGCAGGTCGACGGCCGACGGCTCCAGGTCCGCGGCGCTCTCGCGCGGCGTGGTGAAGGTGAACGTCTTCTTAGGCATAACGCGCCTCGCGGTCGACGATCTCGTCCACCAGCTTGCGGTAGCGTTTGGCGATGGCCCCGCGCTTGGCGTAAACGGTGACGGGGACGGACATCTCGATGGCCTCTTTCACCTGCACGGAACTGGGGATGACGGTGGTGAAGACCTGACCGTTGTAGAGCGAGCGCAGGTACTCGTCGCGCGCCTGGTCGAGCTTGGTACGCATGTTGACCTGCGTGGGCAGGATGCCCAGCACCTGCAGAGCCAGGTTGGTCGAGCCGCGTACCACGTCGATGGTGCGCATGGTCGTCCCCAGCGCGTTCATGCCCATCTTATCGAGGTTCATGGGCAGGATGACCTCGTTTGCCGCGTTGTTTGCGTTGGCCGTCAGGTAGCCCAACGCGGGCGGGCAGTCGATCAGGATATAGCTGTAGCGGCCGCGCAGCGCGCGCATCGACGCCTGGAGCGCGCCGCGCAGGCGCATCTCGCGGCCCTCCAGCTCGCTCATGGCTAGCTCGACGCGGCGCAATTCGGGGTCGCCGGGGATCAGATCGATGCCGGGTATAGTCGTGGAGCGGATGAGCGAGGCGAGGTCCGTGTCGTCGCCCAGCAGCGCGTCGGAGAGGCGGCCGCTGCGCGGCGGCTCCATATCCAGCGCCACGGTGAAGGAGGCCTGGGGATCGAGGTCCACGACCAGCACGGACAACTCGCGCTCAGCCAGCGCGCCGGCAACGTTGAGGCACGTCGTCGTCTTGCCGCTCCCGCCCTTCTGGTTGACCAACGCGATCACATGGACGCGCCCATCGCCGCCGACAGCCACTCGTACCCCCTCTATCCTACTCTTAGAGAAGTATACTCAAAGCGACGCATCGCCCTCCGCCGCCCTGTCGAATCTCCTTGATGGGACAGGAGTATGCGGGCAGAATTATGCTAGAGCGACTGCTTCGAATAATGGTGGCATACTCGAAAAGCGGCTGTGAGCGCCACCTTTGCTCTGCCTCATCAAGAATCTGCGCGCTCACGCAGCCGTCCGCAGGCGCTTAATGCCATACCAATTATCGAGCAGGAAGTGTATGCACGTTCCCGGCAACGGCGCGAAGGTGCGGATGTGCTCCTCCATCAGGTCAATCCTGCTATGAAAGGGGATCTGGCTACTGCACAGCCGCTCTGTTGCTAGTACAGCAGCACGGTCTCGATGGGCTGATACTGCAGCCTGCTGAAACATGCGGCGAAGCTGGTCGTCAACTGGCGGACATGCGCGTCAAGGCATACAATCGAAACAGGCATAGCGTTTCTTCTGGCTGCAAGGCAGCCTCAGCAACCTCGTGGTGCCAAATGAGGAGCTATGTCTCAATCTTCCCTACAGGAGGTAAATGTAAATGTATTTTACGACTGAGCATGTTGTATGAAAGGATGAGCAGGAATGTATGAAAGTGGTGGTTCGACCACACAAGCAGGCATTTTTATCAGAATTCCATCGCCGCCCTTTTCCTAGGACGTCTGTGCGACGGGTGGCACCGTGGTGTTGATGTCGTTACTCAAGTGCGTGTCGAAACACCAGACCACGTCGACGACATCGTGGTCACCTTTTCCGACGAACATCGTATCTACATCCAGGCTAAACTTGCCATCCATGAACATAGCCGACCATGGAATAAGGTTTGGATGGATATGTATGCGCAATACCATGCGCCTGACTTCCACTATGGTCACGACCGTCTACATCTCGTAGTGGGAGAGGTTTCATCCTTGAATAGGACAGTCCAAGGATTAAGTGCGCGTGCCACCGGCCGCCAGTCTTATGACGAATGGATAGGTTCGTTGACGGAGCCGCAACGAAAGCTGATTGGCTCGATTAGGCCACTCTTAACATCTACCAGCGTAGCCGATGAAACGTTGCTGGCATTGTTTCGTCATATAGAGGTCAAGGTTTGGGATCAGGATTATATTGAAGACAGTGTTCTGCAATGGATGCCGCCGAGCAATCGTGAGCCTGGTACAGTGTTCCGACTCTTGAGGGACCGTGCAGGCGGAGAGTCCCGCTATAAGTGCGCATTCGATGCGCTAACCTTGCGTCAAAACCTCTACATCAAAGATGGCGTGCAATTCAAAGACCCGCTTTCGCAGTCTCAAGGGGTCGATAATAGACGCGGAGACGCAACAGCGACAACTGGCGAAGATGAGCTATACTTGCCTGCACCTCCCACTCCAGGGCACACGATCTTTGGACGGAGCAACGAATTCGGTATTATCTTGGATGCCCTGCGGGAACGGCAAACAGTTTTGCTCCATGGACTAGGCGGCATTGGCAAGAGCGCCTTGGCTACTTTGGTCGCCCAACATCTCTACCAGGAACGGCTGTTTCGTGGCGGCATAGTGTGGATTAGCCAACTGGGGACCGATTCTCTTGCTGACCTATGTGACGCTGTTGCGCGTCAATTACACAACGACGAGATTTCACTCCTGCCGGCTGCTAGAAAGCCAGATGTCCTACGCACGCTATTGGCATTCCAGGACATTGTATTAGTCGTTGATGATGTGACAAGGGTCGAAATAGTTCACGGCCTTCTCCACTTATGCCGACCATCTGGACTAGCCGTACTTGTGACCAGTCGGACGCAGCACACTGATTTCGACGTTGTTATCGATTTACAAGAACCTGCGCTCGATGCCGCGATGGCTCTCTTCGTTGACCGCACAGCACAGCCGTGTGACAGTACCGTCGTGCGCCGTATTTGCGCGGTACTGGAAAATCATCCTCTTGCCTTGGTCATCGCCGCTGCCCGCGTACGAGCCGAGAGGATGCCACTAGAAAAGTTGCATTCGCGTCTGGAAGAGGAGAAGACTCGATTGTTGACGCTCGTCGTAGACAACAGCACATCGAAGGACCTAAACGTTCGCGTATCAATAGAGGTGTCCTACGATAGTCTATCGCGGAATGCACGGATGGTCCTGCTTGCCCTATCGGCATGTTTCAGCAGAACTACAAGCGTAGAGTTTGTGACGCCAATGTTGACCGAAAGATATTCCATGACTACCGTCAGGTGCGAGGATGGTATCGGACAGCTCGTAGCACGATCGCTAATCGATCGCATAGATGCGAAGCTTCACCTCCATCAGTTAGTGCAGGACTACGGGCGAAATATCCTCGTCGGCGAGTATCAGCGGAATGTCATCGGCGTAGACCTACCTACTCTCCAATACGATATTGCTGATGAGGCTGCAATGTATGTTTCGCAGCGTCAGGCGCACATTGTAGCGAATTATGATGCTCTCGCTGGAGAGATTGACAACTTGATGGGTAGCGCCCGTTACCTATTCGACAAGAATGAATGGCAACTCGCTGCCACGGTATCGCTAGGTATGCAAGAATCCTTGGATAGGCGTGGCCTCTGGGCTCGAGGTCTACAGATCGCGAAGTTGGGGCTCGAAGCAGCACGACAATGGGGTAATGAGGAGGCGATTGCGGACGGAACGTGGATAGTGGGCGAGGCCTTGATGCGTCAAGGTCACCCTGTCCATGCACGAGTACTGTTTGAAGAAAGCCTCGCGATCAGCATGAGGACCGACCGGCAAGATACAAGTGTACGAGCAGTAAGAAGCCTAGGGGTGCTTGCAAAGGTCCAAGGCGAAGAGGTTAGAGCAACCCAAGCTATCAACGAAATCCTAGAGGCTTATCGCGCGTTGCAAGACACAGGGGGACAGGCCGATGCTCTTCATCAACTGGGCGATCTCGCCTTACGTCGCGATAATCGAGACGAGGCACGGCGACTGTATCACGAGAGCAAGGTGCTCTGCAGCAAGAATAACGACCAGCGTGGGGTTGCTCACAACCTTCTGAGCCTTGGCGGTGTCGATTGGAGTGAGGGACATTTGGACAATGCACAGACGCAAATCGAAGAGGGTTTGCGGATAGCGGAGGTAGTAGACGACAAAAACCTGATGTCAGGTGGCTTGAACACCCTTGCTGTTATCGTCTACAATCGAGCACAAAAAGAGCCTAATGATGCCAAGCGAAAGGCCTTCTTGTTAGAGATGGAGGAGCTTTTGAAGCGAAGTTTGTCTTTAAAAGAGGAGCTAAACGATGTGATCGGAATAGCGACTACTTGTATCAACTTTGGCCAGTTGGCGAAAGATCGAGGGGATTATCGCCAGGCGCGGCAGTGGTATGTTCGCAGTCTGGCCTTGTATAAACAGATTGGGTCACCACGCGTTGATGAGGTGCAAGGCGCACTAGATGCTTTGCCAAGTAACATCTGAGCGACACTTACAGAGTATGCTTTCAACATGGCAAATTATGTATAGATTGATGATATTCTAATACAATACCAAGTGCGCTCATGAACGCGGCTGGGCTGACGCACGTCGGCGCGACGGTGCCGATCGCCGCGCCTTGGTCGGGTCATCGGGCGTAGCGATGTCCCACTCGAAAGCGTTGATAACCTCGAACACCTCGTGTGCCATCCAGGCCCGGTTCCGCTTGCCAACGGTGACCTGCCGCAGCACCCTAGCCTGCTCAAGACTGTTGAGCGCGTTGCGCGCCGCGACAGCGGACACGCCGGCGATCCTCTGCACCGTTGCGCTGTCCACGATAGAGAAGGCCGGCAATTGGGTCAGCAGCGCGTCTGGACATCCCGCTCCGCCTCGACGACGACCTGAGCGATGTCGCCGGGCAGCACGGGATTAGAGTCGGCAATGGGGTCGGGCACATAGGCCTCGTAGGTGAAGGACTGGCGCGACCGCCGGCCGCCAAACGCATGGAGGTCAGGAGTCCATCGACGCTGGACCAATTGCCCCGACATCCGGTCGTTGTTCGTCTCTATACGAAACTTTATCACATTAACCTTTCGTATGGCACGCGCGGACGAAAGGTTGTGACGCATCATCGTAGAACGAACTAGAGCAGACTATCGGTATCAGGCGCTTGCGCGCCTGGCGACGACGAACTCGACGGCCGTGTCGCCCAGGACACGAGTGGCGACGCGCTCGACGATGGCGCGCAGGCGGCGGTCGAGCCACTGCTGGTGGAACGGGTCGGGCACGCCGACGGTGAGGCGGGTCCCGACGTAGGACAGCGCGACCGTGGGGGCAAACCAACGCTGGTAGTTCTCGGGGGTCAGCTCGACGCGCAACTCGGCGCGGATGCTGTCCCACGCCGTTCCATGGGATGTCATAACCTCTCCTCCCTCGTTGGCCCTATCGTCCGTGTCGGCGGTGTTCCTTGTGCGTTCGTCGTGTGGTCGCGCATCTTGCTCATTGTCTCCGCTGAAAGGCAGCAGGGCCTGTATACCTTGCATAATGGAGCCAGCAGAGAGACGATAGCGGTCGCGGATGGCCTGTACCAGCCAGCCGGCGGGATTGGCGACGGCGTCGCGCTCCAGTTCGTCTTGCAAGCGTTCGACCTGCGCCAGCACCTCGGTCGGGTCGGCGGTCAGCTCCGCCAGCAGGCGCTCACCACGCACCCCGTAGGCCTGTAGCGCGGCCCGAGCCATAGGAACAGCGCCGTCTTCAAACGGGGGAGGTGATGTTGCTTGTAACGCATCCTGAACGCCCTTCGACGGTCGGCGTCTCTTTGGTTCATCGTTCACCTCTGAAAAACCAGCAACAACAGCAACAGGCCCGCTCTGAGCGTGTGTTTGTTGCCCTGGGTCTTCTTTGGTGTGTCTTGCTCTGGGTACGTTTTCTTTCCGTGAAGCTGGCTGCACTTGCGGTGCTGCGACATCCTGCAGTTCTGGGTGTGCAGGATGTCGCATATCTGGATGTGACGTCAGCGTCATTTCTTGAAGTGAAGTAGGCTTCATCTCTGTAAGTGAACCGCGTCTCACCTCTTGATGTGAAGCGCCAGCAGAGCCGCGTGGCATACGTGCTTTCGCGGGCGTGGCCCGTGTCCGGGAGGCGGCGGGCGTGGGCCGTGTCCGGGAGGTGGCAGCAGCAACAGGCGCCTGTGGAGGAACGGGCGTGGACGGCACGGGTGTCGGTACGGGTGTTGGTGGATAGCGCAGCACATGGTAGATGTTGGTACGCCCCAGCCCGCGGCGCTGGATGCGGATAAGGTTCTGGGCGACCAGTTCTTTGAGATACTCGATGACCGAGCGGGTCGACACTTCGAGGTCGCGCGCCAGCAGGTCCTGGCCGGGGAAGCAATACTCGTGCTGCCAGGCGTAGCTCAGGATGAGGGCGTAGGTGAGTTTGGCGCCGTGGGAGAGCCCGCGAATCTGGAACAGGTAGTTGGGGAGTTGGGTGAAGCCCAGGCGCAGCGCCTCGTCCTCGATGACGATGGTCGGCTCGTCCTGGCCTGGCGGCGCGGCGCCCGACAGACCGGGCTGGGACGCGGTTTCACGGCCAGCCGTCCGGGACGACCGGCCCACCTCGCCTCGTTCCTCGTACACGGTCTCGCCCTTCCTCACACTACTTGTTGACAGAGGGTGTGGGTCGTGCTCTAATAGAGACAGAGGGTGTGGGTCGTGCTCTAATAGAGACAGACGAACCCACACGGCCACGCGCTCGCGTGCCGTCGGTGCTTGGGTCTTCGTGGGGGCCTCGCGACGCTCATGCTTGGCGGCTGGAGTCGCGCGGCCTACATCATGGGCGGGAGGGATAGGTGTGACGACCTGCCCCTCCCGCTTTTTATGCCAGTCTCTTGGTACGTCGTCTCATCGTCCTGCTCCGCACTGTCCGTCACAGCTCCACGCTATTTCACACATCGGCTCCACGCGATGCACACATGGGGTCCCTCCCCTGATCGCGCCGGCACCCCTTAATTGGCCCACGTCAGTTCCATCAACTCGTCTACTTTGCTGGGCTTGACCTGAAACCCGGACAGCGTGCCCTCGTCGACCAGGCGGCCGAGAGACTTCTTGAGCGTATTGACCGCCATGGAGATGTTGCGGTTTCTGATGCCAGCGCGTTCCAGCAGCGCGTCGCGCGTGACGACGATATGCTGCGCCTGCGCCCCTTCCTTGCAGCGTTGCACGTAGGCGCGCAACAGGTCGACCGTGCGCGACTGGCCGCGGTGCGGCGCGCCGGGCTTGGGTCCGCGGCGGCCGCGCACCGGCTGCGGCGCCTGCGGATACGGCAGCAAGCGGTAGTCGCGGCCGGGCCGCCCGTCGTCCCCGCGCACCCCGCGGTACCACATCGGCTCGATGGACACCTCGATCACGTCGGCCAGACCCTGCTCGAAGACGGCTCGCACGTTGAGGGCGCCGACATCCTGATTGGTGAGGTACCCGACGCCGGAGAGCAGTCGCGCGGTGAAGGCGGCGGTCCCGCGTCCGTTCCGCGTGCGGCGCGTCACCTCGACGCTGGTCAAGTACAGCGCGAACAGGGTCTGGGTCAGGCGCTTGCGGTTCGTGCTGTAGTGGATGCCGCGCCGGTCGCGCGTGTAGCCCAGGCGGTCCAGCAGTTCGGAGATGGAGACGCGAAAGGTGTTGCGCCGATAGTACGGCGGGTCGTTGGCGATGGCGTAGAGGTGGTGCATCACGTTGGCGGGGAACTCGCCCACGACGTGTCGGATCAACTCCACGATGCTCTCCTGCCCTGACTCCGCCAGGCTGAGCGGCAGTTGGAGGCCCGCGCTGGGACGATGTAAGGCCAGCGACTCGCCATCGTGGACCAGTTCGTCGTCCGAGACCATCGGCTGGTGGATTTGCAGCCGCAGCGAGGCATAGGTCGTGTCCACGGCGATGAAGCCGTTGGCGGCCTCCTGGTCGATCTGCAGGCGGAATTTGATTTCGTCCGGTGACAGCGGCTCACCGGTCACGACGTCGACGGCATTGCTGGTCTGGACCGTTCGCGACAGTTGGTCCGTGACCCGCACCAGATCCTTTATCTCTATGCTCATGCTCTTTATACTCCTCTTATTGCCTATGTGGGAGCATAACGCAGTGAAGGGAGCAGGACAACAACCTTTCAGCCCTGTGCGCGACGCCGCATCCGGCTAGCGCGCACGACCGCACAACGGCTAACAGGGGGGGCCACCAGAGATGAGTATCCACGCTATTTCACACATCGGCTCCACGTGGCTCACACCCCTGTTCCATTGGCCTCACACAACTTGCCCACGCCTCTCACGCACCTCATCCCTTGCACCCTCACGAGCCGCGGCGCCATCGACTGTTATGCTACAGGTGCGCTTCCTCATACATTCCCGTGGCTGTCCCCGTTCCAGGATGTCCCACGGCAGGAGTGGCAGCGGGACGATGGCGCGACGTTGGCGCGACGTTGACTAGAAGAGCGGAATGGGGAGACGGTGAAGGCTGAGGACAGCTATGCGCGCGGAGGCGCTGCTCCAGATAAGGGCGACCCGCAAGGCGCCGTCGACGACCTGACGCGCGCCATCGCGCGCGGCCCCAAGGACGTCGACGCCTACGTCGCCCGCGGGACGGCGTGCGGTCTCGTCGGCGACCATGCCGGCGCGGCCCGCGACTACGACCATGCCATCGCCTTGAACCCCCACTGTGCTAACGCCTACAACGGGCGTGGCCGGCTACGCCAGGATGAGGGTGATGCCCTCGGCGCATTGGCCGACCACCTCCAGGCGCGCGAGCTCGACCCCGATGATCCCGCGACGCACATGGGCGTGGGGCTGGCGCTGGATGAGCTGGGCGACGACGCGGCCGCGGTCGAGGCCTATTCCGAGGCGCTGCGCTTGCGTCCGGGCGCTGACATCCGTGTCAGACGTGGTCTGGCCAGTTGGCGTTGCGGCGATCTCGGGGCAGCCCTGTCCGACGCTGCCACGGTCATCACCTGCGATCCGCGCCATGCGCGCGCCTATGTGCTGCGCGCACTCGTCCGTTGGTCGACCGATGACCAGGAGGGTTGCCTTGATGACCTCACGCAGGCCATCCTGCTCGACCCGCATGACGCGGCGGCCTACATCGAGCGTGGCCACGTCCGGGCTCATGATCTGCGCGACAACGTGGGCGCGGTCGAGGACTACACCGCTGCCCTGCGCATCGACCCCGACAACATCCGCGCCTACTACAACCGCGCCCTGGCCCACGGCGCCCTGGGCGACGAGGACGCGGCCGTCGACGACTACACCGCGGCGATCGAGCGCGACCCCGTCTATGTCGATGCGTATCTGAGCCGTGGCGTCGCGCGCTACAATCTGGGCCTGAGCGCGGAGAGTATCGCCGATTTCGATGAGGTGGCGATCCTGGCCCCCGAGGACACGCGCTCGTATATCAACCGGGCCGCGGCGCGTGTTGTGCTCGGCGACCATGGTGGGGCGATCGAGGATCTGCGGGAGGCGGCCAACCTCCATGCGCGCGACGGACGGACGGAGGACGAACGCCGGGTGCGCGATGCGATCAGCGCGTTAGCTGTTAGTCATTAATCATGTACCGTGCGTCTAAACGGTTGCCGTTAACGGGTGCGCCCCATGATTGTGAGACGCGGCCTGCGACTGACGTCGCATGGCAAACGACGGCGACTAAAGTCGCGCGGCTGGCCGATCCGGAGACACTTCAGTGTCCGTGGTGTGCCATGCGACGTCAGTCGCAGGCCCTCGCGCATCCACCATCACAATCTCGGGGCGCACCCGCCGTTAACTGATGGTTTGACTGAGGACGCGGTGAGCCTTAAGCTTAAGATGGATATATAACTGCATGTGTTGAGATGCTGGGCGTCGAGACACCGGGACATAGGCCTATGCCATGAGTACGACGAGTGTGACCGGACGCGCCGTTTTTGGCGCCGTGCTCAAGCGCTATCGGCGCGCCGCCAGGCTGAGCCAGGAGGAACTGGCCGTGCGCGCCGGGTACAGCACCGTGTATATCAGCATGATCGAGCGTGGCCGACGCGTGCCCCTCCCTCCGGTGGTGCGCATCCTCGCCAACACGTTGGCCCTGTCGGCGCCCCAGCGGATGATGTTTGAGGCCGCGGCACAACGCGCCGACGATACGGCCGCGCGCAAAACGCTCGTCGGTGACCATCCCCCCAACTCCAGTTTGATAGGGCGGACTGCCGAGGTCGCGGCGCTAGAGCGTCACCTGGCTGGCCTGGGGCCGCCCGTGTTGTTCCTGGCTGGCGAACCGGGTATCGGCAAGACACGCCTGCTGCAAGAAGCCATGGCCTATGGTGAGGCGTGTGGTTGGCAGGTGCTGCAAGGAGGTTGCGGGCGCCGGGGCGGCCAGGAACCGTACGCGCCACTCCTGGGCGCCCTGGCCGCATTCATCGAGCGCCTATCACCGGGTCGCCGCGAACTGGAGGGCTGTACGTGGCTGACGCGTCTGCTCCCTGAGCTGGCCGCGGTCGGTCTCGATCCCCTGCCGCCCTGGACCTTGCCGCCAACTCAGGAGCGCCGTTTGATCGCCAATGCGGTCGCGCGCTTCCTGTCCAACGTAGCCGGGCCAGCGGGGTCGTTGTTGGTGCTCGACGACCTGCAATGGGCCGGTCCCGACGCGCTTGACCTCCTTGCCGCACTCGTGTACGCGGAGACGCCGGTGCGTCTGATCGGCGCCTATCGCGCGACCGAGGTCGGGTCGAGCGACGCGCTTACGGACGTGCTGGCCGACCTCGGTCGCGCTGGCCTGGCCACACACGTGACACTGGCTCCCCTGGCCAGCCCCGAAGCCGGCCAGCTATTCGATCGGCTGGCGACGGGCGCGACGGGCGCGGCAGGCGCGGCAGGCGCGTCGGTAGAGTTGCGTGAGCGGGTGCTGCGCAGGGCCGGGGGGGTGCCCTTCTTTCTGGTGAGCTATGCCCAGACGTTGCCCGCATCCTCAGCGGCAAGGAGCACGAAGGGAGCGGACGGAGCGGACGGAGCGGACGGAGCGGTTCCATGGGATGTTGTCCAGAGTGTCCGCCAGCGCGTCGCGGCGCTGCCATCCGACGTCAGGACACTGCTCGACGTGGCTGCGGTGGTAGGGCGGCAAACGCCGCGCGCTCTGCTCGTGGCCTTGGGCGCGCACGCGGAGGAGACGACGCTGACGGCGCTGGCTGTTGCCTGTCGGGGCCGTTTGCTGGAAGAGGTCGACGATACGTACCGGTTCGTGCATGATGTGATCCGCGAGGTGATCGAGAGTGACATAGGGGCAGGGAAACGAGCGTTGCTCCATCGTCGGGTGGCCGAGGCTCTGAACGGTATGCCCGGTGATCCGACCATCGAGTTGCTCGCCTACCACTATGGCCGCGCCGGTATGGAGGAGCAGGCGTCGCGCTATCTCGAGCAGGCTGGGGACCGCGCGCGAGGGCAAGCCGCGCACATGGCGGCGGCGCAGTACTATCGCGAGGCGTCCGCGCGGCTGGAGGTGTTGGGACGGCGCGAGGACGCGGCGCGGGTGCGGGTGCGTTTGGGGACGCTGTTCACCACGGCCGCCCGCTACGAGGATGCCCTACGCGTGCTGGAAGAGGCGGCCGCGTTGTACGATGCGGCCCACGACCTTGACGGCCTGGGGCAGGCAGTGGCGCAAATTGGCCATGCGCACGCGGACCAGGGGACGCCGGAGGTGGGGATACGACGGCTGCAAACGCTGGTCATACCACTTGCTCGCGATGGCGCCGCGCGCGGGCTGGCCGCGCTCAACGCGGCATTGGCCAGCCTCTTTTTCGTCGCCGGCCACTACGACGAGCAGCTGGCGGCAGCCGAGCAGGCCGCGGAGCTTGCGCGCACCATCAAGGATAGCTGGGTGCTGCTGCAGGCGCGTCTGAGCCTCGGGACCGCCTTGATCATGACGGGACGATCCGACGAAGCCCTACCGGTGCTGGAAGAGACGATCGGGGTGGCCGAGAGCCTGGGCGACCTGGATAGCCTGTCGCGTGCCCTGACCAGTGCTGCCTCCATCTACATCAATAGGAGCGCGTTCGATAAGAGTATGGGCTATATCGACCGCGCCCTGCGCGTGGCGGAGCGCGTCGGGGACCCCGTGCGGACCTTGCGCGGGCTGTGTTATCGCGGCTCCATTGACCTCTTCACGGGACGGTGGCCGCGCGCGCGCTGACTTCGAGCGCGCTCTGTCCGCTAGCCATGAGGTGGGCATGTCGGCGCAATACGCCTATCCCGTGTTTTACCTGGGCTTCCTCACCCTGTGCGAGGGCGGGTGGGACGAGGCGGCATCCTTACTCGACGACAGCATCCGCATCGCCGAGCCGATTGGCGATCTGCAAGTGCTGCGCTGGGCCTATGCCACGCGCGCCGAGTGCGACCTGCTGCAGGGGCATCCCGATCAGGCACGCGACCGCCTGACGGCCTTGATTGAGCGCTCGGGGCTGCATGGTAAGGGTGTTGCCTGGCTGCTGCTCTTCCTGGCCTGGGCGCACCTGGACTTGGGCGACACCCCACGGGCCACGGACCTGGCAGCGCGCGCCGTGGTCCAGGCCCGCGCCGAGTACGACCAGTTCAGCCTGACCGATGCGTTGTGGGTGCAGGCTATGGTGATGATGCGGCGGGGGCAGGGGGACGCGGCCGGTCCGATCCTGGACGAGGGCCTGACGCTGGCGCGGCGCATGCCCTATCCCTATACCGAGGGTCGCCTCCTGTATCTCTACGGCCTGTTCTACCATGACAGGGAGGAGCCACGGCTGGCGCGGGCATGCCTGGAGGCATCGCTGGTCGTCTTCCAACGGCTGGGCGCGCGCAAGGAAGTCGAGCGGACCGAGCGGCTGCTGGCGGTTACCCAAGAGGCATCGATGCACCGTGCCAGTGCGGCGGTGACCGAGGCGCGATGGGCGCGTATCAAGGCATTGCTCCCACCGACCTCCTCGACAGGACGCCCTCGCGCCGACGATCGCCGGACGCTCGAGGCTATCCTGTACGTGCAGCGCACGGGCTGTGCGTGGGCCGACCTGCCGCCCGCGCTCGGCGACGACGCCACGGCGCATCGCCGCCTTGTGCAGTGGCGCGCTGCCGGCCTGTGGCCGCGCATCGAAGCGATCCTGCGCGACCCGCTGACCGACATTTTCTAACGTACGGAGGGAGCAGGGGCGCAGGGGGTGCGCCCCGAGATTGTGATGGTGGATGCGCGAGGGCCTGCGACTAAAGTCGCATGGCAAACGACGGCGACTAAAGTCGCGCGGCTGGCCGATCCGGAGACACTTCAGTGTCCGTGGTGTGCCATGCGATGTCAATCGCAGGCCGCGTCTCACAATCATGGGGCGCACCCGGGCGCAGGGAGTTGTCGCCCGGCGTAGGCGCGCGCCTGCTAGACTTAGTGCGATAGAGACGCTCGACTAATGACTAATGACTAACGACTAACGACCGCGAACGGGGATAGCCGGGATGCAAGAGCAAGAGCGCACAGCCCGTCTGGTGCTGGACGACGGGACAGTGTACGATGGCGTTGGGTTCGGGGCGGCGGGACCGGCGGCCGGCGAGGTCGTGTTCAGTACGGGGATCGCCGGCTACCCGGAGAGCCTGACCGATCCGTCGTATCGCGGGCAGATTCTGGTCCTGACCTATCCGCTGATCGGCAACTACGGCGTCCCCGAGCGCAGCGCGACCGACGGCCTGCTTGACTACTTCGAGTCCGACCGCATTCAGGTGGCCGGCCTCGTCGTCTCCACGCTCTCGCGCACCCCCAACCACTGGAACTCCGCCTCGTCGCTGCACGAGTGGCTGTGCGGGGAGGGCATCCCCGCGATCGAGGGCGTGGATACGCGCGCGCTGACGCAGCGCCTGCGCGCGCACGGCGTCATGGGCGGGCGACTGCTGTCGGGTGAGACAGGCGACATCTCTCCTGTCGATCCGGGGCGCGGTATCGACATGGCCGCGGCCGTGGCCAGCGTCTCGGTCGCGGCGCCGCGCGTGTTCCACCCGCCGCCGGAGCGCGCGCGCGGGCTGGCCGTCGGCGTGCTCGATTGCGGCGTCAAGAACAATACGATCCGCCTGTTGCTGGAGCGCGGCGCCACGGTGGTGCGCCTGCCCTGGGACGCCGACGCGCTGACCACCGAGCCGCGCCTCGACGGCCTGATGATCTCCAACGGACCCGGCGATCCCAAGGACGTGCCGCAAAGCGTGGCCGTGGTCCGTCGCGCCATGGAGTATGGCTTGCCCACCTTCGGTATCTGTCTGGGTAATCAAATCATGGCCCTGGCTGCCGGCGCCGATACCTTCAAGTTGCCCTATGGCCACCGCGGTCAGAACCAGCCCTGCCTCGACCTCACCACGGGCCGCTGCTACATCACCAGCCAAAACCATGGCTACGCGGTCGACGAGCAGAGCCTGCCCCAGGGCTGGGAGCCCTGGTTCCGCAACGCCAATGACGGCACCAACGAGGGCATCCGCCACCAAGGCAAGCCGTTTTACGCCGTGCAGTTCCATCCCGAGGCCGCTCCCGGACCGGAGGACATGAGCGGTCTGATCGACACTTTTCTAGACGGGTTGGGATGAGCCTTCCGCTGCTCCTGCCCTCTCACTTCATAGCCCGATCGCGGGGCGCGTGCGGGTCACGTGAGGTCTGGGCGTGGCGCGGCGGTGCGAAAGTGCTTTCGCATGGCACGCCAATCGCAGGCGCTGTCATACGCCCGGCCACGTCCCGCAATCGAAAAGGTTTATAGCACATGTCTATGCTGAAGAGCGCGCGTCGGCGCCGCGGACGCGGAATCTGTGATGTGTCGCCGGTGCGGCCAGGGGAGAGGTATCCGGGCCGACAATCCACCGATCCCGACCGCGGACGGCAAGCCTGGCGGATCGTGGCAGCCACCGGTTGCCTGGCGACGCTCGGGTTGCTAGCGCCGGTGCGCTCTGTCCCGGCAGCGGACCATAGCGTTGCCGGAAAGCCTGTCTCCGCGCACTCACGCCTCGGTCCGGCCACCACCGGCCCCGTCGCCGCGGCCGTGGCGCCCGCGACTCCTTTGTCCACGCCGACCCCCGTGGCGACGGCGCTTCTGCCGACGATCGGGGTGTTCGGGCCGGGCGGCGGCGAGTATCCCCTGGTCGCCCTGATCAACGCCGCGCAACGGCGTATCCTGGTTGAGGCCTTCGAGCTTGGCGACGGTGCGGTCATCGGCGCGCTGGGGGCCGCCGTGCGTCGCGGGGTGGATGTGCGCGTGATGCTGGACCCCAACGGGCTGAATAGCGGCGGCGCCATCTATACGTTGCGCGGCGCGGGCATTCGCACGCATGTGCCCTACTCCGGTGGCCAGAACCCGGCTTACACCGTGACCCATCAGGAGACCGTCGTGGTCGACGCCTCGGCAGTCGCCGTGTCCACGGCGGGGCTGACAGCGGATGGGCTGGGCCCCTCCGGCGGCGGCTATCTGGTGATCGACCGTGACCCGCTCGACGTCCTGCAGGCCGCCAGCATCTTCTACGACGATTGGCTGCGCCGCCCGGTCACCCTGTTCGGGCACAACTTGCTTATCCTGCCCGACAACTCGGCACAGATCGCCGCGTTGATCGGGCAGGCCGGCGCCCGCGTGGAACTCTATACGTCCGGCGCGCTCGATCCGGGCGTCGTCGCCGCGCTGCGCGCCGCCCGCCTGCGCGGGGCCGTGGTGCGGGTGCTGGCGCGGACGGGCGGCGATCTCTCGGCGCTGCAGTCGCTGGCCTTGGGCACGACGATCCGCCTGCGCGAGAACGGGCCGGGCACCATCCTGGTGATCGACCGCCGCCTGGTGCTGTTGGGCAGCATGGACCTGACCACCGCCACGCTGGCCAGCCATCGTGAGGTCGGAGTCGTCTTCGGCGGGCCGGCCATCGTGGCCACTATCGACGCCACCTTTTTCACCGCCTACGAGCAGGGCGTCGTGGTGGCGCCTCCCCTCGCTCCGCCGACGCGGCGCGCGCGCGCGGCGACGGTGGGCCGTCTCAGCGTGACCACCGATGTGCCGTCATACGTTCGCCCCGGCGGCCAGTCCACGATTGTCATCACCAGCGCCCCCGGGGTGACGCTGACGCTGACCATTGCCTACCCCGGACCCGGTGGCCAGTTGTCCTCGGGCGGCGCCGGCTATACGGGCGTCACCGACCGGCAAGGCCAGTTGACGTACGCCTGGAGCGTCCCAAGCGGTATCCCGTCGGGCCAGGCGTTGATCCGGGTCGTCGCGCGACACGCGGGCACGGTGGTCCGATCGTACGCCTTCGTCCCGGTGATTCACTAGGGCCATGTCGATCACGCGCTCCAGGGCCAGGATGGGGACCGCAGCGGTCGCCGTTGCCGTGGCGCTCACCGCGCGCCACGCAACGGCCGGCGCGGCCCATGCCCCATGCCAGCCGGCCGCGACCGACCCGACGCTTGCCACCGTGGCGGGGGTGGAGCGCGTGACCGAGAGGGTGCGCGGACTGCACGCCACGCGCCCGGTTCCGGCGGTCCTGTTGGCGCCCGCGGCTTTCAACCGCGTGCTGACCCGGGATCTAGAGGGATCGACCTCGTTGGATGAGCTGCGGGTCGAGGCGCAAACGCTGACGCTGCTGGGCCTGCTCTCGCCGCGGGTGGACCCACGCCGCGCCCTACTCGCCGTGTCGGACGGCGGCGTGGTCGCCTTCTACGATCCCGGTGGACGGCGCTTCTTCCTGGCCCGCCGCCACGGCCACTTGTCGCTGGACGACCGCGTGACGGTCGCGCACGAGTACACGCACGCGTTGCAGGATCAGGCTTTCGGGCTCGACCGGGTGCGCCCTCCCGATGGAGGCCCGGTGCGCAATGCGGATCGCGTCCTGGCCGAGACGGCGCTGATCGAGGGCGACGCGACCGTGACCATGGCGCTCTACGCCCAGGCGGCTTTCACGCAGCAAGAGTACGTGCAGTGGTTGGGCGAGTCGTCCGTGCCGCCTGCCAACGGTACGACGAGCGGCGCTGGTGCGGGCATGCCTCGCTACCTGCGCGACCTGGCGTCTTTCCCGTACGACGCGGGCACGGCCTTCGAGCAGACGTTGCTCGACCAGGGAATGAGCGGGCCGGGTTTCGACCGTGTCGACGCCGCTTTCCACCATCCGCCTACCTCGACGCGACAAATCCTGCACCCCGCGCTGTACCGTCAGGACCCCGCCGCGCCCGCGCCCGATCTGGCGCCGCCGTCCCCACGCCTCCCAGGCGGGTGGCAACGCGAGGTCAGCGATGTGATGGGCGAGTACGGGTTGCGCGACATGCTGGCGCAGCGCCTCGACGAGGATATGGCGGGTCGCGTCGCCGCCGGCTGGCGGGCCGATCGCTACACCCTGTTCGACCATGGCGCGGAGACGCTCCTGGCCTGGCGGCTGCGGCTGTGCGCACCGGGTCCCGCGCGAGACCTGTTGCGGGCGTTGGGCCGCTATTGGCCGCGGCCGCTGTCCCCGCGCTCACGACCGATGGCCGGCGTGACGCTTCGTCGGACCGAGTTGGGAGTGATGGCGGCGCATGTGCAGGGCGGCGACCTCCTGATCGTGATCGCGTCCCATGGCGTGGCGCGGGACACGGTGCTGCGCGCGCTGTCTACCATGGGTTGAGCGGCGCACATCTCTCCACCACGTCGATAACCCATGGTCGTCACCACGTATCTGGCCTTGACGCATACCGGACGTGCCTGGCGTATACTGGGAATACAAAGATGCCAGAGGAGAAGAAAATAGATGCTAGTGCCGATTGCAACCGGGATGTGGCCGGAAGGGGATGCGCGATGAACGATGCTGCCGTGGCATCCCTCATCGAGTACACCGCCCTGGCCCCCGATGTCACAGCTGAGCAGGTGTCGACCCTGTGTCACGCGTCGCTGGCGCGGAGTTTCGCCGCCGTCTACGTCAATCCGATGTATGTTACTCTGGCATCCTCGCTCCTCGAAAGCTCACAGACGTCCGTCGGTACGGTGGTTGGCTACCCGTTGGGCGCCTTGACCACGCGTCAAAAAGTGTACGAAACGGCCACCTCGCTGGAAGAAGGCGCGCTTGAGATCGATTTGACCCTCAACGTTGCATGGCTGCACGCCGGCGACAAGGCACAGGTCCGACAGGAAATCCTGTCCATCGCCCAGGTGCTCTCGCGGAACCCCTTCGCGATGCTCAAGGTCGTCCTGGAGACATCGCTGCTCGACGACGCGCACCTCAAGCTGGCGACCCAACTCGCGATAGAGGGAGGCGCGCACTACGTCGTGGCCGCGCGAGACTACGGCGCCGCGGCGCCATCCACCGCCCACATAGCCGTGTTGCGGTCCGCGGCGCGGCATTTGATCGGCGTGAAGGTGAGCGGCGTCAGCGCGGCCGCGCAGGCGGCCGAGTTCGTGGCCATGGGCGTGGCCCGCGTGGGAAGCGCCAATCCCCTGTCGCTGCTCGATAGACAGGCATGAGGTATCAACTGGCGCTGAGCGATTTCGCGGCTGCTCCGCTGGCATCGGCGATAAGCGCCTCCAGACGATGAATCTCGCGCTCCAGCAGGACGGGGTCGTCCTGAACGTTCCGGGAGTCGCTCCCATCGCGGGAGGCCCTCGCGCCGTCCGACGAGTCTCCGGGCAGTCCTTGCGCCGCGGTTCTTTGCGTCCGCAGGTGGCCCTGACGCTGGCGAAGCGTGGCCAACTGCGCGCGGGTTTCCTCGACGAGTTTGGTCAGCTGGAGAGAGTCCAGTTCGCGTCGCGCTCGCGCTCGGATCGTCTCCAGGTAGTGCTCCTGACGTCCCAGTTGTTCCATGCGCGCGTCGACATCGAGCAGCATGGACAGGGCGCGGTCGACGCCGGCCTCCCCATGGACGGTGAGGTTGACGAGGTGGGCGATCTGCTCCTGGTACTGATGGCGCGTGTTGGCCAGCGCCTCCATCCGGCCGCCTATCTCGGCCAGCAGCAGCCTTAAACGCGCGATGGTGATGTCGATCTTGTGCATGTGTGGTCCGTCCTGTCCGTCTCCGCTCGCTAGTCCCCATCGATGCCCACGGAGAAGAGTCGCTCCAGGTCGTGGTTGGAATAGGCTCGGAAGGCAATCAACGTGTTGGTGCGGACGATGGTGTCGATCGGCGCCAGGCGCTCGGTCACGACCCGCGCCAGGTGCTCGTGCTGGCGCACGCGAACCATCGCCACGATGTCCCAGTCCCCGGCAACGGAGTAGACCTCGGACACCTCGTCGACGGCCAGAAGCGCCTGCGTTGTCTCGGGGATATGACGACGGTCGACCTGGCACATGATGATCGCGGTGATCATAGTATCTCCTTCCGGCTACCCATCGCGGCGCTGGTAATTGGGCGCTTCCTTGGTGACGACGACAGAGTGCGGATGGCTCTCGAACAGGCCGGCGTTGGTGATACGCACCATCGGCTTGGTGCGCAACTCGCCCAGATCGTGCGCGCCGGTATAGCCCATGCCCGCCCGGATGCCGCCGATGATCTGGTAGACCACGGCGCCGACGGGACCTTTGTAGGAGGTGCGCGCCTCAATGCCCTCGGGGACGAGTTTGGAGATTTCGCTGACGCGCTCCTGGCGGTAGCGGTCGGCGCTGGTGCGCGTGCGCATGGCCCCGATCGAGCCCATGCCGCGGTATTCCTTGTAGCGCTCCCCGTTGTACAGGATGACCTCGCCCGGACTCTCGTCGGTCCCGGCCAGCATCGAGCCCAGCATCACCGCACCGGCGCCGGCGGCAAGGGCCTTGACCACGTCGCCGGAGTACTTGACGCCGCCGTCGGCGATGACCGGTACGTCGTGACGGTCGGCCTCCTCGGCGCACTCGGCGATGGCCGTGACCTGCGGCATGCCTACCCCGGTCACGACGCGGGTGGTGCAGATGCTGCCCGCGCCGACCCCGACCTTGACCGCGTCGACGCCCGCCTCGATCAGCGCCCGCGTGCCCTCGCGCGTGACAACGTTCCCCGCGATCAGGTCGACCTCCGGGAAGCGTTCTTTGAGTCGTTCGGCCGCCCGCACGACCTCGCGGGCGTGCCCGTGCGCCGTGTCGAGCACCAGCACGTCCACCCCCGCGTCCACCAGCGCCGCGGCGCGCTCCAGCGCATCGATCGGACCCAGCGCCGCGGCGGCGAGGAGGCGGCCCTGCGCGTCCTTGGCCGCGTTAGGGTAGGCGCGCCGCTTGGAGATATCTTTGACCGTGATCAGGCCCTTGAGGTAGCCGCCGCCGTCGACGATGGGCAGCTTCTCGATCTTGTGGTAGTGCAGCAGGCGCTCGGCGTCGACCAGCGTGGTCCCGACCGGCGCGGTGACCAGCCCTTCCTTGGTCATCACGGCGCCACAGGGGCGGTTGGTATCCTGCTCGAAGAGGAGGTCGCGATTGGTCAGGATGCCGATCAGGCATCCTTCCTCGTCGGTGATGGGCACACCCGAGATGCGGTAGCGACGCATCAATTCCTGGGCTTCGCTGAGGGGGCGATCCGGCGTCAGGGTGATCGGCTGCGTGATCATGCCGCTCTCGCTGCGCTTGACCACGTCGACCTCCGCCGCCTGGTCCGCGATGCTAAGATTGCGATGGATCACGCCGAGGCCGCCCTGCCGCGCCATGGCGATGGCCATGGGACTCTCGGTGACCGTATCCATGGCCGCGCTCAGCAAGGGCACGTCGAGGCGGACGCGGCGGGTTAGCCTCGTGGCGACCTCGACCTCCTGCGGATGGACGTCGGATGCGCACGGCACGAGCAGCACGTCGTCAAAGGTCAGCGCGTCGATGTCGTGGCGTAGGTTCACGGGATGCCTCCGCTGAGAGCGATGCGCGACGGGCTACGCGGGTCGCGTGGGACCGTCGTGGGTCTACAGGTCAAGTACATGTACGTCACCTCCGGATCTCTGGCTGCACCCACGTACCCGGCGCGGGTCCGCGTCCGTGGGGCGATACGACACGACCGACCTGGGATAGGACGGCCGCAGGCGGTGTTGCTCTATTCTCCCAGAGCGCCCCCACAGTCGCAAGCGATTGACACCTCCTCACCCCCCAACCCCCTCTCCCTTACGGGGCGAGGGGGAGCCAGGGCGCTTGACCCACACCCACAAGCCGGTTATTCTTAGTGTATCGGTCACACTAACAAGCGGCTACACGTGGCTAGAAACAGGCGTAGGAGGCCATGCCCAACCACGGCATACACGGGACGCAGGAACGGCAAGACATCGCCGATGACCCCGCCGTCGGCGGTCATCGACAGCCCGAGCACCAGCATCCCTCGGTGACGGTCGATGTCGTGGTCTTTGGTATGTTCGGCTCATTGGACGGCGACGATGGCGCCGACAACGGGAACGGCGGCGAGGCGGACGCGGACCGCCCGGAGTTGCGGGTGCTGCTGGTGCGGAGGGGTCACCCGCCGTTCCAGGGCGCGTGGGCCATCCCCGGCGGTTTCGTGGAGATGAACGAGAGCCTCGACGATGCCGCCAGGCGTGAGCTGGAGGAAGAGACGGGCTTGCACGACGTCTATCTGGAGCAGCTCTATACGTTCGGCGCCCCCCACCGCGACCCACGAACGCGCGTCATCAGCGTGGCCTACTATGCGCTCCTGCCGGGCCATGTACAGGAGCCGCAAGGGGCCGACGACGCGAGCGAGGCGCGCTGGATCTCAGTCACGGCGCTGCCCGAGAATCTGGCCTTCGACCACGCGCACATCCTCGACGTGGCGTTGCGGCGGCTGCGCGCCAAGGCCGACTACGCGGGCATCGCTCGCGAGTTCCTGCCGCCCCGCTTCACGTTGCGTCAACTGCGCCGCATCTACGAGACGGTTCTGGACCGCAATCTCGACCGCGCCAATTTCACCCGCCGCATCCTCACCGACACCGCGGGCGAGATCGAGGAGACCGGCGAGATTGACCGTAGCGGCGCGCACCGACCGGCCAAGCTCTACCGCTATCGCCGCGACCGCGTCCACGGCGCCCGCGATAAAGAGTAGCCATTCGTTTTTAGTCGTTCGTCGTTAGTTATTGACCCGGTGTCATCTGGATAGATTGCATAGAGTGGCCTACGCAGGGGAAGTCCGTGCGATGATGTATCACGTGAAACATCATTCCGCGCCCAGTAGACCGTAGGATAGTGACTAACGACTAATAACTAACGACTAATGACTATCTTTCGAACTCGCTCGCCGTCTCCAGGCTGTTACCGTCGAAGCCGCCAACCGGCGTGTTGGTGCTGGGACCGACCACGGTTGATTCGACCAGGGGATCGTTGCCGTAACCGGCCGGAGCGCCCTCGTCGGCCGGCGCCGCGTTTGTTCCTGTCTCGTCGTTGGCCGCGACGAATTCGCCCTCGGCGCGTCCGGCCGACCGACGGACCTCGTGGAGCACTTCGTCGGCGTTGTTGAAGCGTTTACTGTCGGGCAGGTGTAGGTAGATCGCGTCGGGCAGCTCAGGTAGCTGCGCCCGCATGTCGTTGCGGGTGAGACCATGCTCACCGTAGGCGAGGTGTCCCAGCATAGCGCGCGCGTCGGCGACGTTGAGGTGTCCTGCCACTCCTGATTGTGACATCAACCCTCCTCCTCTTTCTTCATCTTTCTTCGGGTCAGGTATGCTCATGCTCGTGACGATGCCCACGTCGCCGCCCCGCGGCGAACTTCCGGCCGCTTGACGGTCCAGGCAGCGCCATCCATCGAGGGCCAATTTTCCGCTGGCCTTCCTATCGCATCGCCGTATATACTGCAAGAAAGAATCCACCTTGCAGTTAGCCAACCCCTCATGCTGGTGTGGTTCTACCACCCCCGACGCAACCCGGTTGCAAACGCCGTAGACGGGGCTGGGCCGTACTTTTGGCGCATTGACAGAGGTGGCATGGCGGCGTAGTATGCCCCAGGACCCCTCTCCTTCCCTTGTCTTGTAGTCTCGACGTGAGAGGTATAGTACGATGACAGGCGCTGTCCTTAGCCTATTGACGCAGTTCAATCCCGTCATCGCCGGCTTGCTCCTGAGCGCCGGCGCCTATATTGCCCTACGCCACCGCGTTCTCCCGCCGCTGACTATTGAGGTCGCCGCGCTATCGGCTCGTGCGCGACATGGTCTCACGTCGGCGCGCGCGCTGTTCGCGCGATCCGACCATCATTTCGACGGAGCCCGCCGACAGAGGATCATGCCAACGTGAGTGACACCCCCGATCTCTCCGACACCGCCGCACGAACCATTCTCATCGTCGAGGACGAACCTCAGATCCAGATGCTGCTTAAAGAGCATCTGGTGGAAGAAGGCTATGCCGTCTACACCGCCAATACGGGGACCGAGGCGATCGTGCAGGCGAAAGCGGCGCATCCGGATTTGATCTTGCTCGACGTGATGATGCCGGGCATGAGCGGGTTCGACGTCTGCAATATCCTGCGCGACCAGCCGGAGACGCGCGTCACTCCGATCATCTTCTTGACCGCCGTGGCCGAGACGCCGCGTAAGGCGATGGGACTGCGCCTGGGCGCGACCGACTATATCACCAAGCCCTTCGACCTGCGCGAGCTCACGGTGCGCATCGAAGTGGCCCTGCGCGAGTAGTTGCCAGTTGCCACTGGCAACTATCCCGTTGCTTCCAGCGAGCCCCCGGCGCTGATGACGATGCGGTCGCGCGAGTCCACCGCGAACTCGGCGGCCAGGGCCGTCGCGGTGGCGGAGCGCGCCGCGGCCAGATCGTTCCTATCGCTCCGGCCCTCTGCCTGGTCGAGCACCAGCCGTAGCGTCGTCCTTATCATCTCCTGATAGTCGCCGCGACGGTCGGGTCCGCCGCTCAGCACCAGGACGGCGCGGTTGTCGTCGCCCATGGAGACATGGGGCAGTTGCGTGGCGCCGAGCAGGGTTGCCGCCGCGGCAGCCCGGTCGGTAGGACAGGCCACGGTCAGACGCGTCGGTATCCAGCCTTCGATGCGCGCCTCGCCTTCGTCGAACGCCATCAGCACCGTACAGCTCGTCGCGTCAGGGCGCGTATCGAAGGCATGGTAGATCGTGGCCACGGCGCCGCCACCGTGCGCCGTGGTGACGAGGCGACGGGGCGCGATGCCGTCGTCGCAGCCCACGTCCCAGGCCTGGACCGCGCGCGCGGGGCCGAGCAGGCGCGTAGCCAGATCGAACCAATGCACGTCGGCGGCGAGGGCCAGGCCGCCGGAGTGGGCGCGGTTCCAGAACCAATGCGCCGGACCGAATCCGATGCCCTCGTCGGCATAATTCTCCACCGCCAGGCGACGTGGAGCCCCGAGCACACCGCTGGCGCAGAGGTTGTGGAGGGCGACGTAGAGCGGATGGTGGCGCAACACAAGGTTGATGCCGAGAGCGACGCCGCGCGCGCTGGCCGTCGTGACGACCGTGTCGAACTCCGCCAGTGAGACGCCAAGGGGTTTGTCGCAGACGACGTGTTTGCCGGCCAGGATCGCGGCCAGCACCAGGGCGGGGTGACGGTCGGGCGTGGCGCAGATAGTGACGACCTCGACCTCGGGCATGGCAATGAGCAGTGCTGCGTCGTCGCAGGGGACGGCGTGCGGGGCCAGCTGCATGCCACGGGTCAGCGCGTCCGGGTTCATATCGGCGATGGCGACGATGGCAATGCCGGGCATGGTCAGGTAGGCCTCCAGACAAAAGCGGCCGAAGGAACCCAGGCCAATCACTCCGACGCCGATCGGCTCTCGCCTCCCGATCGCTACGTCCGCGACCGCCGACTCCTCCACCGGAGCCTCAAAAACCCCGTCGAACGGACCAGCGACCATCGACACAGGTGTCACATCGATGTCCATAATTGATAGCACTCCCTCTATGCAGCGATGGGCGCGCCGCGCCGCATCGTGACCAACCGATGAGAGACACGCTCACCACGGCCCGAACACTTGTAGGATGAGGCGGCACGGTTCCTCGGCGGCGGGGCCCCCCACGGGGGGCGCCCCCCCCCCAACCGCTAAC
>JAABUZ0100002527.1_pt1 | contig 30076 bp, 27 predicted proteins | sample 5562091 | NCBI WGS metagenome assembly JAABUZ01 (sample SAMN12813069, study PRJNA571459) | rock metagenome | isolation source: Antarctica rocks | place: Antarctica: Victoria Land, Linnaeus Terrace sud | collected 2015-12-21
TCTATCATCTCGAGTACCGTGTCTCCACGCTTTCTTCCTGTGGTGGTCATCCCCAGGCGCGTCAGCGTACCATCTCACCGACGGCCAGTCCACCCACCCCCACATCCCCTCTTTTCTGAGGAGATACACTTCATCTGCATTAACATACAATCATTTACGAAGGGAAAGTCGGATGCCCAAACGACTGCGTCCTCTTCATATCGCTCAAAGACCAACTCCCCTTCCTTAATCAGCGCGAGTATCGCATTTAGTTCGTCAGCATCATGTTTCAATTCTGGTTTCGCATGAGCATATGCCGTCAATCCGTAGGCGCAAATAAACTGGTAAAGGTATCCGGACAATGCCCAGCGCCCCCCATCGTGTGTGAGGGCCTGTCCGGCTTGTATACCAGAAACTGAGTCTTCATTGATCATCGCAAAGATATTTCTGCGTTCGTTATCATTCGTCCCTTCGCGATCCATCCATATCCTCAAGCGCCACCTGCCCTGTTGCACCGCCCTTCCTCTTCCCTCCAGCAGCCTTCCCCTTGCCGCCCTTCTTGTCGTGCAGCCCTTGCTTTACCTCTTCGGCATACCGCTCGTGGTTCAGCGCCAGCAGCCGGTCCAGCACCTCCCGCCGCGCCGCCTCGCTGATGGTGTACCGAATGCCCTGCTTGGTCTCGTGGAATCCGTGGTCGAGATCCACGTCGGACCACCCGTAGGCAGCGGCTACAGCGTGATCCATTTCGACGTGGAGCTTGCGGAGTTCGGCAGTGTCGGAGGAGGTTTCAGTGGAGTCGTGAAAGCGATTGTAGGTTTTCGTCAGTCCTTCTTGACGATCAATCATTAGAGCTTTTCGATGATCGTAATACCATGCGCCTGGTTCTACCGTGCTCCTTTGCTCCAAGGGAAATGGAAAGGTGTCAAAACAGTCGGAGGGTGTATACCTAAGTCGGCTCTCAAGCGATCCAGAGTATTCGCGTGTCCAAACTTCGTGAATTGACGATCCTAGTAACGGTCCGTTATATTCAGCATCAATAGCGAAGACTACGAGTGCATTGGAATAGATAGCAGAGTTGAAACAGGTCGATACTGTCCAGTATTTTGTGGTGATTGCCCCGGCGAGTATTTGTTCCATCGAAGCAATTGCAGTATAAAGTGCCTGTTGTCTTTCTGCAAACTGCCACCAGCGATCTCGGTACATTTTGCGCTTGCTCAGATCTCGCTCGGGTTTTACCTTATTTCGTACAATGCGCATACAGTCTGGATAATTTTCAGCTCGTTCTAAAGACCAATCATGAAAATTGATAACCCAACGGCTTGGAGACTGATCCGGGCGAGTGTTCAAGTCATCGCCATTAAAAAATGGGTATAGCACATCACGATTGTGTGCATTCAAAGCTATCAAGTCCTGTGCTTCTTCAGGCAATAACATGAATCCCATGCTCAGTACTACTGAGCCTTGGTACGACTTGACACGCTGGGTAATCAAACGATGAGCCTCGCCTCGTACACTCCCTCCAATCGTAAGCATGGTGGATATATTCGAAACATCCTTTTCATTCAGTGAATAGTTTCCGGACCATTTCCCACGCCGCAACCATATTTGTGCAACCTCAAGTCCAGCCTCGCCTGGCCACTTCATACTGGGAACAGCTCGTATGATGCTAGAGCCGTTCTTAGCCATCTGATCCAAGCCAACCTCACGGGTATCACCTTGTGCAATTGTGTTCGTGGCAAGAAAGGACATACTTCCATCCAGCATGGTTATGTTATGAGCTTGTAAGAAGAAGTATGTACATAGATCGGCAACACCAACTGTGCCTCGGGCTACCTGGTTCACCAGATAATCACGATACGCTATTCCCATTGTCCCCGTGATCTTTTTACCGCCCATAAACGGCGGGTTCCCCACAATCGCCGCAAACCCTACGGCCTCTCCCTGCGCCGTCGGAGCAATAAACACCTCGGGGAACTCGAGCGGCCAGTGGAAGGGGCGATGAGGGCCGAGTAGTGCTGTGGCCCTGGCACGCAGCTCGGCAAAGGCATCTTCGATGACGGCGTTGCCGACGCTCGTACGGTGATGGGCACGGCGGTCCTCATATGCCTGGACTGAGAGGCTGAAGTCGGAGAGGAAGTCTTTACGGAGGCCATCCCGCTTCTTCGGGTTGGGTTCGAGAGCGCTGGCGACCAGCAGGTCGGCGCCGAGGTGGACGAGGGACATGTCTTCTTCGGACTCTCTGAGCAGCCCTGCCTTGGCTTCGGCGTCGCGGACATCGAGGACCGGCGTGGCGGCGATCTTCGCGCGGAGCGCGACGCCGCGTGTCACAGCGATGTCCACCTGTTCGTGGAACCAGGAGAGTTGCAGCGTCTCGTGGCGTTCGAGCGACCAGGCACGCAACTGCCGTTCGTCAACACCAAGCAGCGAGTCGCCGCAGCGGAGACGGTGGTCGAGGAAGGTGAAGGGGCGGTCCTTCTGCAGCGTGATCAGCCAGAGGGAGAGCTTGCCCATCTCGACGGCCAGCGGGTTCTTGTCGACGCCAAACAGACAGCGGTCGGCGATGATGCGCCGCGCCAGTGCCAGCCGCTCCTCGGCGTCACGTGGCAATGGCTGCTCGTCGGGGGAGCCGCTCGACAGGTCGCCTTCAGGGGTGATGACGACCTTGCCACCAGCGCCTGCTTCGGCCTCCTCCCACGCCTCGACCAGCCGCTCGGACATGTAGCGACACGCCTGCACCAGAAAGGCTCCCGACCCCATCGCCATGTCGCAGATCGTTAGCTTCAGCAGTTCGGCGGCGGGACGCAGCTTCCACTCCTCTTTCGGCGTGCCCTCAGCAGGGCCGATGTAGACGAGGGGGTCGAGGGTGTGCTGGACGATTGGCTCGGTGAGGCTGCGCGGGGTGTAGTGGGTGCCGCTCGAGCGGCGGTCGGTTCCCGCCGTGACGTAGGCGCTGCCTGTGGGGATGACGACTGGCGCGTCGAAGCTGTCGTCGCGCACGAGCGCGGCGAAGGGGAGGACGCGGTTCAGCAGGGCCGTATCGTTGTCGCAGGCACTGAGGAGGGCGTCGGCACGGAGCAGATCCGGCTGCGCGCCGAGCGCCTTCTGGATGGCTGATTTGGAGCGCCCCGTCATGTCCATCAGCGACTCGACCAGCGCGGCGCCACCTTTCGCACGGAGCGCTTCGAGCGACGCGAGTGGCACTTCGGGCTCTTTGTCCTTGCTGCCGGCCAGACCTACGATCGGCTCCGTGGCACGGCGCGCGGTGTGGTCGAGCAGCCCTTCGTAGACGTGGCCGATCTGCTCGATGTCGAGGGCGCGGAACGACAGGCGGCGTGGCTCCGCGGGACCACCACCGGGCACCTTGATGCGCAGCACCTGGAGCGCTTCGAGCAGGTGGAGGACCGTGCGGTTGTCGATCGGCAGCGGCTGCGTGTGTGCTGACCTGTCGTGCCAGGTGGTGCCGGGGCGGCGTCCTTCGAGGAAGGGGAAGCGGTCGGGGTCGAACAGGTCGCCCCCGTAGGCGGGGAGGCGCAGGTCTTCGTGGCGCACCCCGGCATACACCGCGCGGAAGCTGGCGAGCAGACGGCTCCAGGCATCGTTGCGGCGCTCGAGCACCTCTTCACTGGTCTCGTCCGCTGTCACCCGAAGCTGTGCTCGTAGCGTCGAGACGGCGTAGTGCTGGTCGTACAACGGGTCGCCCAGGCGCAGGAGGCCGCGCTCTTCCGCCGAGAAGAGAAAGACGAGGCGCATCATCACGGTCAGCGCGGCTTCGTAGAGGGCCGTCTCGGGGATGTCGGTCAGGAGGGCGCCGTGGCGTTCGCGGTCGATGCGGGCGATGGTGCTGACGAGCACCTCGACGGCCTGCCGCACCTGATAGCCAAGCTGGTCGGTCACCTCCTGCTGGTTGGCGCTGCTCTCCTTGAGCATCGCTTCGAGGGTGTCGCTATCGGCCACGCCGTAGAAGCGCGACATGGAGAGCAGGCTCTGGAAGGCCCGCAGCGTCACCTTCTCCTCGAACCACGTCTCCGCGTACCACGAGGCGAAGCCCGCCGTCTCCCCACGGGGCGCGTACACCAGCATCCACTGTTCGCCGTTGGTGACGAGTCCGAGGGCCACGCCGGTGCCACGCAGCAGTTCGGCCATGCGGGTCGCGGGCGACGCCTTCCAGTGGTGGCCGTCGCGCACCTTCTCGAGTCCCTGTCGCTTCGGGACGACCGTCACCAGCAGCGTTGCCGGGTCGCTCTGTCCGTGCCGCATCACCGCGATGTCGGGGCGGAGCGTTTCTCCGTGCTCAAGTACGGCCGCCGACAGGGTTGCGGGGATGGCGACGCCCGACACCAGCACCTCGTGTACATAGCCGAGCACCTCGGTCAGGACGAAGCGCACCCAGGCATGGTGGATGGCGGGGTCGGGTCTGTTGCCGCCCTGGTTATCGATCCACTCTTCATAGGCCGAGCGTGCCATCCCTGCGAGCGGCGCGTCGTGCGCGTCGAGACCCTGGGGGAAGACGCGCAGCAGGACGGGCAGACTGAGAAACGGGCCGGAGACTTCGACCAGGGACAGCCATTCGGCGTGATCGCGCGCTGTGGACATTCAGGAACCTCGCGTATAGCTGCGGGCCAGGCTCTCTGGCATCAAGAAGGTCACGGCAACCGGGAACTGCCGGGTCTGGGGATCGGCGTAACGCGCTCGGATGGCGTCTGCCTCCTGCGTGATCTCGTGGGGGATCTGTGCCACGCGGGCACGCAGACTGTCGATGTTACGCTCGAACTGTTCGCGCTCGGGCGTGGTGAAGAGCGTCAATTGCAGCGTCTCTGGCTGGTGCAACTCCTTCTGGATCGCGTTACGGAGTTCGGTGAGGATGGCGGTGCTATCGCTCGCCTCCTTCTCGGCGCGGTCGTTGAGGCTTCTACGCAGGCTGGCGCCACGCTCTTTCGCACGGGCGTCCAGCGCCACGAGCAGCTTCGGCGCGTAGTCGTCCCAGCGGTCCACCAGCCGCTTCGCGGCGGCAGCAGGCAGACGGGTGGAACCGGCGGCGGCGAGCGCACGGTCGATCTCCCCGACGTTGAGGCGCACAAACGTGCCCTCGCGCAACTCCCCGCCCGCGGTGATCAACTCCTCGTGGAGCCGCTGGTAGTCGCCCCCCAGCATCAGCAGTCGAGCGTGGGCGATCAGGACGGGCTGCTTCAGCACGTTGCTGGGCACGACGCGGGCAGTGACGCGGTGGAGGTGGCGCTGCCCCTGGGGCGCCCACACCTCGGCCCGCAGCAGCCGCAGCGACATCTGGACCAGGCGGTGCTGCAGATGCGCCAGCACCACGTTGTCGCGGCCGCTGGCCAGGTCGTGATCGAAGACGATGGAACGTCGAATCTGAGTGTGGGGGTGCGCCAGACCATCGGTGCAGGCGGCCCAGCTACCGGTGAGCGCGGGCATCTCGAAGACGGGGCACGTGGTGCGCAGGCCCGCGGGATCGGGCCAGATGCCGGGCACACAGGCCTCGCGGAGCGGCGGCTGACCCGCCAGTTCGAGCGCGATGGAGACGACCGTGTGGATATTTTCCGGTGACAGCCGGAGGTCGCGCTTGCTCTCCTCGACCTGATCGACCAGCTTCGACAGTTGCTCTTTCAGTTGCCGTTCGAACTTCAGCAACCGCTTCGACGGGTCGGTGGTGCGCTCCGCCTCGGCCGTGTCCAGGCGTTGGCGCCTGCCCAGCATCGCCTCCTCGACCTGGCTGGCAATGACCGGCCCCACCTTGCCGAGGTCCTCGCGGATCTGATTGACTTTCTGCGCTGCGCGAAACAGGAATTCCAGGTCGGCCCTGAGGTCGCCCGCCACGGCGTTGGCCTGCGGCCTCTGCCACCCCTCACCGACGAAGTGGTAAACGTGGACTTCGCTGGCACGCTGGCCGTGGCGGTCGACGCGGCCGTTGCGCTGCTCCATCCGGTTGGGGTTCCATGGAATCTCCACGTGGATCAGGCGAGAACAGTGATTCTGCAGGTCGATGCCCTCGGAGGCGGCGTCGGTCGCGAGCAGGATGCGGACTGGAGCGATGGTCGGATCGGCCTGGAATGCCGCTTTCACCCGCTCACGGTCCTCTGGCTTCATTCCGCCATACAACGTCATCAGCCGACCGCCCGCTGTCAGCCCCTCGCTTGCGAAGATCTGTTCGAACCACCGCTGGGTATCACGGTACTCCGTGAAGATGATGACCCGCTCGTTGTTCCAGACGCCCCCTGGTCGCAGCTCCTTCTTGAGCCAGGCAAGGAGTCGTTGTGCCTTGCTATCGGCGCGGCCCCGGGCCCTCTCGGCCCAGGCGCGCATCCGGTCGAGCAACGCCTGTTCGGCCGCGTTTGGCTCGCGGAACAGCCGGGTCGCCGTTTCGACGGCTTCGGTCTCCGCTTCGTCGGCGGCCACATCGTCACCGAACTCTTCTTCGAGTCCCTCGATCTGCCGTCGCAGGATGCCCTGTGTGGGCCGACTGCTGGCGTGTCTGGTCTTCGCCGCCTTGAGCGACCGCTCGTGTTGCTCGAGCGTCCGTGCAAAGGCTTCGGGCGACGAGAAGAGGCGTTTCTTGAGCAGCTTCAGCACGAACTCGGTGGCGACGCGTTCGACATCACTGGCGCCCTTCTCGCGGGAACTGTTGTACTGCCGCAACAGCGCGTGGACCTCCTCTTCCTCGCGGGTGTAGGCAACGTCGAGTGCTTCGAGGGTTCGCGCGGGAAAGCGGGGAGTGCCGTCCCACCGTTTCGGCAGTTCGGACTTGAGGCGACGCACCATAATGGCGCCCAGTTGCTGGCGATCCGGCGGCACGCCGCGGGCGAAGCGCTGGTTGTCGAGCAGTTCGAGCAGGGCGGTGAAGCTCTCAGGGTAGCCGTTGTGCGGCGTGGCCGAGAGGAACAGCTTGTGCTCAAAGTGGGGCGCGAGGCGGCGGATGGCCGCGGTGCGGAGCGAGTCGGTCGCATACTTACCACGTCCCGATGGGGCCACGTTGTGCGCCTCGTCGACAATCAGGACGTCAAAGCGGCGTGGGTAGGTCGGTTCGTCGCCCGCGGGCAGCGCCTCGCTGTAAAGCCGCATCTGGCGGTCGCGCTTGAGGTAGTCGATCGAGGTGATGAGCCGGGGGAAGTGCGTCCACGGGTTGACGTGGAGGCCGCGCTGCCGCCGCAACTGGTGCATCAACTCGGTGTCGACGATCCGGAACTCCAGCCCGAACTTGTCGCGCATCTGGTCGCGCCACTGAATCTGCAACGACGACGGGCAGACGATAAGGACGGTGCGGGCGCGGTGACGCAGCACCAGTTCCTGCACGACGAGGCCCGACTCGATGGTCTTGCCAAGCCCCACGTCGTCGGCAATCAGCAGATTGGCGCGTGGCATCTGGAGGGCGCGAGCCACGGGGTCGAGCTGGTAGTCCTCGATGGCGATGCCCGAGCGGAACGGCGCCTGCAGCGTATTGCGGTCGGCACGGGTCGCGGCGCCCCATCGGATCGCGTCGAGGAAGGCGTCGAAGCGGGTGGGGTCGTCAAAGCCGGTGGGCCGGGGCAGGTTATTGCGTTCAATGGTGCGCGCGCCCGGTTCGATCTCCCAGACGACGCGCAACTCTTCACCGAGTGCGTCGTCCTCGACGGAGGTCAGCGTGAGGAGGTGCTGCGGTGAGGTATCGCTCAGTCTGAGGGGATCGGCTGGTAACGCGCTCTTCTGGACATGGTTCACCACGAAACGCCGCTGTCGCACCTCGACGAGCTGGCCCTGGTCGGGGACGGTGATGACGGGAGTAGACCGTGTGGGTGACGTCACCACGAGGAACGCTCCTCTTGAGAGAGTCGTCGGGCGCGAGTATCGAACAGGCGGTTCGCCACGAGTGTGCGCGTGGGACATAAGGTAACACGAAACATGGTGTGTACGCTGTCTCTTTAGAAAGCACGCCTAGCGGTAGGGTACGCTTAGAGCCTGTTATGGACTCTGGGAGAGGGCAGGCTGGTGACCGGGAAAGAAAAGCGTACGGCAGTGATGTTCGAGTCGACGAATGGGCGTTTGTCGCGCCGTTGCTGACCTTGATGAAGGACGAGGCACTGCAGCGGGAACACGTGCTGTATAGCGATGTCATCCGGTTTCGCCGTGTCGTACCTGGAGACGGACCTTTCCTACCGGGCATACGTTATAAAATGCCGACCGGTCAGGAGTATTCGTGCGGCACGACCTCCCTGTCATGCTTAACGATGCGTAACAATGAGCCGGTATGCACTTGGACTGTGACCAAACCGCTGGCGAAATCGCGAACTGAAGTAGAATGCCGAGCGAAAGCCCACCTGCGTCGAGATTTCACTGATACTGTGTGTCGTTTGGGCAAGCAATCGAGCCGCCTGCTCCAGGCGTATGGTCGTCAGGGTCTCGACGATGGATGCGCCTGTCTGTGCCTTGAAGAGGTGGGCCAGACGCGATGGCGACAGGGCAACGTCCGCCGCAAGATCGGCAACCGTTTGGGACGTTGCCATACGTCGGCTGAGTACGTCGAGCACGTGCTCAATCCGTGGGTCCAGACCTCGGGTATGCTCCGTATCCATCTCGCGGGCGCAAATAAGGAGCACCTCTTCGAGGGCATTCAGCGCTAACTCTTGATCGACTGCGCTCAGCCCACCCCCTATCCGGCTGTCAGCGATCAGCCGTTGGAAGGCAGCTGCGATGCGGTGCTGGCTTCCTGGGGTGTGGATGGAAAAGCAGTGCAGACCGCCGTGTACCGCAGGCAATTGCAACCAGCGGGTCCATCCCGGCCGTGGCAGAAAGTGCGCCCACACAAACTCCCAGCGTCCATTCCGCGGCGCCCGGTAGTCGTGCGGCACAGTGGGTGGGAGAAGCGTCACATCTCCGACCCGCGTCGTCACGAGTTCACGACCACTCCGATAGAGACCGCCACCGGCAAGCGTATACGCAATCAACCAGTCACTCGTCCCAGCACGACGATGGCCAGCATAGCCGAACTCTACGTCGAAGTGGCCAGCAACGAGGATGCCTGGAATGGGTGCAGGAGTGTTCATAGAGCAGGATTGTATATGTCGGCGGCGGCCAGGTATATGGCATGGGCACGCTGCCTGCCGTAGAGTAAGGGCAGAAGCACATATGCCCGATCGTGGGACGTCAAGCAGTTCGATATCACAATGGAGGAGGTTTCCATGGCGCTGGTGAATGTCCATACATTCCAAGGTGGGCCTGCAGGAACGCTCGAGCCGCACTCGGCACCGTCTGACGTCGCCTCATCACGTGACTGGCTCATGCGTGTTGCCTCGCTTGAAGCTGGACTCATGCGCATGGAGTGCGGCTGGCTCACCAGAATCGCGCCGTACACCGTCAAGTTCGAGCTGGGCCAGCACGCCTCGGAAGATGCAGATCACTGTGAATGGCTCATACGCCGTATCGCGTCCCTGGGCGGACCGCGTGCCGATGACGTTGTGGGGCAGGCCCAGCCATGGCTTTCTGCGCTCGATGGCGCCCCATCACCGCTTGCCTGGTTGCTGGGCACGTATACCGTCGTCAAACCACGACTCGTTGTCGCGTACCACCACTTTCTTGAGCAGCCAGACGTTGGTACCGAAACCGAGACGAAGCGCGTCGTACGGAGGAATGTGCACGACCACCAGGCCCATATGGCGTGGGCTGAAGGGGCTCTGGCATCACCAGTCGCCATGGAGTTGGGTGATCGCGCGGAGGCCTACGCGTGGCTGGGTGGCTTCCTTGAGGCGATGGAGCATCGTGGCGGACTCCTGGGTGACCAGGTGCCAGCAAATGATGTCCTTTGGTGCCAGAAGCCGCTCCCTCGACCCGTCATGCCTCCCGCGTATCCGGTGAACTGGCCCGATGAAGAGCCGCGTTTCGAAAGCCCGCCACCGCCTCCTCTGGATGACGACGAGGAACGCCAGCGCCGCAATCTGCATGGGCGCATCTATGGCGAACTTGATGCACTTGAACTCTTCGCTCGCAATGTCTACGAGTTCCCCGACGCGCCCTGGGCATACCAGGCTGGGATGGCGAAGATCGTGTGGGACGAGGCTCGCCATACCGATGCACTCATGTATGCCTTCCTGAGCAAAGGTGGGCGCATGGATCTGTGGCCCGTGCAGCGCGGCGGTTATATCCAGATTTATCAGGGACGCGACGCGCTTGAGCGTGCGATCCTGTATCATCGCATCGGCGAAGCCCGTGGTATGGATTCGATCTACCAGGACGTGCGCGTCTACCGCGATCTTGATGAACCTGAAATCGCTCTGCACCGTGACTATGAAGTCGCGGACGAAGTCAATCATGTGCGCTTCGGGGTTCGTTGGGCCTGGCGCTTTACAGACTTTAGTCAAGATCGCCTGGATGCATCCATTACTGCTATGGCCGAGCGCGGTATTGCGGGTGCCCAGACATGGGTTGGACTGAAGTCCGGTGAAAAGAAGAGCCCTGCTGGCTGCGGGTTGGTTCAGCCTCCACCCGAACACGGATGTCCCGTCTATGTACGGGGCAAAAAGCTCGCGGAGTTTTCCGATCAGGAAATAGACGCCTGGGTCACCTTTGCCGATGGCCTGACGCACGAAACGCCCGAGGAATTACGGTCGCTTGGTTTTGAACCGGCCGCGTCTACCGCTCGTGTGGAGGCGTAGTCGGAAAACAATGGCAGTAACGTTACCCGGGATGGATACTGATCGTGTACCTACCAGTTGGCCCCAATACTCGCTCGGACTCGGTGTTGGTGTCGAGGTTGATGATGCACGCGCCTGGCTGGCCCGTATGTCGGCAACCATTCTTGCTGTGGCGCGAGCACAGGCTGGTTGGATTGTGTGGACAGAGCAACCTGAACTCGCCTATGGACTCGCCGAGCGAGTCACCGAAGATGTTGACCACGCTGATCTGCTGTTCAAACGACAGTACGGACTACGCGCCTTTCCTCAGGATATGGCACGCGACAGCAGAGTCATCCCTGCCTGGATCGTTGATCTGGCCTCCGAACCGGACGCGCTGTCGTTCCTTGTAGACGTATATCGCGTCGTAAAGCCCCGGATTCGTGAGGAACTTCGGCGCTACCGGAACCTGACCGCGCCCAACGCGGATGGACCAACCGTACGGCAGGTGGATCTGGTCGGGCCAGAGTTGGACGAGCAGCTTGCCACGGGGGAAGCGCTCATCCAGCGACTCGGTGACGCGAACCCGGTTGCACTGGCGGCAGCGGTAACCACCAGTGCCCACTTCGAGCATCGCTTCATGACGAAAGGGGGCTTTTTCGGCGATACCGCCCAGAGTGACGACCATGTCTGGAACCACCTTGACCGGGCCTCTCACACCTCCGACCCGCTTCGGTTGCTCGGGGCCGCGGTCTATGCCAGCTATGATGTCCCATGGGATGCGCAACTTGGCTTGGCGAAGCATTTTGGAGACCTGGGCCGGTACAGCCGCCGTCACGCACAAAGTGCAGCGGATGCCAGCGACAGATCAGACGGAGACATTGGATTGCCTGCCCGGCTCCTGGCCCTTGCCACGTCGCTCGATTCGGGGGTGGTGGACGCCGCTAATGCCCATGATACGTTCGCGGTGGCTGCTGCCCGTGTCTGTGCTTCCCACGCACGAGAATGGGCCGCACGACTTGTGCAGCCAGCCAATACCGGACGAAGGTAGTATCACACGTGGATGCGTCCAGGGCTGCGGCTCGTCCGCCATCAAAAGCGCTGCCAGACGCTATGGTGCTGGTATCAGGCGGCGTATTTCTGCAGGGCAGCCCACACGGTGTTGGGAATCCCGATGAGCACCCACAGCGCGAGGTCTGGCTCGATAGTTTCGCCATCGACCGTCTACCCGTCACCAATCGCCAGTTTCAGTGTTTTATCGACGATGGGGGCTACCAACGACGGGAACTATGGAACGAGGACGGGTGGTCCTGGGCGCACTGGGGAGGTCATCGTGCTCCCTTCTGGTGGTGGGGCGAGCCTGATGGAGGACCCGCGCCATTACCATCCGGTCCTGACTATCCCGAGCATCCCGTGGTGGGCGTGACGTGGTTCGAGGCCGACGCATATACCCGATGGTCTGGCAAGCGCATGCCGACAGAAGCCGAGTGGGAAAAGGCTGCTCGCGGGAGTGATGGACGCTGTTTCCCCTGGGGCGAGCAGTTCGACGCCAGGTATGCCAACACACGTGACGGCAGCATCGGGACCCTCGAACACGTGGGAGCGCGTCCCGGCCAAGCAAGTCCCTATGGCGTTCTTGATATGGCCGGTAACTGCTTCAACTGGTGCCTGGATTGGTACGACCCCGTTGCCTTCCATCACCTGCCAACACATAACCCCGTTTCGCTTGCTATGCCCCGGCACAAACGCAGGGTGTGTCGAGGAGGGGCCTATGACTATCCGGCCGACGGTGCACGGTGCGCGTTCCGCGCCTACTACATGCCGCACTGGGCTGCGGTGATTGGTATCCGCGGCGTGCTCAGCATATGCGCCTAACCGGCACCAGAAGGAGACTACAGATGCACACCGCCCGTACTGCCTTGCAGTCCTTTAAAGAAACGATGGCACGCTGGGCTTCTGGCGTGACCATTGTGACGGTTCGCTCTGGCGGCACGATTCACGGCATGACCGCGAGTTCTTTCACGAGTGTCTCGGGCGATCCACCGCTGGTGCTCGTTTGCATACTGAAATCCAGCCGAACGCACGACTACCTGCAGCACACGACGCGCTTCGCCGTCAACGTGCTTTCTGAGGAGCAACGTGCGCTCGCGGAGCACTTCGCTGGGCGTCGAACGTCCGATGATGTACGCACGCAGAGCCTGACGTGGCAGACGGGTGCGTGCGGATGTGCCCTTGTGCCTGACGCATTGGCCCATGTCGAATGCGCCGTCGAGGCAACCTATGAGGCGGGTACGCACGCAATCGTCGTGGCACGGGTAGAGGCGACCAGCGTCGATCACACGAGAAGGCCGCTGCTCTACTGGGACCGCGAGTTCCGGCAATTAGCCTCACCCGACGCTCTTCCACCGCTATCCGCCGGGCAGGCTCATGCCCGGCGGACGGTATCCCCCTAGCTGACCTCGCCGGTCTTCAGGAGTTTTTCGAGTTTCGGCCGTGCCTCTTTCCCAGCATCCATGGCCGTCTTCTTGCCAAGCCAGACGGGGTCATAGATGGGACTGAAGACCTGACCAAACTCGTTCCAGTACCCGCCAAAAGGCGATCCGAACTTATCTCCGGGTAGCCGTAAGATGTCTGGAGTCATCTCATCCAGAAAGACCTGCTTGTGCGCGGGCGGCGATTTGGGGTCGAGAAACGCATCGGTATTGGCAAGCTTTTTCACACAGGGTACTGCCTGCCCGAGACCCGACACAATCTTCTGACCGGCCTCCGAGCAGCAGAAGAAGATCCAGTCCCAGGCCGTATCTTTTGCTTTCGAGGCAGTGGTCATGGAGAGACCCGAGTACCAACCGGTCGCGGCCTTGACTTTGCCTTTCCCAAAGGGAGCAACGTCCCAGGCGAACTTGTTCTGTCGATAGCGGACACTGGACCAGACACCGTCGTACTGGATCGCGACGTTACCGGTGTTGAACGAGAGGGGACTCGACTGTTGGAACTCGGGGCTGGGCGCAACCTGATACTTGCTTCCCAGGTCCGCTAGCCACTGGATGCCCGCCGCCGTCTCCGGAGCATCGAGTGGCACGGTGCCATCCTGGCCAATGATCTCGCCACCGTTGGCAAACGCGTAAATCCAGTATGTTCCTCGGCTAGGACTGATTCCGTACTGCTTGATGCGTGTTGGATCGAACCCTGCATCTCCCGGGTGCTTGCCGTTTTGATCGAGCGTCAGTTTTTTTGACAGGTCGAGCAACTCTTCTAGCGTCAGTGGTGTCTTCGGATCCATGTCCTTCACTCCCGCTGCCTTGAAGAGGTCTTGATTGTAGTACAGGGCCATAGATCCACCGTCGTAGGGCATGTGATATGTCTTCCCTTGCCAAATCGATGGCAGGAAGGCGATATCCCAGTAATCCTCCTTCTTAAAGCGCGTGTCACGTTTCATGAAGTCATCGAGTGCCTGGAGCGCGCCCGCTCGCGCACTCTTGGTGGTCGTACCAGCCGACTCGAAGACAGCATCCGGCGGTGTGCCCGATGCAAGCTGGAGCTGGAACTTCTGGTACCAGTCGCCAGGCACTTCATCGATCTGCACCTTGACGCCGGCATTGTCTTTCTGATATGCGTCACGCAGGTCGCGGAATACCTTGAAGATGGCATCGTCACCACGCGCAAAAAACGTGATCGGACCCTTGGTGGTTCCTGCCGCGGTCACCGGCGCCGCAGTCGCAGCGCCCGCCTGTGGCGTGGTGGCCGCAGCTACGGCCGGTTTTGTCGTAGCTGCCGCACCCGTGGTCGCTCCGGCTGCGGTGGGTGCGACTGCGGGCGTTGCCCCATTGCCACATGCAGCGAGGAGCGCCACACCGACCGTTACCGTACACCCTACGAGAAAACGCCGTCGGGAAAGTACTGTCATCCCCACACCGATCTCCTTGCACTATCCACCAGCACACGCTCCCGGCTACGCCGCCGGGCGCGACAGCAGTCCGCCTCGCTGGCCAGAGACAGACCGATCAACCTTTAATCCCCGTCAAGACGATGCCCTGGATGAATACCTTCTGCGCCGCAAAAAACAGAACAATCACTGGGGCTATCATGAGCACGGATACGGCCATCACCAGATGTGTCGTATCCCGACCCCACTCAAGACCCTGGAGCGCATTGAGCCCGAGAGCCAGGGTGCGCATATCGGCCTTGTTCAGGTAAATCAGTGGTCCAAAGAAGTCGTTCCAATGCGACAGGAAAGAAAAAATCGCCACGACGGTAATGGCGGGGCGTGCGAGTGGCACAATTATCCGCAGAAAGATGGTGAACGCCGATGCACCATCGACACGGGCTGCCTCTTCGAGTTCCATAGGAATCGTGAGGAAGAACTGACGCAGGAGAAAGACAAAGTAGGCACCGCCACCGAACCATGCTGGCACAATGAGCGGCCAGAACGTTCCAATCCAGTGGAGATTCTTAAAAAGGATATAGACCGGAATGAGCGTGACCGCTCCCGGGAGCATCATGGTGGCGAGCAGCACCGCGAAGATCTGGTCACGAAATGGCCAGCGGAGCCGCGCGAACGCGTAGCCGGACATCGTCGCCGTGATCACCTGCCCGAGCAGTGCAGGGACCGTGATGATCAACGTATTCCGTGTGTACGTCAGAAAGGGAAGCTTGGTAATAACCTCCTGGTAGTTGTTCCACTGTACGGGATCTGGAATCCACTGCGGTGGGAAAATGTAGATATCGTTCGGGTTTTTAAGAGACGAGGAAACGAGCCAGAGAAAGGGAACAAACATAGCAATACCGCCAACCGTAAGGATCAGATACGCAAGCGTGCGTGCCACTTTCTCACGGGTGGACCTTCGTGCCAGGTAGTGGCTGCTGCTAGCACCCAGAGCGGAGGCTCGGCCAATACTTGCCATCTAGCGAGCCTTCCCTCCCTCGTAGTACACCCACCGGTTTTGTAATCGGAACATGAGTACCGATAGGAGCATAATGATAAGAAAAAGGATCCAGGCTAATGCCGACGCATAGCCCATTTTGAAGTATTGGAACGCGTTACGGTAGAGGTAGACCAGATACACCAGCGCCGAATTTTCTGGACCAACCGAGCCCTCATTCCCAGTGGGAGTAAATATTACATAGACAAGCGTGAACACCTGGAACGATCCGATGATGCCAAGAATCAAGTTGAAAAATATAATGCTGGAACACATGGGAATGGTAATGTTCCAAAATTTTATCCACCAGTTCGCTCCGTCAATCTCTGCCGCTTCAAGGAGGTGCTGTGGAATGCCTTGCAGGCCAGCCAGGTAGATCAACACCGAGTTGCCCAAGCCCCACAGGTGGATCATCACGAGCGCGGGCACGGCCAGCATGGGATCAATCAGCCAACCAGGAGCGCTGAGATGCAAGGCACGAAACGGTAAACTGAAAAGTCCAAAGTCACGATTGAGGATCCAGCGCCACAATGCTGCGTTGGCCACCGCGGGCACCAGGGCGGGGAGATACCAGATCGTGCGGTAGACGGTGATCCCGCGTACCTTCTGGTTCATCAAGATCGCGATGAGAAAACCAAAAACTAAGGACAGTGGAATGGCGAGCAAGGAGTAGTAGGCGGTGACACCCAAGCTCTTTTGGAACAGCATATCGGTGGTGAAGAGCTTCTGGTAGTTTTTTATACCGATAAAGGTCGGTGGCTTGACAATGTTGTAGTCCGTGAGGGAGAGATACAGCGATGCAATCACGGGACCGACGGTAAACACCAGCAGGCCGATAAGAGTTGGAAGCGCAAAGATGTATCCCTCAACGGCTTCCTGAAATCCGAGTCGCCGCCAGAATCGACGTCGGACATGAGATCCAACTGCTCCCCTGGTCCGATCCATGACGAACATCCTCCCCTGTTTCATGGTTATGTTCTGATCAGGATGTGCTTTCTGCGCCCGCTGCCCAGTAGCGTCGCGGCTCACGCCATCATAAACCAGGCTGCGTCTGTATGCTAGCAGGCAAGACTGTACCTGATGACGCTGTAGCAGTACCATATACCGTCCTGTCGCAGGCATACAGTATCCTGCTCTCACACGCGCTCGTTATGATGCTCGTAAAGGTGGTGGAACCACGCAAACTCTTGCTGGGGCATGATTACAAGATCCCGATCCAGTGGGTGGGGAGCGGCCGCGGCATATGCTCGTTGCACGCCGTGGGATTCAGGGAGACCGACGTGGAGAGACTGTTGATCCAGCATCCGTGAGCAGCATCGACGATATCGGGGTGAGGCGACAGGTGCGAACGGCGTCGGAACGGTAGGGAAACAAGTGATGGGAGATAGGGCTTAAGCACCCGCACTCAGCAGGATGCCTGGTGGCGAGGCACGCATTGCGGTAGAGGACTCACGCATCAGGAGCGTAGCTGCTGGGTGGATCACCTCGTCGGCAACAGGACGGGATGCCGTTCGCTTGCAGAGGTATACGCAGCGCGACCGATCTCAACGACTTTTAGTCCGTCTAAGCCGCTGACCACGGGTGGTGCCCCCGTCAGCACGGCCTCAGCGAATCGGTCCAGTTCATATGCCACGCCGGGCGGTGACTCGATGGCTTCCAGACGGAATACAGTAGGCTGGCTGTCGCTCATGCGTTGTAACTCAATCGTGCCGCGCTTCCCCCAGCCGTTGTAGCGGATGGCCCCTTCCGTGCCCTGTACTTTGCCGGATGTCTCCGTTAGCGGAGAGGCATTGCTGCTGTAAAGACAGCCGATGCCTCCATTCCGGAACCGCAAGAGCACGAAAGCCAGATCGGGATAGTCGGCATCGGGATGCAGAAAGTTGTCGGCCTCGGCGTAGACACTGGCCACATCACCCCCCAGACAACGCAAGAAATCAATCTCGTGGGCATTGATCTCTAAAAGCAACCCTCCGGACTGTTCCAGCCGCGCTCGCCATGGCACCGTCCAGACGCTACCGCCACCACCGAGCCGGGTCACCTTGGCAGCGATTGGTCGCCCAATTGCCCCGCTATCAACGAGTTCGCGGACCTTCAGGAACGGCTTTAAGAAGCGTAGTACTTGACCCACCATTAATGTAACTCCGGCCCGCTCTGCTGCCTGTATCATCGATGCGCAGTCTGCCACGTTGACGGCCATCGGCTTTTCACAGAAGATGTGTTTTCCGGCAGCTGCGGCCGTGATGGCCATCTCCTTATGGAGAAAGGGCGGGCTCGCAATGCTGACAGCGTCGATCTCGTCTGCCTCGATCATTTGCTCGTAGTCAGCAAACCAGGGCACAGCAATCACCCCGGCGAGTTTACGCCCGCGTTCCTCGTCCGAGTCAGCGACCGCGACCACCCGCGCTCGATGTAGTGTTTTCATCGCCATGGCGTGGCTGGTGCCCATACCTCCAGCGCCAATAACACCAATGCGGATTTGATCATGTATCGTATGCATTCGAATCCGGGTGGGCCGACCTGTGCGGCCGAACTCACCTGCTCCTTTCCCGTTTTGCCGGCACGGGCCGGTCACCTCGCGTCGGCCCCTGCCTTCAGGCGTCGACGTACGTATGCGCGACGTTGTGGTAGCGCTCAGACACGACCACCTGACGAGCCAACGGCTCCTGGCGCACGAGATGTTCTCGGCAGCGGAAAGCTGCTGCTGGTTACCCGCCCTGGCTTGGCAGCTCAACCTCCTGCACACACGTGGACTTCGACTCTCGCACATTGTACATCCGCTCGAACAGGCTCGCTTTCAAAGGAGACTGCACAATCCACGCGGACGATGCCGCAAAGCAACATTTGCCTGGCCCACTCGGTTGCAATCTGCAAACAGCGATTCGACCCATGCCGGATCGTAGCAAGACCATCGTGGGCTGCATGCAGGACGACCCGGCCATACACACATGCGCGCGGAGACCGAGGTCTTTCGGCGATGGCGGAAGCGCACCGTCCTTTCACGCTGCACATACACGCAACCGATGGCAGCATCGTGGCATGCAACGGACGATACGCCTGCCACTCGTAACGACTCCTGAGTACGCGACCGCGCTGGCAGACTCGCGTGCCCAGTTCACGTAGTCGTTCAACCGTGTCCGTCGCTACGGCTGGATGCATGGGGAAAAGAACGGCGTTGCCCTGCACCATGCGACGTACTACAACCACCAGTCGTTGCTGCCGAACCCGGTCAGCGACTTGCACGTACAAGCGCGAGTGAAAGCCACAGAAGCGATCAAGAGCGCCATGACGTGGAGCATGCAGGGGCAGAGGGTGTCCTGTCCACAGTCTGCGCGATGCCCCGGACGCCACAACGAGCACACGTACACGCTCGATTGGCAGCGGTGAACGATCCGCCTGTCTACCAGGCACGGGCGCATCGCAGTGGCATTTCGTCTTGCGGCCCCTGCCAAGTAGTGCGCGGACTGTCCTACGGACACTGCTGGCCTGCTCTCTCGTGCAGGCCGGTGGTGGCTCCAAGTGGTCGTGACCGTTGCGGCTCCAGAGGTGCTACCCGCCGACGCGGTGATGGGTGTGGCTCTGGGTGTGATGCGTCCTTCCGTCATCAGTACCGCACGGTTCCTGGATAAGCGTCGATGGCGAGCATCCGAAGCGCGGACCTTCCGCTTGCGCCGCATGTTGCAAGCGAGGGGTACCCAGAGCGCCAAGCGCCTCCTCAAGCGGCTGTCGGGGACGACAGTGCACCGACGCAAAGATCATGACCCTCTTCTTTTCGCTAACTTGAGGCCCGTTGAGGTGCCGCGGACGAGGCAGTGTCCTGCGAGAAAACGCATGGGAAAGCCAATACTATCCACACCGGCGACGGACCCACGCCATCCTCCGCGCAATTCTCGCCGCCGGCACGGCAGGATGCATTGCCCAACACCAAAGCGGTGCCGCCATGTACTGATCAAACCGCTCGCTTAAGTCCCGATATAGTGCTCGACTTCGCGCGTCGGCTTCGCACAACGCGGATTATATGGCGACTTCGCGCCACATGAATCCTTAAGTCGTTGGGCCGCGCACTGGCAGCTGTCCCTCTCCCCTAGTTTACTCCGCATGGGGAAAGGGGGTTGGGGGGATAGAGGTGCTTGCATCCTCATTCGTAATACTCCGGCAGCTTTTTCAGTCCTTCCCACTGTTCCCATTCATGACCAAAAATCACCAGCCCAACCTTCTCCCGTTCTACCAGATCAAGCAGCTTGTTCGTACTGGCGCGGATCGCTTCGGCGTCCTGGTTGCTACCGTCGTCCTGCATGTCACGGGTAAAGCCCTTGCTGAAAGGTACAGCGTCAATCGTCAGGAGAACAGCACCTGTTTTGAGCAGCCGCACCAGCACCGATTGATGTCCCGGCACATGCCCGCTCGTCTCAATCAGCTCCAGCCCCGGCCGCAGTTCTGTGTCCCCGTCCACCAGCCGAATGCGCTCCATTGGCTGATCCCATTGGGGTCGAATGGCAGCATAACGTGGGTTGCTCGCCGCATCCAAATGATGCACACGCTGAACAATATAGTGCGCCTTCGTGAATGCTGCGTGTCGTCCGGCATGGTCGCTATCATAATGCGTCGAAATGACTGTATCAATTTCGTCCGGTTTTAAGCCAATGCTCGCCAACTGCTCGATAACGGCCTGCCCATTCTCGAACTCTGATTCTCCTTCAGGGATAATCTCCGGTAGACCACTGTCAATCAGAATATGCTTGCCGTCATCCGTTTGCACCAGATAGCACACAATCGGAATCCGGTATTCCGGCACGGACCCAACCTGCATGAGATAAAGACGCTTCACGGCATGCTGGCTCATAATCTCCTCCACGGATCGGGTAACGTTTTCGTAGGAGCAAGACATGCCTTGCTCTCTTATGAAACGATAACACCACCACTTGGACCCAGAAGGCGTCCCTGCCCCAGCCGCTGGCGTACGCGGCCTTCGCTACCGGCAGCGACGGCACCATCTACGCCCTCGGCGCAGCCAACAACAGAACGGTCATCTAGAGCATCGTCTACGCCTACATGCCGGGCTCCAACACCTGGACCCAGAAGGCGTCCCTGTCAGCTACCTGTGGTAGTGGGTGGTTGGGCAGTCGCGAAGCCGCGGGCGCCAGAACCCGGTACCATCGACCGCGACGGGCCGATAGCCACCATGCGCGTGAGGCTGCCACTGGCCTTCTCGCGCCACCACCCCGGCCCAGCGGCCGATTAACTGCCCGCGCGTCCAGTTGCCCTGCGCCAGCGCAGCCCACGCCCGCCGCGTCGCCGGCGCCGACAGCCCGAAGTCAGGCACCCCGGGGAACAGCGCCCCACGCGCCCCGAGCAGCCGCCCGCTCGCTCGCATCCACAGCAGGTGCAGCAAGCCCAGATTCGTCCCGATCGGGCAAGCGACGACCAGGGTACTCAACAGCGTCAGCATCCGACAGACGGCATCCGGCATCATTCAGCCCCTCCGGTACAGTATGGTCTCAGCACCCACACTCTACCAACGGGACCTGCCTGGTGCCACCCCAATTAGCGAAAACTAGAGTGACCACGTGCTGAGCAAGCGCATTGTCCAAGCGGCTCCTGCTGGTGGCACGATGGTGGTGGAAAACTTGACCAACATGCGCGGTTGGACGAAGGTCAAGAAAGGCACGCCGACCAGGCGACGCATCCGCGGATGGAGCTTCGTGCAACTGGGGGGATGCATCGCTGACATGGCGGAGGAACGCGGGTTGACGGTGGTCGGGGGTGATCCCCGACATACCTCGCATACCTGCTCTGCTTGGCGTTACAAGGCCCGCAACAACCGGCGTTCCCAGGGTGACTTCTGGTGGAGGCGCCGTGGCTACCGCTTAGACGCCGACTGGAATGGCGCGGTCAACATTGCCGCCAAGTACCTTGCTGCCAGGGGTAGATCGCCTGACAGCGGGCTGCCTGTCAGGCAGCCTATCGTGCCGGAAGTCGGTTCGCCGTCCCTTCCATGCACAATTCGTCTGCTCGAGCTGATGGTTCATGACATATCACCGCGAGGAACACCAATGCTCATGGGAATCATTTTCAGACGAGTTGGAGCGAGCGCCGGATAGGGCGTCACCGCGATGCAACCGGTCGTACGTGGCTTGTGACACTCAGTTTCACGTCAGAGAACTGGGCGCTTAAACTATGCCCGTCATCCATAGCCTGACCGACTTGATTGTCGGAGCCTGGCAAGGAGTAACGGTTTGTAGGGATGTAGCTGGCTGGTCAAACGTCTACGCGTCGTGGGGTACGATGAACAGGGGTCGATGCGGCGTACGTGACTGTATCGTCAAGGGGAGCGAAGCCTATGATGATGACGGCTACGCCTGCGAAACGCAGTCCCCGTCCTTATCAGTCAACAGGGACGAATATCTAATCCTCGCGTTGGTTTCCGGATATGGAGGTCAAACCTTGCTGATCGCGCTGTGCCTTTGATGGTGACACGGCGAGATCAGGTAGGCGGAAGGGGAATGCAGCTTGTCACGGAAAGTGGCTGTGTCGTTGATCTCCTTTGCGTCTACCGGGAGCCGCACGGTGGACATCAACCGCGCGCAGGCCTGCCGGTACATTGACCTGAGTGCAGTCGCACGGCCAGATATCGTCTGCCTGCCGGAGAATTTCCTGCATGTGGGTCTCAGGCAGCATGATCCGCCAGTTGTCGAAGATATCTTCGGGCCAACGATCGAGGATCTCTCCGAAAAGGCCCGTCAACACCGAACCTACGTGAGTGGCACCGTCTGCACGCCCGGTAGCACTGGCGGCTGTGCCACTACAGCGTTTCTCCTCGACCGGCACGGCTCTCTGGTTGGTCGCTACGAGAAGGTGCATCCGACAATTGGCGAGATCATTGGCCGGGAGATCACGCCTGGCGGCACGATTCCGGTATTCACGACGGATTTTGGCCGCGTAGGGTTTGCTACGTGCTCCGACATTGGGTCGCCGGAACACTGGGAGGCGCTGGCACAGCGCGGAGCCGAACTGGTCCTCTGGGCATCGGTCGACGACGGCGGCTTTCCCCTCCGGGCGTATGCATGGAGGCACCAGTACTGGATTGCATCAGCGGTGCGTACCCAGCAGAGTGCGATCATCGATCCGACCGGACGTGTCATTGCCACAACCAGTGCGTGGATTAAACAGCTTCCCTGGACCGTGGATCTCGACCGCCAGATTTTCCATGTAAACTACCAGGAAGAAAAACTGGCCCGCCTGCTTGCCGAACGACGCAATGTCCGTACTGAAGCACTGCCCGAGGAGGGGATCTTCACGCTGGAATCCGACGATCCAGACTGGCCAGTTTCGAGACTCATGGGGCACTACGGTCTCGAAACATACGCGCAGTATCATGCGCGCGCGACGATCGTACAGGACACTGCACGCGGAGTATCCACCCTCCCGTTTCTTTCCACACGGTAACAGGACCACGGATCGATGTCGGCCCCTGTTCACCATGCACGCGGCGTCTCGTTCCATGCTGTGACAGAAATATTCCGGCAGCGTCCACGGCCACGGTGTCGACGCTTCCTTATCCTATGGTCCCATTGGGTGCCCACCAAAGTTTTGCGCTCGCGTTGGGCGGGGACCAGACGCGAGAATAACGGGAGGTGACGGCGTGACGCAGCGGGGAGGGACCGGCGATGGACTGGGCAGTGGGCGCGAGTGAGCGGGGGGAGGCGGCGGCTGGGATCGAGCAGGCGCTGGGGAGTTGGCGCCAGGCGCATCCACGGGCGACGCTGGACGAGATCGTAGCGGCGGTGGATACCGAGGTGGCGGCGGTGCGGCGCCAGTACATCGAGGATCTCGCCCACGCGACGCCGCAGGAGACCGGGACAGCCGAGCGTGCGATCTGCCCGGCATGTGGTGATCGCATGGGCCGCCGCGGCCAGCGGAAGCGGGAGGTGCTGGTACCGGGGCAGGAGGCGCCGGTGCGGCTCGAGCGGACGTATCAAGTCTGCCCAACCTGCGGGTTGGGTCTTTTTTCCCCTCGATGAGGTCCTGGGGCTCGTGCCCGGGAGCCTGAGCCCGCAGGCGCTCGACGGGGTGGTGCGACTCGGCAGCCGTCTGGCATTTGGCGATGCGGCTGAACAGCTGGCGTTCTTCTGGCGTCTTGACCTGGGCGAGGAGACGGTGCGGCGGGTGACCAAGGGGGCGGGCGCCACGTGGGTCGCGATCCAGGAGGCGGAGACCGCCGACCTCGAAGCGACGCTGCCCGCACCGCCCCCAGGACCCGCGGTGCAGCAACTCAGCGTGGATGGGGCGGGCGCCGCTCGTCGGTGGGGTGTGGGCCGAGGTCAAGATCGCCGCCATCGGCACGGTGGTCGTGACGCCGCCTGCCCACCCCGACCAGGAAGCCGCCGTCCACACCCGCGACCTCGCGTACTTCGCCCGCATGGCCGAGGCGCCGAGCTTCGCGCGGGGACTGTGGACCGAGATCCACCGGTGCGGGGTCCAAACCGCGGGCACGGTGGTCGCCGTCAACGATGGCGCGCTGTGGATCCAAGGGGTCGTGGATCGCTACCGTCGCGATGCGGTGCGGGTCTTGGACTTCCCCCACGCGGTCGAGCACCTGGCGCTCGCGGCGCACGCGACCTGGGACGCCGACAGCCCGCTCGCCCGCGCCTGGCTGGACACACAGGCCTACACGCTCAAGCACCTCGGCCCCGAGCCCGTCCGCGAGGCGCTGCGCGCCTTGCCGGTCGGGCTCGGGGCCACCCCCCAGGCCGCGGCAGCCGCGAGGGCGGCAACCCTGGCCTATCTCGACGCGCGCCTCGATCAGCTCCGCTACCCCGAGTTCCGCGCCCGCGGCTACCCGATTGGCAGCGGCGCGGTGGAGAGCGCGTGCAAGCTGGTGATCGGGGCCCGGCTCAAGCGGAGTGGGATGCGCAGGGCGCGCCCGAGCGTCAACTCCATGGTCTCCTTGCAGACGGTACGCGCCAGCGGACGCTGGGATGAGGCGTGGCCCCGCATCGTCGGCGGTCTCCGCCACGCCCCTCACGCCCGCCAGCGCGCCCGCTGGCTTGCGCGGCATACCCCCCCCGCCCCCACCCCGAGCCCGCCATCGCTGCCGACACCGATCCATTTGAGCTGCGCCCACCGGCGCATGCGCCAGGCGTCCCCGCCCCCGATCGTCCACGGTCGTCCCCTGCCCTCGCATCCGTGGAACCGCCCCCTCATCTCACGCGTACGATGATCTTCGCAAAACTTTGGTGGGCACCCAGTCCCATTCGCCCGCTTGACACCAAAAATTCAGGCTTATACCCTAGCGTCAACCGACTATACAGGCGTCGGCATCTTGTTGGTAACCTGTGCAGCGTACGGCTTCCTCGTGAGCCGAGAGGGCGCTGTGAAAGGAGGTCAGCGTCCGCATGTGTTGTGCGGCCCGGACACCATGCCGACCGCCGGATGCACAGACGTCAAACGTGCCCGTGTGACCATTCCACGGTGAGATCGATTGAGGAAAGGATGCTATGGACAACTCGTCGGCTACTCATTCATCAGATCGTCCGCATGTGAGCCGTCGTCATCTCCTGCGCCTGGCTGCCGCAGCCGCTGCCACTACCGGCGCGACGGCATTGCTTGCCGCGTGTGGCGGGACCACGGAAACAGCACCCGCAGCCACGAGCGCCGCGACGACCGCTCCGGCGGCTGCCAATCCCACGCAGGCACCAGCCGGTGCTGGGACGGCAGTCGCGACGTCTGGCACCACCGCAACCACGGCGCCAGCAACCGCGCCGACGACCGCGTCCGCGGCCGCCCCGACAACGGTCGCGGCCAATAAAGCGGCGGTGACGCTGAACTTTCAGCATTTCTTTACCGGCGTACTGTGGTCCGGCTCGTTCCAATATCTGACCCAGCAGTTCGAGAAAGAACACCCAGACATCAAATGGACCGGCGCCGCAGTGCCGTACGGCGACATGATGCCGAAACTGATCACCCTGTCCGCCGGAGGGCAACCACCGGACGGCACGTCCCTCGACAACACCGTGATCCAGAGTGTTGTGCTCCGAGGACTGCTCAAGGAACTCGACCCCTACATCGCCACTGATAAGATGGATCTGTCCGATTTTTATCAGGCGCGCCTGGAGTCGTACGCGTCCAAAGGGAAGCATTACGCGTTGCCGATCGACATGGGGTCTGGTGCCATCTACTACAACAAAGACATGTTCGATGCCGCAGGGCTCAAGTATCCCGATCCCAAGTGGACTTACGACGATATTCTGGCGACCGCCCAGAAACTGACGCTCGATAAGAATGGGAAGCATCCCAATGAAGCAGGCTTCAGCTTGGACGATGTGAAGCAGTGGGGCTTCCAGTTCCGATCCGAGCCGTACCGGCTCTACAACACCTATCACGGGTACAACGGGGCTGAGTTCTTTGACAAAGACCTGACGAAGACGCGGTTCAACGAACCGGAAGGCATCGCGGCGCTCCAGTGGTTTGCCGACCTGCGCAATAAGCACCATGTGTCGCCAAGCCCGGCACAGGATCAGGCCATGCGGACCGGAGGGCTCCAGCCGTTTACGAGCGGCGGCTTCGCGATGGAGCATACGTGGATCGGTTTGATCGCGTACCTCCACGAAAAGGGCGTCAAGGTCACCAACTACGATGTCGTGAACCTGCCAGAGACGCCGACCGCGGCGCAGGAAGTCGGCGGACAGGGCTTTGTCGTGCTCAAAGGCGCGAAGCAGCCTGATGCCGCCTGGACCTGGATCAAGTACATGGTCGGTGATGAGGTCCAGAAGTACCTCGGCGTGAATGGCGTATGGTTTCCGTCACGAAAGACGATGGCGCAGTACGGTGTCCCTTCGGACAAGAAGCCGGACCACTTCATGCAGGCGTTTTACGATCAGGTTGAAAAGCACGGTCTCGCCGCCTGGTGGTTTGTCCCGGGCTACACGGAATGGGAAAAGACGATGACCAACGAACTCGATGGACTGTGGACCGGTAGCCGCGACGCGAAGGCAACCGCACAGGCGCTCCAGCAAAAGCTCGATCCGCTCGTCGCCAACTGGCAGAAGGCGATCCAGTAGGAAGACAGACATCGGGCAACCACCCTGTAGCCATAGGTGGCCGCCCGATCGTACATGGGCGGGGACCACGGATTCCACGGTATGTCAGGAGGTGAGGATGAGCACGAGCAGCCGAATCGAAACCAACGCGCTGGCACATCCTCGCAAGGCTCGCCGTCGTTCCGCATTGGCACGTGAAGAACTGCGCGACGGCTACCTGATGACCGCGCCGTGGCTCTTCGGATTCATCGTTCTGCTCGCTGGTCCCATGGTTGCCTCGCTCATTCTCTCCTTTACAAACTGGCAGATGCTGCTCGCACCTCGCTGGGTCGGGCTGCAAAACTACATCACCATGTTCACTACCGACGATTTGATTCGTACCTCGCTGTTCAATACCGCGTTTTACACCTTTCTCTCGACGCCACTCTATGCCGCATGCGGACTCGCGCTTGGCCTAGTTATGAACCTGCAAATTCGCGGAATTCGCGCCTATCGCACCCTGTATTTCCTTCCATCCATTACCCCTATCGTCGCCGCGACCCTGCTCTGGATGCTTATCTTTAACGCCGACTTTGGATTGGCGAATTACGTCCTCCGTTCACTCGGACTACCCAAGCAACTGTGGTTGCTGAGTCCCAGGCAGGCAAAGCCAGTGCTCATCTTTATGTATCTCTGGGGGGTCGGCGGGTCGATGCCGATCTTTTTGGCTGGACTCAAGGGCATTCCCAAGGAACTGTACGAAGCTGCGGTTATCGACGGCGCCGGATCGTGGGCAAGTTTTCGCCACGTGACGTTGCCACTGCTCTCACCCGTGCTCTTCTTTGTCATGATCACAGGCTTCATTGGCGGTTTTCAGGTCTTCACGTCGGCCTTTATCGCCACCGCGGGAGGGCCGTCCAACAGCACTATGTTCTACGTGCTATATCTGTACAACAGTGCGTTTCAATACTTCAAGATGGGCTACGCATCCGCGATGGCCTGGCTGCTGTTCCTCATTGTGCTCGCCTTCACCCTGACGCAGTTCGTCGTGGCGCGGCGCCTTGTCTATTACGAAGACGCGGGTGCATAGAGGAGTGACGTCATGAGCACCGCTGCCCAGTTTCAATCCGTGCACGCGGACCGGTCGCCTCGACTCGCACAGCGACGTCTGCGGAACATTCGGTGGACCATCGTCCACCTGCTCTTACTCACCTTTGGACTGTTGATGATTTTTCCGTTTGCCTGGACGGTCGGCACCTCGTTGAAGCAGTCTGGGGAGATATTTACGTGGCCGCCGACGCTCTACCCGCTCCATCCGCGCCCGGCAAACTACGTGGACCTGTTTCGCTCGGTACCGTTCGTGCTGTGGTTGCGGAACTCACTCGTCATCACAGCCGGTGCGACCATCGGTGCCGTGCTGAGTTCGACCCTTACTGGCTATGCGTTTGCCCGTCTGCGCTACCCCGGGCGCGACGCGCTGTTCACGCTGTGCCTCTCGACCATGATGCTGCCCGGTATCGTGACCCTGATCCCGAGCTTCATTCTCTATAAGAATCTGGGCTGGATCGACACCTTCTTCCCGCTCATCGTACCGTCGTGGTTGGGCACCCCCTTCTATATCTTCCTTGCGCGGCAATACTTCCGCACGATTCCACGCGAATATGAGGAGGCGGCCCGCGTTGATGGCGCAACGAGCTGGCGCATCTGGTGGACGCTGATGCTCCCGATGGCCAAAACGCTCATCGGCGCCATTATCATCTTCTCCTTCATCGCTCACTGGAACGATTTTCTGGGTCCGCTTATCTACCTGAATTCTGTCGAAAAACAGCCGCTGGCACTCGGACTCCGCGGATTGCAAAACTTCTATAACACGCGGTGGGATCTGATTATGGCAGGCTCAGTGTTAATGACATTGCCGGTCGTTGTGGTCTTTTTTGCCGCTCAGCGCTACTTTATCGAAGGCATGTCCGCCTTGAGTGGTCTCGGCGGTCGGTAGGAGTCGAGCAAAAAGAGAGGAATCGTATGCCACGAAAGATCGTTGTCACCACGACATCGTGGGGGCTGCCCGGAGGCGGTGATCCTGCACGCAATCTCACCCTTGCGGAATCGCTGCTCGATGCGGCGGGCAGTCAACGACCCGACCTGGTCTGCCTTCCGGAAACGTTTCCCCACATCGGGGTTCCAAGTGCGCGAGCAAGCGACAGCGCGGAGACAATTCCAGGGCCGACCTTCGACCTGCTGGCGGGCAAAGCGCGTCAGTATGGAATGAACGTCGTCGGCGGCCTGTTCGAACTGCGCGGAGAACAGATATTCAATACCGCCTGCGTCATCGATCGGCAGGGGCATCTGATCGGCCAGTACGACAAGGTCCACCCCACGATCAATGAGATCAGCGGAGGCGTGATGCCAGGCGTGCGACCGCTGGTGTTCGACACCGATATTGGCCGCATTGGCGTAGCGATCTGCTACGACATCGGGTGGCCCGATATCTGGAGCGAACTGGACCGTCTGGGAGCCGAACTCGTCGTCTGGCCATCTGCATACGATGGCGGATTTCCACTCCAGACATACGCATGGCGCCACTTCTACTACATCGTGACCTCTGTCTGGAGCTACCACAGCCGAATACTCGACGTCACCGGAGAGATCCTGGATTCGACCAGTCGCTTCAGCAGGCTCGTGACGCAAGAGATCGATCTGGAGAAGCAGGTCTTCCATACCGATGGCCATACGCTCAAACTCCTGGAGATGGCCACCCATCTCGGACGGCGCGTCTCCCTCCACGCCTGCACCGAAGAACATATCTTTACGCTCGCATCGAACGACCCGACGCTGTCTGTGGAACGGATCGTCCACGACTTCGGGCTCGAGTCGTTCCGTGTCTATCACCGTCGTGCAGAACGGGTGCAGGAGGCCGCTCGAGACGCGGCTGCTCGGGCCGGTGCGTCACCCAGAGCACTCGCGGGTATCGCGGGAGGCGAGCGGTAGCTGTTGCGTACCGCCGCTTGCGCTTGTTCTGCGCTCATGTCGTAGCGTTGCTGCCATTCGCACGATCAAAGGTCGGCCTGATCTCGGCCCGGAAAGGATCATGCCACGCGTTGGAGTTCCCGGACGATCACTGGTTCTCCATCCTGGCAACCGGATTTTCGACGTCTCAAGCCGCCGTGCACATGACCTGCATCGTGCACATGGATACGATGTGATGGTCCACGTGCGCTGCCAGCAGTGCCGGATGTGTGGACTGCCATTGTGATAGAGGAGGCACTCCGCTACGTACCGGTACCAGTTCCGACTGTCGCGCCGTCACGCTGATCAGGATGAGGACGCCGTGCAGCATCAGGTGGAGTGCAGTGTTGCTCTTGCCTCGGCGCGCGTGCGGGCTTCATCGTGGGCTGAGCGAGGACAACGTTGTCGATCACTCTTTGCTCTCTCTCCCTTGTAGTAGACCCAGCGCTTCGCAAGCTGTAGTTGGACCACCGTAATCAACATGATGATGAGAAAGAGGATCCATGCCAGCGCCGAGGCATAGCCCATGCGCAGGCTCTGCCAGGCAGTGCGATACAGG
>JAABUZ0100002528.1_pt1 | contig 30069 bp, 25 predicted proteins | sample 5562091 | NCBI WGS metagenome assembly JAABUZ01 (sample SAMN12813069, study PRJNA571459) | rock metagenome | isolation source: Antarctica rocks | place: Antarctica: Victoria Land, Linnaeus Terrace sud | collected 2015-12-21
TCCAATGATCGTGCGAGTCACGTGGCACACCGCCACGCCTCTGCATGTTGTAGGATTTCACGACAGACCACTAGATATAGTAGGTGTCAATTGTGAAAGCCTCCGGAAAAATGAGCGAACCGAGAGTCACAACGGGACGTAGGCCGCTGTCGAGTGGCGGATGACGAGATGCGGGCGCACGGTCAGATTGTCCGCGTCTACGACGGCGCCGTCGACATGGCGCAGCAGCAGGTCCATCGACCTGGTCGCGAGCTCCCGCTTGGGAATAGCAATGGTCGTGAGGGCCGGGCGCACGTGGCCGGCCAGCGCGATATCGTCGAAGCCGATCAGGGAGAGGTCGTCCGGCACGCGGAGGCCCGCGTCGGCCGCCGCTTCCATGGCGCCGAGCGCCATTATGTCGTTCGTCGCGAAGATCGCGGTGGGCCGGACATGCCCGGAAACGAGCCGCGCCGCCGCCCGATATCCGCTTTCGAGCGTCCCATCGCCGAAACACACGTCGGCGGCGAGAGCGACGCCGGACGCGCCGAGGGCCGCGCGAACCCCCTCTAACCTGCGGGTGTGCGACGGGTTCTGTGTCGCCGACGTCTGCGTCGCCGGGGCTTCCTGGACGATGACGGCGACGCGGCGGTGGCCGCGCGCGAGCAGGTGGCGCGCGGCGAGCTCGCCGCCGTGGCGAAAATCGACGTCGACCCTGGGCAGCGCCGGCGCGTCCTCTCCGCGCTCGTCCTGCTCGCCCCAATTGCACAGCACGATGGGGAGGCCGCGCGCGGCGGCTGCGCGCACGTCGGCGAGCCGGAGGCCGCCGGCCATGGCGAGAACCCCGTCGACCCAACGTCCCGAGAGCCCGTGCAGGTGGGCGCGCCCAAGGGCCGCGTCGTCGCGCGTGTTGCACAGCAACAGGTGATACCCCTGCTCCCCGGCGATACGCTCGACCTCGAGGGCGATCTCCGGATAGAACGGGTTGGCGATGTTGGGGAGGAGCAGGGCCAGGGTGCGGGTGCGGCGGCGCGCGAGGCCGCGCGCCACGAGATTAGGACGATAGTCGAGCTCCTCGACCGCGGCCTGGACGCGGGCGCGCGTCTCCGCGCCCACCGAGCCCTTGCCGCGCACGACGTTGGAGACGGTCGCCGCCGTCACCCCGGCCCGCCGCGCCACGTCGTAAATCGTCGCCGCCACGCCCCACACCCTTGGTTAAGCGGTTAATCCGTGTGACTACGAGCGTAACACGACGGGGTTGGGCTGTCAATAGGGATGCGACACAACATGACGCAACCATGACGCAACGTAGGGATGCGTCGCGACACGTCGCGGGGCGCTGTCTCTCCTTATACCAACGGGCGGCGCGTGAGCGCATGGCGGAGCCAGCGCCGCCGCAGGGCGCGCCAGGACGCGCCGGCCGCCGCGAGTTCACCGGCGGCCGCCGGGGCGGCGCCGTACCGCTGCCGCGCATACAGCGCGGCAAGCGTCAGCACCGTGGCGCCGTCCTCGGGCCGCCGCGCGGCGATCCCGCCCGCCCATTCCAGCGGCGTCTGTCCGCGACGCGGCGCGGCGCCGAGAGCGCCGGCCATCCGACACATGCGCCCGTACAGCGTCGCCGCGTCGATGGGGGCGCGGCGACGACGCGCGACGATCACGCCGATGACGAGCAGCAGCGCGGCCAACAGGACGACGAACGCCACGACGAGGACACCGGGACGGCCACTCCAGGGCGCCAAGCCCCAGGGCAGCGCGATCGGCCCGCGCGGCCTCGACCGCGAGGGCGCGCCCCCCCCCGGCCCACCGCCCGCCGCGTGTCCGGCCGTCGTAGCCGTCGCGGCCGTCGCGGTCGTCCCCGTCGCGACAGGGATATGGGTCGCGGTCGGGGACGCCGTGGCGCGCGGCGCTGGCGACGTAGGCGCCGCCGTCGCCGTTGTAGGCGCGTCTGCCCCGCTCCGTTGCGTCGCTACCGGCGGGACACGCGGCGCCGGCCCGGTCTGGAAGGGCGTCGGAAAGTTAGGGGTCGGCTCGAAGGTGAGCCAGCCGCGTCCGGCGATCCACAACTCGGGCCAGGCGTGGGCGTCGGCCGTGGTGACACGGAACACGCCGCCGACGAGATGCCCGGCGCTATAGCCCGTCACCAGCCGCGCCGGTATCCCCGCGGCGCGCGCCAGCGCCACCATCGCGGTGGCGAAGTGCGTGCAGAAGCCGCGCCGGGACGAAAACAGGAAATAGTCGACGGGATCCCTATGCGCCGGCGCCAGCGGCGGGGCCGTGTCGTACCGATACGCGCTCAGCGGTCCGCGCAGGTAGCCCTGAATGCTCCAGGCCCTTGTATAAGGATCAGCGCCGCCGGAGGTCAGGCGCTGGGCGAGCGCGCGCACGCGGGACGGCAGAGCGGGCAGGGCCAGATCGACCGTTCGCAACGACGCCGGCAGGGCGAGGGGCGCCGCCGTCACACTCAGCGGATTCGTCGCACTCACCGGCAGGGAGCGGAGGGAGACGGCGGTGTACGAGCCCGCCAGACTCCCGCTGGCCGGGCCAACGCTCAACGCCCCAACGACGCCTGCCCCCACCGCCACGGAGGACGCGACGTCGATCCGTAAGGGAGGGCCGGCCGCGAACAGGGTGTCCGAGGGACGCAGCAAGTCGATCGTCGCGGTGACGCCGCTCCCCGGCGCGACACCGACCGGGAGCGGCAGCGGCGTGTTCGCCCCCACGCGCACGCGGTGAGACGGCACGGGACGCCACACGCCGCCCGCATAGTCGTCGTAGACCGCCCCACGCCAGTAGGGCGAGAGGGCCGGGTCTCCGACGCGCGCGAGCAGCACGGGCGCGCCGTCGGGCTGGAACGCCCCGCCGACGCGCAGCGCGCTCCCGAACGACGTCAGATTCGCGACGCCGTCCCCTGCCTGTTCGGGGCCTACCCCCGCCCGCGACAGCGCGCGCTCGACGGGGCCCGTCCAATCGCGTGTCCGCACCGCGTGCGCGAGCGCGGCGGGCGGGAGGGGAGCGAGCCAGGCCGCCGCGACGAGTCCAACGGCGAGCGGCGCCACGAGCGCCGCGGAGAGCCGCATCGCCAGGCCCGCGCGGACGACGCGGGGATAGAGCAGGCGCTGCTCGCGCGTGGCGGCGGCCAACGCCAGGGCCAGACCGACGCCGCACTGCACGGCAAACTCCCACGCATATCGCCCGGGCCGCCCCGTCAGCGTCAGCGTCGCCACCACCAGGCCAAGCGCCAGCCACACGCGCCGCTCGCGCAAGACGAGCCAGGCGCAGGCGTACGAGAGTTCCCACGTCAAGCCGATCGCGAGCACGATCAGCGTCGCGACGCCCACCGAGGTCGAGGGGGACGGGAAGGGCGCCGCGCCGAGAGGCAGACGCCACACCCACGGCAGATCCGCCCCCCGCACGACGCCCAGCACCAGCGCCACACCGGCCCCATGGGCTACTAGATAGCCGACGATAGGCGGGACGCGCATGAGGACCAGACCCAGCGTCACCGCGATCGAGAGGCCGGAGACGAGCGCCAGCGCGCGCGCGTCGATCGTCCCGTTGGCGACCGTGCCGCTCACGCCCGTGACGATGAGCGCCGAGCACACTATCGTCGCCCAGGTCAACAGCGCGGTGAGGATGGTCAGCCCTTTCACGCGCCGTCCGCGCCGTTCGCGCCGTCCGCGCCGCTCGCGCCGCTCGCGCCACTCTCGCCCCACTCGCCCCACGCGCACGCCAGGATACAGGCGGGGATGCGCGCGGCGTCGAGCGCCGCCAGAGCGCCCCGTGTCGTCGCGCCACCGGCTCCAACGCCCCCGAAGCTCTCCGCGTCGAGGAGGACGACGGAGACGCCGCAGCCGAGCCGGCGCCACCGCACCGCCAGGTCGAGCAACTCCGGGGTCAGGTACGGCGTTATTAGAACGATCCCATCGGCGGGGCGGACGACACGCTCGTCGACGAGCAGCGCGCCGAGCCCGCCTCCCGTCCCGGCAAGGCGGGGAGCGGCCTCGGCCAGGACATCAAGCATCCGCGCGCGGGCGGCGCGGCCCCGGCGGGCCGGGGTGACGATCGGCGCGGCCCCGGCCACGGCGAGGCCCACGGCGAAGCCGGTCTTATCGGCGCGCTCGGCCACGTACGCCGCCGCCTCGACCCCGTACTCGACCGTGCTGTCGGCGCCCACGCCCGCGTGCGCCGGGCTCTCGAGGTCGAGCGCGACCCACAGACGCTGACCGACCGACCGGTCGCTGTCCTTCACCATGAGAGACCCGTGGCGGGCGCTGGAGAGCCAGTGGATGCGTGTCGACGAATCACCTTGCGTGTAGGGGCGCACCGCGCCCGAGACGGGGCTGCTCGCCCACGAGCGGCGGGCCGCCAGCAATTCGCCCGCGCGCGCCGCCGCGAACACAAGCTGTGGGACGGCCCGCGGGCGCGGCCACACGACAACCTCGCCCGACGACGGCCAACAGCGCCGCGCCACGACGACCCCGAACGGATCGGAGACGTGGACGGCCGCCGCGCCGACACGATAGCGCCCGCGCGGTCCGGCGCGCGACACGTGCGCCAACTCCTCGTGTCCGCGCGGCGCCAGCGCCAGCGTCCACCGCGGACGCGCGTCGTCCGTCCATCCATAAGAGCCCGCGGCGATCCCGACGCCCCACACGGGCCAGAGGGCGCGGGCGCGCACCCTGTACACCTCCAGCACGCGTTCGCCGGCGACGACACGTATCGTCGATATAGAATGTTCCAGGCGCAGCGAGCGCAACGACAGGAACGCATAGAGAGGGCAGAGCACGAGCAACCCCGCGAGGAGATAGGCCGCGCGATCGAGGGTCGGGGAGCCGGTGTAGAGGCCAAAAGCGAGCGACAGGGCGGCGAGCGCCGTCACCCATGGCCAGGCCCCGCGCCGTCGCCCCACCAACGGCGTCACGTCCGGCTCCATAGGCCGCGCATCGTGAATGTCAGGTACACCCCACGGCGCTCCAGGTGATGACTCACGGGCCAGGCGTCCGGATCGCTCCCCGCGCGGCGGGGTTCTCGACGCGCGTTCCAGGGACGGGGAGCCGGTCAAGCAGTGACGCGATGAGTTCTTCGGCCGGGGCGCGGCTCTCGCCCGCGCTCCGGCGCAACACGAGGCGATGGGCGAGCGCGGCCGCGGCGACATCCTTGACGTCGTCGGGCAGGACGTAGTCGCGCCCGTCGAGCGCGGCGCGCGCCTGCGCGAGGCTGTAGACCGCGAGCGAGCCGCGCGGGCTCGCGCCGAGGTACACGTCCGGATGGGTACGCGTGCCGTTGACAAGCTCGACGATATACTGCCGCACGAGCGCGTCGGCGTAGACGGCCCGCACCGCGCGCTGCGCCGCCAGGATGTCCGCTGCGGCGCAGACCGGCTCGAGCCCGTCGACCGGGTGCGGCCCACCGCCGCGCGCCAGCACCTGCATCTCGTCCCCCGGATCGGGGTAGCCCATGCTCAAGCGGACCAAGAAGCGGTCGAGTTGCGCCTCGGGGAGCGGGAACGTGCCCTCGTATTCGATGGGGTTCTGCGTCGCCAGCACCGTGAAGGGACGGGGAACGGGGTGGCTGACGCCGCCCACCGTCACCTGGCCCTCCTCCATGCTCTCGAGCAGGGCGGACTGCGTCTTGGGGGTCGCGCGGTTGATCTCGTCGGCCAGGACGATCTGCGCCATGATCGGGCCCGGCCGGTATTCAAACATGGTCGTGGTCTGGTTATAGATCTCCAGGCCGGTGACATCGCCGGGCAAGAGGTCGGGCGTGAACTGGATGCGCTTGAACAGGGCCCCGATCGAGCGGGCCACCGCCTTGGCCAGCACCGTTTTGCCGACCCCCGGGACATCTTCGACGAGGACGTGCCCCCCCGCCAGCACGGCCATCAGGACGAGCCGCACCGCGGACGGCTTGCCCACGATCGCGCGCTCCACGTTGACGGTGATACGCTCCCCCAACGCGCGCACGGCCCGCGGCTCGGTCACGCTCACGGTCGTCGGTTCAGCCACGTCCGCCCCTCTCCACACCGTCATTAACGATTATTGTAGCGGAATCCGTCGTCCCCTGCCCTTATCGATTGTCCCCATCGATCACTCGCTCTGTAAAAACTGTAACCCTTTCTCCCTCCCGCTCGTTATACTGTGTGGAGGTGGGAGTGTGGAGAGCGCTTTTGTGAGCGAGGACGCCTTTGGCAGCGGAATACTCAAGGGTATAAGGGGAACGACACGCCCTTCGACGGCTCAACCCGCGGCCGCGCGCCCCTCGTTCGACGAGATGTTCACGCGCTACCACGGCGCTGTCTACGGCTATATCCTGGGGATGGTCGGGAACCCCGAGCAGGCCCAGGATCTGACGCAAGACACGTTCGTCAAAGCCTACAAGGCGCTGCCGACGACGCAAGAACTCATCCTGCCCGCCTGGTTATACCGCATCGCCACCAATACCGCCCTCGACGCGCTGCGCCACCGCCGCCGCCTGACCTGGCTGCCCTTCGCGCCAGGGGACGACGAGCGGCTGCCGGCCCCGGAGCAGGATCTCCCCACGCACCTGGCCGATAACGAGGCCATGCTCCTCGCCCTCGGGCGCCTGACTCCGCCTCAGCGCGCCTGCCTGCTATTGCGCGCGCGCGACGGCCTCTCTATCGACGAGATCGCCACCGCCATGCGTATGTCGCGCGGCAACGTCAAGATCACCCTATACCGCGCCAAGGAACGCTTCCGCGCCGTCTACAAGGAACCGCGAGAGAACGAGGGGGATTGCGACAACCGATGACGTGCGACCGTATCCGCCCTCTGCTCTCGGCCCACCACGACGACGCGCTCTCGGCCGCCGACGGCGCGCGCATCCGCGCTCACCTCGCCACCTGCGCGGCGTGCCGGCGCACGCTGACATCGTATGGCGAGCTCTATCAAGCCGTGCGGGCGGCGTCCGCACCCGTGCCGTTGGACCTGCGCCGCAACATCTACGCGCGCATCGCGCGGGAGGAGCGAGCGCAAAGGATCGGCTTCCCGGCCGGCGCGACGCTCTTGCGGGGACTGCGCGCCGTCGGTGGGACCGCCGCCCTCCTCGCGGTGCTCGCCCTCCTCGTCCTGGCCGCGTCGCGGCTGCAAGGGACGGCGGGCCAGGAGACGCCGCGCGTCGCGGCGGCGGTCGAGAGAATGGCGGTCGGACAGGTGTTGGGGGCGGCGCGGGATGGCGGCGCCTCAAACCTGCCCGCCGCCGCTCAGACGCAGGTTGCCCCGCTCCGCGGATCGCTCGCCGCCATCGCGTCCCCCGTCGTGGCGACGAGCCCCGGAAGCAACAGGATTTCGGTCAAGATGCGCTTCGCCCGCTTTATCGCCGGCAATGCGAAAGCCGTCTTTCTGGTCCAGGCCGCCTTCGCGGACGAGGGCGGCGCGCCCGTCCTCAAGGGGATCACCGTGGGCCGTCCCTCATCGCTCCCGAACATCGGGGGCGATGGGCTCGCCTACCTGCGCCTCGACACCGACTGCGCCTTGACGACGTGCGGCAACTCGCCGGCTGAAGTCGAATGGCACGCCTTCGCGCCGGGGGCGACGCCGCGTGTCCTGGCCACGCCGGGGCCGTTTACGGAGCAACTCTTCACCGGACTCACGGCCAGCACGGACGGCCGCCGCCTCGCCTTCTCCGCCCTGGGGGAGGGCAAGAACGGAGGCGTCTACAGCCTGGATCTCGCTAACCCGCGACCGGTGTCGGTCCTCCCATTCCCCGACATAGCCCCCCCCAACGTGGGCACGCAACACGTCTATGTGCGGCAAGTGTACCCCTTACAAGGCGGCGGCCTGCTCGCGACGATTATCACCGACACGGCGATGGCAAAAGCGATGAGCGAGGTCATCACGACCCCGCACGGTTTGTCATCCGTGGTATCAAACGACGCCCCGTGGTCCTGGTCCGACTACATCGTCTCCCCAAACCGGCGGTCGATCGCCGTGGTAACGCATCCCGGCCCGCGCGGCTACGGCTTGTTGCAAGTAGCGCCCCTTAGAACGTCTTCAACGTCTTCGGGGTCGGCCTCCGAGACGCGGACGATCGGGGTCGGCGCGCATCCCGTGTGGTCGCCTGATAGCGCGCGCATCATGTATAAGAGTCCGAATGGCCTGTTCGCCTGGTCGGCGCGCGACGGCCGCTCGACGCGGCTGGCCCGGCTTAACCAGCCCAGCCAACCGTTCATCAGCGGTTTCACATGGGCGCCGGACAGCCGCCTCTTCGCGGTGGTCAAGACGACGTTGGACACGCCCAAAGCTCCGGGCACAAGCGAGGTCTGGCTAGGCGACGTCGAGACGCCGGGCTATACGTGGCCGTCATTCAAGCGCCGCTTTATCGGCTCCCTCGCCTGGACGCGGGCGCCCGCGCCCGCCACGCCCATCGCCGTAGCGCCCGCGTCCACGCCATCGCCGGCGTCTAGGATCGGGGCGCCAACGATCACAGCCGCGCCGCCGTTGGCGTCTAGCGGCGCCCAGCCGCTCTCTGCCCCCGCTTCGACCACCCACATCTCCACGCTCGACGGCGCGGCGCCCCCGGCGAGTGTGTTGGAGAGGTACTACGACGCCGTCAATAGACGCGACTACAAACGCGCCTTTGGGTACAATCTATTCCTACCGGGCGACCAACCGGACTACGCGCGGTTCGCGCAAGGGTACGCCGCCACGTCGTCGACGCGTCTCACCCGCCTCACCTCCATGCCCTACCTCAACACGGCCAACAGCCACGCCACGACCTGCCTGGGCTTCGAACTCGCAGCGCGACAACTCGACGGCACGATCCGCCGCTACGGCGGTTGGTACATGCTTGCCAGGGGCGCCGGCCAGAATCATACTCCTAACGGCTGGCGTATCGTCATGTCCGGCTCGCGCAGCGTCCTGGGAAGCCGGGCGACCGTCCCCCCGCAAGGCAAATGCGCGCTCCCTGGCAAGCGATCGTAGCCCGGCCGCCCGGCCGCCCGGCCGATCCCCGCCGATCCCTCGCTCATCGGATCGGCCGAACCTCAACCCCAATCCGTACACCCGCCCACGCCCGATCCGCGGTTAGGACAGGCGCGCCAAGCCGTTGGGCCAGGGCCAGACAGAGTCGGTGGCCCAATGAGAGGCCGTGCGGCTTCATGGCGGGCCGTAGGAGCCCGCCCACGTACGCCAACTCCTTGTCGCACGATACAACCTCGACGCCGATCGCCTCCAAGCCATCGCGTATCTCCACGGCGTCAAAACCCACCTCGGCGAGCTTGGCGGCAACCTCGGACAAGTTCACGGCATTGATGACGGCGTCGTCGAGGACGGCGGCAACGACATCCCTCCCCGTCTCCCGATTGATAAAGGCGAGCAAGGCCGAAGAATCCACACACGCGTCACACGCGCCTTCGGGTTTGGTACACTGGTGATATCGGCGCTAGCAGGAGGGGATAAGGGTTGGTCGGATAACCAGGGCAGAGTAGGCGGCGAGTGTAGCGCGGCACGGGCGTGCCCGGCGCTATCCGTCGTCATCCCTGGCTTTCCGCGCCCCTGGCGCCACACCTCCGCGCCGCGCTCCCCTCCCGCGATACTCTGCTCTCTATAGCCACGAGCCCTCCATGCTCGTGGCTTTTTTGTGTCCAATAACGCGGTCCATCTCCACGATTCACCGCGGGGACATGTTCCCGCGTCACTCGGATTGCGGGGAGGACGATAAGGCCGGTAGGGCGGTAAGGCTGGGAGGACGGCATGTTACAGATCAGCAACGTCGACAAGCGCTACGCCGGGGAACAGATCCTGTCGGGCGTCTCACTCACGGTGACACGCGGCGACCGCGTGGGGGTCGTCGGGGCGAACGGCAGCGGCAAGAGCACGTTGCTGCGCATCATCGCCGGGCTCGAACCGCCCGACGCGGGGTCGGTCAGCCTCGCGCCCGGCACGCGTCTCGGCCTGCTGCGACAGGGCTTCTGGGACGACGGGGATCAGCGCGCCGCCACGGCGCTCCAGTCGGACGCGGCGGTCTGGGCGGCGTACGCCCGTCTCGAACACCAGACCGCCGCATTGGCGGTGGCGCCGGCCGATCCCGCCGCGCTACGGGACTACGCCGCCGCCGCGACGGACTTCGAGGAAGCGGGGGGCTACGAGCGCCTGGCCGCGGTCGAGGGGGTGCTGCGCGGCCTCGGTTTATCCGGACTCGACCCTGGGCGACGCGTCGCCACGTTGAGCGGCGGCCAGAAAACGCGGCTGGCCCTCGCCGGGCTCCTGCTCGGCGCGCGCGACGCGCTGCTGCTCGACGAGCCGACGAATCATCTGGATGTCGAGGCGTTGCGCTGGCTCGAAGATTTTGTGACGGGCTATCGCGGCGCCGTGCTGCTCGTCTCGCACGACCGCGCCTTCCTCGACGCCACGGTCACGACGATATTGGAGATCGACGACCGGACGCATACGCCGCGGTCCTGGCCGGGCAACTATAGCGCGTACGCCGAGGCCAAACAGCGCGAGACGGAGCGGCGATCGGCGGCATACCGCGACCAACAGGCGGAGATCGCGCGCGTCGAGCAGGACATCCACCTCCTGCGTGAGCAGGCGCGCGGTGTCGAGGCCAAGACGCAGCGCGACTATAGGGGCGCCACACGCGGGGCTAAGGGCACGGCGCGCGTGCGCGCGGCCAAGGTGGCGCGCAAAGCCACGGTGCGCGAACACAAACTGGAGAAGGAACTGGACGAGCACAGGCTGGAGAAGCCAGGGGCGAGTTGGACTCTCAAGCTCGCCTTCGCGCCCGTGCCGGGCGGGGCGCGCGAGGTCCTGCGCGTCGACGGCGTACACAAGGCCTTCGGAGAACGCGTCGTGCTCGATGGGGTCGACATGACGCTGCGCCACGGCGAGCGCGTCGTCCTGACCGGCCCCAACGGAGGCGGTAAGAGCACGCTGCTGCGGATCGTAACCGGGGCGGACGCGGCCGACGCGGGCGTGGTACGTTTGAGCCCGAGCGCCGTGGTCGGCTACTACGACCAGGAGCACGAGGGGCTCGATCCGCGGCGGACGCCACTAGACGTCGTCCGCGGCGCGGCGGCCGTGAGCGAGACGGAGGCGCGGACGCTCCTCCACGCCTATCTATTCGGCGGCGCCGCGGCCTTCACGCCCATCAGGAACCTTAGTTACGGCGAGCGGGCGCGGCTCGTCCTCGCGCGGCTCGTCCTCTCCGGCGCCAACCTCCTGCTGCTCGACGAGCCGACGAACCACCTCGACATCCCCTCGCGCGAACAATTCGAGGCGGCGCTGGCCTCCTTCGACGGCACGATCCTGGCCGTGCTGCACGACCGCTACGCCATCGAGCGCCTGGCCACCCGCGTCGTCGAACTGCGCGACGGCCGACTATATGACCTGGATCCGCGTACCGTAGGGGCGGCCGACCGTACGTAGAGGCGTAGAGGCATGTGATCCTGAGTAGCGCATGAGCGCGCCGGCCTACCGATCATGCTCCCGGCGCCGACGTCGCGATCGTGGCCGGCCGGGCGTCGGCGCCGGCGGGCGATGCGCCGAGGGGACCCAGGCGTATGCGCCGCGCCGCGCTGTTACCTGGGACGACGAAGAGCAGCCACAGCAGCAGGAGAACCGTGGGCACGAACGCGACGAGGAATATGTCGTGGAGCGCGGCGGCCAGGGCTTGCTGGAGCCGTGGGACGGCGGCGGGACCAAGGCGAACGGTGAGGAGGTGGCGTGTCGTGGCGGTCAGCAGCGCGGCGGGGTCTGGCGCGGTCTTGCTTGACCGCCCCAGGTGAGCGCCGAACCTGGCAAGCTCCGCGCTCACCAGGATCGGCGCGACGAGGGCGGAGCCCAGGCTCAAGGCGAAGTTGCCCAGGCCGCCGGCCATCCCCTGGTCGCGGTCGGAGACGCTGTTTTGCGCCAGCACCATCATATTGGGATTGATCAGACCCGCCCCCAAGCTCAGGAAGATCATCGGCGCGAGCAGGGCGATCTGGCCTCCGCCCATCCCGACACCGGCGAGCAGAGCGAGGCCGAGGGCGAGCGCCGCCGTCCCACAGAGCGCCATGGTGCGAAACCCGATCCGCTGCCCCAGCCGGATCGAGACGTTGGCCGCGACCGACCACACGAGCATCAAGGGGATCAAGACAGCGCCGGCGCCGCGGGCGGCGCCGTTTAGCACACCCTGCGCGTAGGCCGGAATAAGCACGATCATCGTGTTCACGAGCAGCGAGAGCAGCAGGATCGACAACAGCGCGCCCCCCAGGCCGCGATGCCCCAGGGCGCGCAACGGCAGCAACGGTAGGCGCGCGCGCCGCTCGCGGGCCAGGAAAGCCAGCAGGAGCGTGACCGAGCCGGCCAACAGCAACGCCTCGGGCGGGGACGTCCAGGCGTATTGGCGTCCGCCCGTGCTCAAGCCGATCAATAGGCCCACGGTCCCCGCGGCGAAGAGGACGAAACCGGCGAGGTCCAGGTTGGCCAGCCGGAACGGGGCCGGCCGCCGGGCCTGCGTGTAGGTCTTGAGGAACACGGCCAGGGCCACGGCGACGAACGGGATGTTGAGGTAGAAGATCCAACGCCATCCGACGGTATCGGTGAGGAAGCCGCCGGCGACCGGCCCCAGGACCGACGCAAAGGCGAAGGTCGTCGGGACGATACTGAACCCCTGCGCCCGCCGTTCTAGCGGGTACGTGTCGGCGATGATGGCCACGGCCAGCGGGAAGATAGCGCCCGCGAAGACCCCCTGCACGACGCGGAAGGCGACGAGTTGCGCCATGCTCTGCGCCGCCCCGCACAGGACCGAGCCGAGCAGGAACCCCAGCGCCACGATGGTGAACAGGCGGCGGCGGTCGAGAGCGTCGGTGAGACGCCCATAGAGCAGCGTCGTCGCCGTGGCGGGGATCGCGTAGGCCGAAAAGACCCAGCCGTAGAGGACGGTGTCATGGAAGTCGCTCGCGATCGTGGGCAACGCCGTCGCCACGACGGTGCGGTCCAGCGCGGACAGTAAAACCATCAGCCCGATACTCACCGTCGTGGCCGGTATCCTCGCCATACGCCTCTCCTTCGTACCCCATCCGTACCCCATCATCCCGCTAAATCACGTCGAGCAGTATATCCTGCCGAGGCCCCGTTTTTCGAACAGACACCCACTATACTAAGGCTATTGGCGATCGACCATGGCTGAAGGGGCACGAGTATGGTGCTGCACAAAGAGCAATCCTGGCGCGGCGCGCCGGATTGGTTGCCGGACGACACCGAGGAGAGCGTGGTGGGGACCGAATGGCACCAGGAGGCCATTTGGGGCCTCGCCGACATGCTGCGCGAGGTGGTGGAGCGGCGGGATGTGACATGGGGCGTGTGCGAGCACGTCGAACTGGCGGGGCTTCAGCGCCAGGACGGTCATCCCTACGCGCCGCGACCCGACGTCATGGTCTTACGCCGACAGATCCCTGGGAATCTCGCCGGTACGTCCCTAGTCGAGGCCGGCCCGCCCCTCTTTGTAGCCGAGATCGCCAGTACGACGACCGTACGAGGCGATCGGGAGGGCAAGCGCGTCGCGTACGCGGCGGTGGGCATCCCCGAGTACCTCATCTATGACCCGGACGGCGCTATTCTAGGCACGCCCATCGAGGCGTGGCGTTTGTCCACCCCGAGGGCAACGGCGTATGCGCCGTGGACGCCGGAACCCGACGGTCTCTGGCACAGTGGGGTTCTGGACGTGGCGTTCCGCGCCGACCAACCGCTCTTAGGAGTGCGCGACCGCGACGGCGCGCTGATCGAGTCGTCGCCCATGGCGCGGCGTGCTCTACGCGCGACGCGCGATGAGTTGAGGGTCGAGCGCGCGGCGCGTAGGGCGCTGGAAGAGCAACTCCGGCAGTTGCGGGAGCAACGCGGCGGCTAGCGTCCCCGCGCCTCTACTGCTCCCGTCATCTGATCCGGTCTTGACACACGGTACCAACAAGAGTAGAGGAGATGACGATGCCCGAGACAGAGTTGCCCTTACCGCCCCATTTCGACCCCGCGCATGCGCGGGAGTGGGCGTATAGCCCCGACCAGTCCGCCCTCTTCGTCGAGGCGACGGCCTGGCGGCGCGAACACGCTATCGCCCCGGCCGGCGCCGACACGGCCGATATCCACCTCCTGCTCGTCGACGAGCAGCGGGATTTCTGCTTCCCCGAGGGCTCGCTCTACGTCGGCGGACGGAGCGGAACAGGCGCGCTGGACGACTCGGCCCGCGTCGCGGAGTTCATCTACCGCAACCTCGGCGCGATCACGCACATCACCACGACGATGGACACGCACTATGCCTATCAAATCTTCTTCCCATCGTTCTGGATCGACGGCGACGGCGCGCCCCTGGCCGCGCACACGGTCGTCACGACGACGGATATTCAGGCCGGCCGGGCGCGGCCCAATCCGGACATCGCCGCGTGGCTGTGCGACGGCGACGAGGGCTGGCTGCGGTCGCAGGCCGCATTCTATTGCGCCGAACTCGAGCGCGCCGGCAAGTACGAACTCTACCTGTGGCCGCCTCACTGCCTGCTCGGGAGCGCCGGACACGCGCTGGCCGGCGTGATCCACGAGGCGCGCCTGTTCCACTCGTTCGCGCGCGCGGCGCAGTCGTGGGTCGAGCTCAAGGGCGGCAACCCGCTGACCGAAAACTACTCCGTGCTGCGGCCCGAAGTACTGACGCGTTTCGACGGACAGCCGCTGGACCACAAGAACACGCCTTTCCTGGAGCGGTTGCTCCAGGCCGACGCCGTCGTCGTCGCGGGGCAGGCCTCCAGTCACTGCGTCAAAAGCTCGGTCGACGACCTGCTGGACGAGATCGTCGCGCGCGATCCCGCGCTGGCCCGGAAAGTCTATATCCTGGCCGACTGTATGTCGGCCGTGACCGTCCCCGACGGACGGGGCGGCTTCCTGGCCGACTTCACCCCACAAGCCGAGGCGGCGCTGGCGCGCTGGGCCGCCGCGGGGATGCGCGTCGTCCGCTCAACCGAGCCCCTGGTGTCGTGGCCGGGTATCCCCGTATAGCGATATAACCCCGCGCGCCACGAAAACACGAAGACACCGAGTATACTTCTTAAAAACTCCCTGCCCCCCTGCCCCCCTGTCTTCGTGATGAATAGCGATAGGATCCCCTGCTAGATGAGTGTCTTCAACGGCCGCCGTCTCTCCCCCGAGGTGTTCCGGCTCGACAGCCCGCGCCTGGCTCAAGGGTGGTACTCCGATAAGTACTTCCTCAACATCGCACACCTGCTGCGCGACCTGGTCGCCCTGGGGTATCGTTTCGCCGGCGCCGCCCCTCCCGGCGTCGACGCGCGCGATGTCGACACCGGCGACCTCGTCGTCGAGATGCAGGTCTTCACCCGCCGCGGCCCCTTCAGCGTCGTGGCGGGGGTCGACGAGGCCCTTGCGCTGCTCCAGGCCGCGACCGGGTACGAGGACGAGGCGGGCCGCTTCGTCAACACATACGACAGGCTCGAGGTCGAGGCGGTGCAGGACGGGGTGATGGTCCCCTACGGCGGCGACCCGTGCGACGTGCGCCCCGTCCTGCGCATCCGGGGGCGCTACCGCGATTTCGCCGTGCTCGAGACCCCCATCCTGGGCGCGCTGACCGAGGCCACGCGCGTGGCCACCAACGTCTACCAGGTCCTGGAAGCGGCGGGGGGCAAGGATGTCCTGTTCTTCCCGGCGCGCTTCGCCCACTACAAATTGCAGGCGCTGCATGGGTACGCCTACTCGCTGGCCGTGGCGGCCTACAACAAAGAACACGGACGGCACTCGGGACTGTTCATCTCGACGGACGAACAGGGGGCCTGGTGGGGCGGCCGTGGCGGCGGGACCGTCGCCCACTCGGCCATCGCCTGCTTCCTGGGCGACTCGGCCGAGGCGATGGTACAGTTCTGCCGCCACCGCCCGGTCGATATCGCGCGGATCGCGCTGGTCGACTTCCACAACGACTGCGTCGGCGACACCCTGCGCATCATGGAGCGCCTGTTCCCGCTCTACCTCACGGAGGTGCGGGAGGGCCGGCGCGAGGAAGCGGATCGCTACCGGCTGTTCGGGGTGCGCCCGGACACGAGCGGAAACTTGCGCGACGTGAGCGTGGCGCCGCTGGGCGACAAGCGGCTCGATTGCGGGGTCAACCCGCGCCTCGTACACAACTTGCGCACCGCGATCGACAACGCCTGGCGCGACTGGGACCTGCCCTTTGAGTGGCTCGACGAGGCGCGCGCGTGGTGTCGCGCGGTCAAGATCGTGGTGACGGGCGGCTTTACGCCCGCCAAGATCCGGCGGTTCGAGGAACTCGACGTGCCGGTCGACATCTACGGTGTGGGCAGCTACCTCCTCAGCAACTGCTCCGCCGAAGGCACGAACAACGACTACACGGCCGACATCGTGCGCGTGCGCCTCGACGGGGAGTGGATCGAGATGACCAAGGTCGGCCGCGCCCCAGGCGACAACCCGTTGCTAGAAAGGGTCGACACGTCCGCTTGACGGGGCCCTACGAGCGGGGTCGCGTCGCAAAGTATGTCGACGGGGAGGCGAAGCCATATCCCCACATACATAATAGGGCTCTGACATTCCCCCTACGTCATGCGTCCCTTGAGGTCGTCGAGGGTGTTCTCGACGACGATGAGCGGGACGATGTCCTCCGGCGGGGTCGCGAAGAGCGTGAGTTGCTCGCCGAAGAGTTGCGCGAAGTGCTCGGGCGGGACCGCCTTGGCCAGGCGCGCGCAATAGGTGTCGGTGAGCTTGCGTACGTAGTACTCGACGTCATAGTCGTCGGCGAAGTCCTCCACGAGCTTGCGCCGCCCGCGCGAGGCCTGATAGTACGAGATACGATCGCCGGGCGCCCAGCGCCGCTTGGCCGCGCGCATGATCTCGTAGGACTCCTCCTTGCGCCCGGCGGCTTTGTACTCATCCATCGATTTCGTCAGGCGCGTGCGGATGCAAAGGTCGCCCACCGGCATCGCGCGCGCGCGGACGCGCAGGACGGTCTCGAGGTAGAGCTCGCGCGCCGCCACCATGTCGCCCGCCATCACGAGCGGCAGGACCGCGCGGAAGAAACGCTCGCCATAGAACTCGTTGCGGCTGGAGCGGAACGACGAGCCCTTGATCGTGAGCGTGCCGTCGTGGCCGAGCAGGGCGTAATTCTTTTCCATGTAGGAGTACATGCGGTCCCAACGCCCGTCGTGCTCGACGTCGATCCCGACCGGCAGGGCCGCGCTGACCTCGGCCACGAGACGCCGCTCGTCCTCCTCGGTCCACCCGTCGGGCGCGCTGAAAATCACACCGTCGGTATCGGCCTCGATAAGCTCCATGCCGCGCTCCTGTAGCAGCGAGAGCATCTGGAAGAGGATGCCGCGGCCACGCCGCGTCACCTCGGCGGCCGCGTCGGCGTCGGCGAAGAGGTTGACCGCGTTGCCGAGCGAACCGTAGAACGAATTGATCAGGATCTTAACCGCCCCTTGCAAGGCGTCGTGGTAGGCGCGCTCCTGGCTGCCCACGGGCAGGCGCCTGGCCTCGGCCTTGTGCAAGAGCCGCTGGCGCATCAGGTGATCGAGCACCGTGAGCATGGCGTTGAGATCACGGTCGCTCTGGGGCGCGACCCCGAAGGTGAGCATGATCGATGGGTACAGCGAGGCCACGTCGGCTTTGACGACGTGCGAGAGCACGCCCGAGCGGAACAGGGCCGTGGCGCCTCCTTCGTACTCGCGCCCCCCCTCCCCGCGCGGGACGGAGTGGCGCGCCTGCACGTAGGCGCGCACGAGGAGCGGCTCGACAAGCCCCTGGCCGGTCCCGCTGGTGGCGATGCGATCGTAGGGGCGCGGCACCATCGAGGAGAGCATGAACGTCGCGCCCATCAGGGCGCGCGAGAGCCCGTCGACCTCCTCGACGTCGTTGAGCGCGTAGTGGCGCACACGATCCGGGTCGCGCCCGTACTCGGCGTAGATCTGGGGGCCATCGATGTACTGGCGGTCGGGCGGGGCGACGCCAAAGTAGCGGGCGGCGTTCTTGAGGGTGTGGTTCCGCATGTGACGCACCACCGCGTCGTAGCGCTGCACGGCTTGCAGGGTGTCGACGACCTCGCGGCCGACGAGGGAGAAGCGGCGGAAGCGCTGGCTCTCGGCCGCCAGCTTGAGCGAGTCGGTGTACTCCTCGAACTCGCCGCCGTCGCGCCCCAGCGCTAGGCGCACGCCGTTGCGGCGCGCGCGCGTCTGCATGAACGGCGCGTCAAAGCCGAAGATGTTGTGGTTCTCGATCACATCGGGGTCGCGCTCGCGCACGATGCGCACGAGCCCCTCGATGAGTTCGCGCTCGGGCGCCCCGTCGAGAATATTTTGATACCCGTGGTTGTCACGCACGGCGATCATGAAGATCGCGCCGCGCTCAGGCGAGAGGTCGGTCGTCTCGAGGTCGATCTGCATGCGCCGCACATCGTCGTAGGCGAGTCCTTTGAAGAAGGTGCGGCCACTGGCGATAAGATACTGCTCGACGTGAGAGCGGATGTAGATCTCGCCGCGCATCTCGCGCAGCGCCTCGACCCGCGGCCCGTCGTGGCGCTCACGATAGCCGCGGAGTAGGGCGTCGTGCAGGTCGGCGATGCGGTGCGCGCGCACGAGGAGCCCGTAGTGGTTGTCGCCGACGAGGGTTTCGTAGCCGGCCAGGGCGTCGGGAGGCACGGGTTGGCCGCGCTCGAGGGGAACGAGTCGATCGCCGAGCGCCGCCAGCACGTCGCGTGAGCGCGCCAGGAACCACGGTTCATAGGTGTCCCGCTCGGGCGCCACGGCCCCGTCGACACGCCGCCACACCGTCACCGAGCCGTCGCCCCGCACGTCGATCGAGACGATTCCGGGGGTCGGATCGGCGCCGAAGACGAGGCTCTCCGGGTCGAGACCGGCGGACGGAACGGGAACGGGCGCGTCGACAGTCACAGGGCTCTCCCACTCGCGCGGCCGGTCGCGCGTCCTTTTATGGTGCAAATGTTCGAGTTATTGTACCATGCGCAGGACCATTATCCTACCCGTCGACGGGCTCCACGGGCTCTAGACAGCGCGGTCCGTGCCGAAGAGTATAGATACGTAGCGTAAACCCTACGTCCGTTGTACATGTCACGGCCGCTATAGAGACGTGCTGTTACCCTCGCCCCGCGGGGCGGAAAAAGGCGAAAGACTATGATGACGAAGGCGTTGGACATCCTACTCGTCGAGGACAATTCGGCCGACGCGCGTCTCATCCGCGAGGCGTTGCGCGAAGGGCGCGTAGCCAGCACGCTTAGCGTCGTACATGACGGCGTGGAGGCGCTTGCGTACCTGCGGCGCGAAGACCCCTACGCGCACACGCGGCGGCCGGACCTCGTGCTGCTCGACCTCAATTTACCGATGAAGAGCGGCCACGAGGTGCTGACGGAACTCAAGAACGACCCTCAACTCTGGCGCATCCCCGTCGTCGTCCTCTCCGCGCATCACGAGCAGGAGGTCGTGCGCGCAACCTATGACCTGCACGCGAACTGTTACATCGCCAAACCCGCGGACCCGGATCTGTTCGCCAGTGTCGGGCGCTCCATCAACAGCTTCTGGCACACGGTCGCGCAACTGCCGGCTTACTAACCCTGCCGCGCCATATCCGTTCTCTCCGCGTCGTCCACGTCGGTATGATACATGCGTTTGGCGCGCTCGTGATAGGACATGGTTTGCCAGTGGCGCGCGCGGTCGGAGGACCACGGGGCGAGCGGGGCCATCGTCAGATCGGCGAGGGCCAGCAGAACCGTGTCGTAGTTGACGCGCCAGCCCACGAAGTCGCGCCAGGCCTGGTCGCGGTCCCGTTTGAGGGCGACCCCCTCGGCGGCGAGCGTCGCGCACGCCGCGTCATAGTCCTCGCGCGTGACACTGATGGAGTCGCCCGGCCGCGGGTTGGGATCGTAGGCTATGCCGAAGAGGTCCGAGATGCGTCGCAGCGAGAGATAGCCCGCGCGGATGCATAACTCGGCCGGCGCGTCGCGCGGCAAGTCCAGGGTCGAGGAGACGAGCGCGGCCGCGTCGAGCACCGTGCCGGCCGCCGTGACCCACGAGCGGTCGGGCTGCGGCGAGCGATAGAAGACGAGCGCCTGCAGCGAGGTGTGGCTCTCCTCGAGATCCTCGAACCACGTCTCCCACGGCCCCCACGTCTCTCCAACGTGGTCGAGCCGCCCGATGCGGTGCAGACGCACGAGCATGGTGATGGCCGAGGGCGGCGATCCGGCGCGCGTCTCCAGTCCGGTGACCATGACCTCGCGCCGCGCGAAGGCGGCGTACATCGTCGGAAGATAGGAGACCAGCAGCGCGGCCAGGGTCAGGCCGAAGGCCGCCTCGGTGAAGGTCAGCAGCGCCGCCGGCCCGGAGGCCGATACGGACCCGAGGGTCAGCAGCGACGACCCGCTGACCAGGAGAGCGGCGTTCCACGACGGGGAGCCTGTGGCCCAGAAGATAGCGGTATACCCGACGAGGACGAAGGTGAGCCACACCGCGGGGAGGAGCAGCAAGCTGACGGGAGCGAAGTACGCCATGATGTGATCCCGCGCATGATAGGAGCGCGCCCGCCAAAGCGCCAGGGCGAAGGCGCGCCGCACGACGACGAAGACGGTCCCGGTCAGCCGATCGGGCGAGCCGCGCGGCACGACGAAGGTGCGGACGGCCGAGAAAAGCGCGCGAACCACGAGCGTCACACCGACCAGGAAAACAAGGGTATGTAGGACGATCATGTGCCGGCTCCTGCCCTTCGCGCTCTACGGGATACGGCCGTCCCGCCGCGTTAGACGGACGCCCCCACCACATACATACCACGTCGGCGCGGTAGGCGCGGTAGGCGCGGTAGGCGCGCCGCCCTCCCTGACGGGCTAGGCCGCCGCGTGGTGGAGGGGCTTCTCCTCTCTTGCGCGTTGTCGCCCCGTCGCGAAGCCTAGTGGCGCGGCTGGCGCGCGCCGCCCAGGAACGGCAGCGCCGCGAGGAGCGGCGGGTCCAGCGGACGCAACGGGCGGAGCGCGATGTCGACTGGTTTGACGGCCTCTCCGCCCCACACGTGCGCCACCCCTCCGTTGCCGACGCGCGCCCCGGCGTCCGGCAAGAGACGCGCCAACGGGGCCGTCGACGTGGGGAAACCGGCGGCCAACACATAGTAGCGGCCGTTCGGCACGGCCGCGATGTGATAGGGGCCGGGGGCGGTCAAGACCGTGCAGGCCACGGGCCGGCTCTGGGGGATGGGCGAGGGGAAGAGTCCGACAAATATCAGACCCTCGCGTAGATCCGGCGCTGTGATCCGGCCCGACAGGCCGCCGAGGGTTACGTCGACGCGCGGGTCCACCGGGAGTTGGCGCGGCGGGACGAGGTACGCGTCGACCTCACCGGCGAGCCGACGCAGGCGGCCGGGCGACACGCCGACGAGCTGGGTAAAGCGCGTCGTAAACGTCCCCAAGCTGCGATACCCCACCTCGAAGCAGACATCGGTCACGCTGAGACCCGTCGTCAATAGGAGTCGCTTGGCCTCTTGCAGGCGCAGCGCCGCCATAAACTCGCCTGGGGGGAGGCCCGTGTCCCGACGAAACACGCGGACGAAGTGGTACGGGCTGACAGACGCCATCTCGGCCATCGCCTCTAGCGACAGCGTCTCATTCAGCCGCTCACGCATGGCCGCGATCACCCCCTCGGCACCCAAGCGGTCCGCGTCGCGTCCCTCCCATCCCGGCTCCACGCTCACCCTCCTCAAACCACTAGCATTATTAGAACGCCCGTTCGACAGGGTGATTGTAGTCCAGGTAGTGGGCGTGTGTCAAATTCAATGTGATGCCGTACCAGTCGTCGAAGACGGCGCTCAATGCCGTCAGGGTAGCGTTCGCCAGAGAATGATTCTGATACTGTTGCGTTTCTATATCTTTCATGCTATCATATATATACGAAACAGTATCGTATCATAAATAGGAGGGGGACACTATGGATAAGCAGGCGGTATACGCGCGCCGGTGGTGGACGCTGGGCGTGCTGTGCCTGAGTACCCTGATCATCGGGTTCGACACGACAATCCTCAATGTGGCGCTGCCCACGTTGGTGCGTTCCCTCGCGGCCACAGCCAGCCAGTTGCAGTGGATCGTCGACGCCTACACCCTCGTCTTCGCCGGCCTGCTCCTGACGACGGGCAGCCTGGGCGACCGCTTCGGACGCCAGCGGCTGCTGCTGCTGGGCCTGGCGGTGTTCGCCCTCGGGTCCCTCCTGGGCTCCCTGGCCGATTCGGCCGCGCACCTGATCGCGGTCCGTGCCCTCATGGGCGTGGGGGGCGCGTTGATCATGCCGTCCACCCTGGCCGTCATGACGACGGTCTTCCCGCGGGAAGAGCGGGCGCGCGCTATCGCTGTCTGGTCGGCCATGGCCTTCCTGGGCATCACCCTCGGCCCAGTGATCGGCGGGTGGTTGCTCGACCACTACACCTGGCACGCCGTCTTCTTGGTCAATCTGCCCGTCATCGCTCTCGCCCTCGGCGCCAGCCTCGTCCTGGTCCCCGAGTCCAAGAACCCCGCCGTGGCCGTGCTCGACCCGCTCGGCGCCGCGCTATCCGTCGCGGGGCTGGCCGCACTGCTCTATGCTATCATCGAGGCGCCGACGCGCGGGTGGACGAACGCCATGACACTGGCCGCACTCGCCGCGGCCGTGGCCCTGCTCACGGCCTTCATCGCCTGGGAGGGGCGCTGCCCGCGGCCGATGCTGGACCTCCGCCTGTTCGCGGAGCCGCGCTTCGGCGCCGCCAGCCTCTCCATCGCATTGGTTATGTTCGCGCTGATGGGAGCACTGTTCTTGCTCACGCAATACATGCAGTTCGTGCTCGGCTACGCGCCCTTCGGCGCGGGCGTACGCATCATTCCGCTCACCCTGGGGTTGGCCTGCGGCGCCGCGGTCGGCGCCGCGCTGGTCACGAGGCTCGGGGTCCGCTGGGTCGTCGCGGGCGGATTGGCCGTGGTCGCCGGTGGCCTGGGCATCCTCGCCACGGTCACGACGACGAGCGGCTACGGGCCTGTCGCCCTGGCCCTGAGTGTGCTCGGCCTCGGCATGGGCGTCGCGGCGCCCCCCGCCACCGACGCGATCATGGGCGCCGTGCCGACGGAGCGGGCCGGCGTCGGGTCCGCCGTCAACGACACCACGCAGGAGGTCGGCGGCGCCCTGGGCGTCGCCGTATTGGGCAGCGTGCTCGCGGCGGTCTACAGCGCCGCGCTGGCGCCGGCCGTCCATGATCTCCCGGCCCCGCTCGCTCTGGCCGCGCGCAACTCACTCGGCGCGGCGCTGCGGGTCGCCCAGCGCCTTGGCGGTGGCGCCGGGCCGGCGCTTCAGGCCGCGGCGCGGGTCGCCTTCGTCCAGGCCATGCACGTCACGGTCGTGATCGGCGTGGGCATGGCGCTGGCCGGCGTCCTCGTCGCCGTGGTCTTCCTGCCAGCCCGCGCGACTCAGGCCGCGCCCCCGGCGGCGGTGCGGGAGCCGGAAGTGGTACGATCGTAACCATGCACGAGTCCACGACAGAGGAGCCGCGGCGGCCCGGACGTCCGCGCGATGCCCGGGCCGACCAGGCCATCCTCGACGCCACGCTGGCCTTGGTGGCCGAAGTCGGGTTCGAGGCCATGAGCATGGAGGGGATCGCGGCGCGCGCGGGGGTCGGCAAGACGACGATCTATCGGCGCTGGGCGTCGAAAGAGGATGTGGTCGTCGACGCGGTGCGACGGGTGCATGCCGAGGCGCCTATCGTCGACACCGGCAGTCTGCGCGACGACCTTCTCGCCCTGGCCCGGTCGGCCCAGCAGGGAAGCCCACAGGCCGCACTGGAGGGACTCCTGCCACGGTTCCTCGGCGAGGCGGCGACGAATCCCGCGCTGTTCGCCGCCTACCAGGACGCGATCATCGCCCCCCGCGTTGGGCGGTTCACCGCGCTCATCGAGCACGCCCAAGCGCGCGGCGAGATTCGCACCGACCTCGACGCCGGCGTGGTCGTCGACCTGCTCACCGGCGCGCTGATCTCTCGGCTACTGATCACGGGCCGGCTGGCCCCACCCCCACTCGACTTCATCGAGCAAGTGATCGACACGTTATGGCGCGGCATCGTGGCTCCGTGATGAGCGCGGTGTGATCGCCTTTGATGGCCCCGTCTAACGTGAGCCCATGGCTGTCAAGATACTTTGCCCCCTGGGGGCGAGGTCTTTTGCTTTCGCTTTGTCCCTTTCCCGCCAGTACGCCCGCAACGCGGGGTCGTCGCGGGACGCCGTGCCCCTAACCAACACATGACGCTCGATCTTGAACCACCTGAACTTGAGGAGGTGGGACCCGGTGTGCTTGTCCCCAAACACCAATGGTCTTGTCTCTGTGGGTGCAAGCGGCCCCAGTAGCGTCGCTGTCGCCGCTGCCACGATGAAAACCGGCGCGCTGGGGCGCCTCGTACCCTATCCTATTGGTGTAGACTCAGCCATGTGACACGCGAACTGTGCGAAACGTATGTCATCCTTGGGCGCAAAGAGAACATGAGCGCAAGGAGGAACGATGACGATGACGACGGTTGGGGCCAGACGCCCGACGGTGGTCCGGCAGAGCTTCACAATTGCGGGGATCTTCGGGATGGTGGCGGGTCTGGGCCTGGTCCCGGTGACGCTGCTGCTGCTGAGCGAGTTTGTGCGGGGGTCCTACGACCCCTCCACGTCCGTGCTGTGGCCGTGGACCTTCCCAGGAGTGCTGCTGGCCTTCTCCGCTGGCTGCACCGCCGGCTTCATGAGGATAGTGGACGGTCGCCCCGTCCGTGGGCGGCTCGTCGTCACCGTGGCCGACGAAGCCCTCACGCTGCGGCGGCACGGCATGGTCGTCGACACCATCGCACGGGGCGAGGTCGGGTTGGTGGTCCTGCAAAACGTCCAGGGGTTCCGCTACAGCGCCCTGGCCTTCGTCGAGGTCTACGATCCGGACGGGCGCCTGATCGGGAGATGGGACCCGCAGTGGCCACTGAGGGGACGCTACGGGGGGCTGCGGCGCGCCCTGGGGCGGCACGGCTATCCCTGGGCGCTGGAACTGGACGGAACGCCGTCCTGGCTCAAGACGCTGAGCAAGCGCCGCTCCGCGAACGCGCCGCCCTGGACCGACGACCTGCTGCGTGGCACGCGCAGCGCCAACCCCACGCCCGGCGCGCGACAAGGGCCCAGTTCCGACTCCGCCATGCGCCGGCTTGGGCGGGCCGCGGGGCGCCTGGCCGGCGCCCTGGCCGCGCACGAACACGCCGCGCCGCCGTCCCCGGAGTCCACAACGGACAGCGTCAACACGGAACCCTACACGCTCCCCATCCTGGCGCCCGCGGTCGTGGACCCCTGCCCACATACCTACTACCACCACCTGTGGGACAGGACGCGCTCCTTCCGTCTCGCCCCGGACAGCGTGGCGTACACGCGCCGCGCCCCCGACGACGCACGGCGCGGGCGCGGTGGCGTGGAGCCCGTGGCGCCGCGGCGCGAGGAGATCGGACTGATCACGGTCGACGGCGTCGAGCGCATGACATCCCTCATGTTCTACGACCGGCGCAGCGCCCTCCTCGACAACTGTGAGGCGCCCGCGCGCGCTGCTGAGGCGGCTCCGCCGCGCCGGGTATCCGGCCTATACCAACGCGCAGCTCTACGACGGGCGGTTCATGCGCCAGCCGTACGCAGCCGCGGCGCGGCTGCGCCCGCTGCCCCGGCCGGCGGGGCGTCCCGCGCTGGCAACCCGGTTCATCCGCGGCAAGAGCGCACCGGACCCGCCTCGATGATCGAGAGGCGCGCCACGCGCTCGACCAAACGCTGCCGAACGCTGCCAAAATATCCGCGAGCGGACGGAAGCCGCGCACGGCTCGTGTGCGGCACGGCATCGTTGCTGCTGCTAAAGGCGGGGACAGGCGGTAGCCAGCGTGAGACGCCGATCAAGTGTGTGCCTGCGGGGCGATGCACGCGCCAGGCGCACGGATCTTATCGTCGGCCACAATCAGGGCAGAGGGGGATAAGGGATATGCACGGCGATGGTCACGACCCCTTACGCTGGGTGCTGACGGTAGGGTTTGTCGCACACCTCTACATACACGTTAGACGTCACGCAGTGTCTAAAGTTCTGGTAGGCTACAGGTATGATCGTGCTAGAGTTCAAGCTCGCGGGCGCTGCCCATCAGTACGCCGCGCTCGACGAGGCCATCCGCACCACGCAATTCGTGCGCAACAAGTGCGCGCGCAAGTGGATGGACGAGCGCGGCGTGACGCCCTCCGACTTGAACAGGTATTGCGCGATCCTGGCGAAAGAATATGACTTCGCGGGCAAACTCAACTCGCAGGCGCGGCAGGCGGCGGCGGAGCGCGCGGCCATCCTGCGCTTCTACAAAAACTGCCGCGCAAAGACGCCCGGCAAGAAAGGGTATCCCCGTTTTCAGAAGGACGGGCGCTCCGTCGAGTACAAGCAGACCGGCTGGAAACTCGACGAGAGCCGCACGCGCCTGACTCTCACGGACGGCTTCACGGCGGGCACGTTTAAACTCAGGGGTACGCGCGACCTCCTGGACTACGCCCTGGACCAGATCAAGCGCGTCCGCATTGTCAAGCGGGCCGACGGCTACTATGGGCAGTTCTGCCTTGACGCCGAGCGCCGCGTCTCCGTTGAGGCCAGCGGCAAAGCGGTCGGTATCGACCTGGGGGTGTCCCACTTCTACACCGATTCGGCGGGCGCGACCGTGGAGAACCCGCGCCATCCGCAACGGTCGGAGAAGGCGCTCAAGCGTCTGCAGCGGCGCGTCTCCGCGAAGGTCAAGGGGTCCAACAACCGGGCGAAAGCGCGGGGGCGCTTGGGGCGCAAGCACCTGAAAGTGCGTAGGCAGCGTAGAGACTTCGCCGTGAAAACGGCGCGGGCGCTGGTCATGTCCCACGACGTGATTGCCTACGAGGACTTGAGGGTGTCCAACATGGTCCAGAACCGCCGCCTCGCCAAGAGTATTTCGGACGCGGGGTGGCGTTCGTTCGTGACCTGGCTGGACTACCTGGCCCACGTCTACGGCAAGGTCGTCGTGGCCGTCCCGCCCGCGTACACGAGCCAGGACTGCTCGGGCTGCGGCGCGCGGGTCAAAAAAACGTTGAGTGAGCGGACGCATGTCTGCCCACATTGCACGACGGTGCTCGACCGGGACCACAACGCGGCGCGCAACATCCTAGCGATGGGACTGCGCGCATTAGCAGAAACTACGGCGGGGCACGCCGAAAGGAACGCTTGGGGACAGTCTGCCCTCTACCTGGCGGGGGAAACCTCGTCAGGCATGGTTGCTGGATGAGCCAAGAATCCCACGGCTTGAGCTGTGTGGAGTGTCAAAATGGCAGCGGGGCTACGGTCGCGGAGGGTGGGCTGCACCCACGCGCGGCATGCGCGGGAGGCGGACTGTCGTGGGCACGACACGGCGAGACGGGCGGGGGACGGAGGTGAGCATGCTGCGCGAACGAGCGGCCGACACGGGGATCGGCGCCGAGCGTGACTTCCGGTGGCGGGGCGCGGATATCTCGCGCGTCGAGGGGCTCAGCGACGCCGTCTTCGCGTTCGCGGTGACCCTGCTGGTGGTCTCGCTGGAGGTGCCGCGGACGTTCGACGCGCTGCTTGTGACCATGCGCGGGTTCGCGGCCTTCGCGATCTGCTTCGCGCTGCTCATGCAGATGTGGTACGGGCACTACGTCTTCTTCCGGCGGTACGGCCTACGGGACCTGTACACGGTGACGCTGAACGCGCTGCTGCTGTTTATCGTGCTGTTCTACGTGTACCCGCTCAAGTTCCTCTTCACGTTGGTGGTGGATGAGGTCCTCGGCGTCGCCCGCGCGGGGACGATCCGTGCGGCGCAAGCCCCGCTGCTCCTGGCGATCTACGGCGCGGGATTCCTCGCGGCGCAGCTCGTCTTCGCGCTGCTCTACGCACACGCCTATCGGCAGCGGCGCGCGCTCGCGCTGAACGCGCGGGAGCTGGAGCTGACGCGGGGGAGCCTGCGGGCGACGGGGGTGAGCATGGGCATCGCGCTCCTCTCGATCGCGGTGGTCGTGCTCGGCGGGCCAGGGGCGGCGGCGTGGGCGGGCCTGACCTACGTGTTGCTCGGGCCGGCACTGGCGCTCAATGGCGCCCTCACCGGCCGGCGCGTCCGGCGGCTGCGCGCGGAGGAGTCGGCGCCGGCCGGGCCCGAAGGGCCGGCGCTAGTCGGGGCAGAGGAGCCGGGCACGACGTAGCATCCCGTCCGTCCTGCTATGCAGGTCTCAGGCGCCGCGCCTCTACGAACTCGACTACTTTTCCGCTGTTCCACCGTACCCCGTCGCCAGAACCTGCCGGTCTTCCGACGCCAGAACGTCCCGTGACAGGCTCAGGAAGGCGCGCAGCGCGGGCGAGAGCCATTTGTCTTTGTGCCAGACCATATGCGTCGCCACGCTGTGACCAGGCGCGACCCACTGGAGTGGCGTCAGCCGCCTCTGCGCCACCTCGGCGGCGACAGCTATCACGGGGAGGATGGTCACCCCCATCCCGGCCATGACGCACTGCTTGATCGCCTCGATACTGGCAAACTCCAGGATCGCGCCCGGCTGCGTGCCCGCGTCCGCCAGCGTGCGCTCGAAGGGTACCCGATAGCTACAGCCCGCTTCGGTGAGTAGCAGCGACTCACCGTCCAGGTCCCGCGGGCCGACGTGGGCCTGCTGCGCGAGCGGATGACACGGGTGGGCGAGCACGAGCAACGGCTCTGGCACCAAGCGCTCGCCGACCAAGCTGCCGACAGGGAGCACGTCCTCGAGTAGAAAGGCCATGTCCATCGCGCCCCCGTGCAGCGCCTGATAGAGGTCCGCGGCAGGGCAGGGGCGGAAGACCAGATGCACGCGCGGGAAACGCGCGCGGTACTGCTGGAGCACGGGCGGCAGGCGGTACGCGCACAGAGACTCGGGCGCTCCGATGGTGAGGGTCCCTTGTGGCGCGGCATCGCTCACGACCGCCACCCGCGCCTCATCCACGAGACCCAGCACCTTCTCGGCGTACGCAAGCAAGCGCAGGCCGGCATCGGTGAGCAGCACGCGCTTGCCCAGCCGCTCGAACAGCGCGACGCCTAACTCCTCTTCCAACGTCTGTATCTGCGCGGTGACACTCGACTGGGCATAGTCAAGCGCCTCAGCCGCGCGCGTAAAGCTCAACCTCGTGGCAACCACACGAAAGGTTGTCAAATGCCGCAGTTCCATCAGTCATCTCCCATCGGATAGAACGATTAGTATCATCGCTATTATCCGTTGTCGTGATGATACCAGACGGTGCATGCTGTGACTAGCACAGGGGCGAACGGGGCGCCGCTGTGCGATGTCTGCCCCACCCCGATCCTGCTAGGAGAAGGAGGGATGATGACAATCCCGACGACGGTTCTCGACAGGCGTGCCGACGCCACGGATACATGGAGCCGCGAAGCGCGGCGCGTCACCCTGCTGGCGGCTGAGCTTGACGTCGCCCTGGACGACGCGCTCATCCTGTGCGACGTCTACGATCTACGGTTTCTCCAGACGCAGTTGCGGCAAGCCCTCGCGGGTGAGCGACGCTACCAGCAGGCGCGGAGACCTGCCGCCATCCTGACGCAAGCCAACCGCACGGGCCACGCGCTCGCGGCCCTGCGACGCATCTTGCGGTAAGGGCCAACCAGCATGCCTCGGCGCGGCGCCTACGCCCATGGGCCAGGGCATGATGAAGGACGATGGTGCGCCGTCGTCGACGTCGTCGCGGCGCACGTCGTCGCGGGCAATCCCCGCGCCATGTTCCTGGACGGACAAGGAGAGAATACGCGCTAGAGAATACGCGCTATGGATACCCAGCAGGTTCAGCGTGACGCCGCCGGCACGCTGCGCTGCCGCGAATGCGGCTTCGCGTACGCGCTCACGCCCGATCAGGTCGCCGACCGCACGGAGAGCGGCCTCGCCGCCGTGCAAGCAGCGGTGCGGGGGGCGCCGGAGGACCAGCGCGCCCGGCGTCCAGCACCCGCCGTCTGGTCGGTCAACGCCTACACGGCCCACCTGGCGGACGCGATGCGCATGATGCAGGGGCGGATACAGCTGATCGCCGCACGTGACCGGCCGGCGCTCGCCTCC